>Ga0209425_10003614_pt1 | contig 16301 bp, 15 predicted proteins | sample COG_05_FD_184749 | JGI IMG/M metagenome (GOLD analysis project Ga0209425, IMG submission 184749) | Pelagic Microbial community sample from North Sea - COGITO 998_met_05 (SPAdes) (version 2) | ecosystem: Environmental > Aquatic > Marine > Neritic zone/Coastal water | place: Helgoland, sampling...
ATTTTTGAAGCATTAATCATTTGATTAATTGCATCTTTTTCTAAAACTACATCTGGATTAAGAATTAAAGCGAAATCTTTATTTGTATTTCTAATTCCAATATTGTTTCCAGCACCCATTCCAATATTTTTTGATGAAAGAATACATCTTACGTTTTCATATTTTTCTTCAATATATTTTTTAAATTCTGCATTATTTGAATTATCTACAACAATTATTTCAATTTCTTTATCTATAGAGTCAATACAGCGATGGATAATATGATCGCTTTTAAAACTAACAATTATTACTGATAGATTTTGCCTACTTATTGACATGATGTATATTCGACTATACTAACACTTTTTTGTAATGTAAAAATCAAATAATGAAAAAAATCATAGTTACAGGTGGATTAGGCTTCATAGGTAGTAATCTAATAGAACTATTAATAAAAAAAAATTTTTTTATAATAAATATAGATAAAGCTACATACTCGTCTAATTATTATAACGTAAAAGAATTTAAAAATTCAAAAAAGTATAAATTTATTAAACTTGATATAAAAAGCAAAAATCTTAAAAAAATATTATTTAAATATAAACCAAGTGCTATATTTAATTTAGCAGCAGAAACTCATGTCGACAGGTCAATTGATAATCCTGATAACTTTATTCAAAGTAATATTGTTGGAGTATACAACCTTTTAGAAAGTTTTAAGAATTTTTCAAAAACACATAAATCAAAATTAATCCATATCTCAACTGATGAGGTTTATGGTGACATTTTAACTGGTAGATCTCATGAAAAATATCCTTATGAACCCAGCTCACCTTACGCTGCAAGCAAAGCTGCTTCTGATCATTTAGTAAGTTCTTATATAAGAACCTATGGGATACCAGCAATTGTAACAAATTGTTCAAATAATTATGGTCCAAAACAACATCCAGAAAAATTAATTCCAAAACTGATTTACAATATTTTAAATAACAAATCTTTACCTATTTACGGTAAAGGAACAAATTCTAGAGAATGGATTTATGTAAAAGATCATTGTGAGGCTTTAATTAAAGTTTTTTTAAAGGGTAAAATAGGAGAATTTTACAACATAGGATCTAACAAAAATATGAATAATTTACAAGTTACCAAAGAACTTTTAAAAAATTCAAAAAAATTAATTAGTTTAGGGAATAAAGTCAAAATAAATTTTATAAAAGATCGCCCAGGACACGACATTAGATATGCATTAAATAGTAATAAAATTAAAAAAAAACTTGGCTGGAAACCTAAAACAAATTTTTCTAAAGGAATAAAGTTGACACTAGATTGGTATTTTGAAAATAAGTCTTATTATAAATCACTTTCAAAAAAAGATATTTTAAATAGATTGGGAAAAACATGATAAAAAAAGGAATTATACTTGCTGGAGGTAAAGGAACTAGAATGAGTCCACTTACAAAGGCTGTAAATAAACAACTTTTACCAATTTATGACAAGCCCCTTATTTTTTATCCGTTATCAATCTTAATGCTGGCAAAAATAAAAGATATATTAATTATTGTTAATGAGGGTCAACTTGATCAATATAAAAAGATAATACCTAATGGGGATAACCTTGGTATAAAAATAACTTATAAAGAACAGCCCACGCCCAAAGGATTGCCGGATGCATTCATCTTGGGAGAAAAATTTATTGGAAAAAGTAGCGTAGCTTTAATACTTGGGGACAATTTTTTCTACGCACAAAACCTTTCAAGAAATCTTATTAATTCTACAAAATTAACAAAAGGTGCAAAGGTTTTATTACATAAAGTTGCTAAACCTGAATTATTTGGTGTAGCTAAAATAAATAATAAAAATAAAATAATATCCATTAAAGAAAAACCAAAAAAATACCTCTCAGACTTAGCAATTACTGGATTATATTTTTTTGATAGTAGAGTTGTAGAATATTCAAAAAAACTTAAACCATCAAAAAGAGGTGAAATTGAAATTGTGGATCTTTTAAATAAATACAAAAAAACTAATAACTTGTATGCTGATTTTTTAGGTAGAGGTGGTGCTTGGCTAGATACTGGTTCTATGGATGACTACTACAAAACAAGTGCCTTTGTATCAGCAGTTGAAAATAGACAAGGTTTAAAAATTGCTTGTTTAGAAGAAGTTGCTTTTAACAACAAATGGATTAATAAAAAACATATTAAACAATCAATTAAATTTTATGGAAATTGTGATTACTCAAACTACCTTTCAAAGTTTATCTAAATGAAAATTTTAAAAACTCCTTTCAAAGACTTACTTATAATAGAAAATGAAAAATTTATAGATAGCAGAGGTTATTTTAGAGAACTTTTGATTGAAAAAAATTTAAAAAAAAAATTTCCTTTTAATGTTGTTTCTGTATCTAAAAAGAATGTAATTAGAGGTTTACACTATCAAAAGAAAAATGCTCAAGGTAAATATATTTCTGTCATACAGGGTAAAATTTTAGATGTAGTGGTTGATATTAGAAAAAATTCTAAAACTTTTGGTAAACACTTTTCTATAATACTTTCTAATGAGAACTGTAAATCTATATATATCCCTGAAGGTTTTGCTCACGGATTTGCTGCACTAGACAAATTAAATATAGTTATTTATAGCTGTACTAAATATAGAGATAAAAATAGCGAACATGGTATTTTATGGAACGATAAGTCGTTAAAAATTAAATGGCCTATAAAAAAACCAATTATATCAAAAAAAGATAAAGATAATAAATCATTTAGTTTTTATTTTGACTAAAATGGATGATGCAACTATTTTTTGTCTATGCCTACATAATGAGTTGTTAGAAAAAGTTAAGAAATTGGGCTACACACCTGTAGGACTTGGTAAAAATAATTTTTCTAGTGATTGGCTGAAAGACTCTGATGGAGTTAATATATCGGATAAAAATTTTTATTATGGAGAACATTCATTTCATTATTGGTTTTGGAAAAATAGGCTTGAGAATATTGAAGAGGGTAATTGGATAGGCTTTTGCGCTTATAGAAGGTTTTGGAAAAAAAATAAAAATACAATTAACAAAATATCAAAGATTGAAGATATTGTTCTAAACAAAATTCCAAAAGAATGGGAAAATTTTGATGTGATCTTAGGTGATAAGATGCATTTAGAAAGTATAAAATGGATTAAGGTTTTAAAATATGGAAAAATGGCTTTTTTTAGAAATCCTAAATCTATTTTGAAAAAAGGTAGAACTATAAGATTTCACTTTGATATGTTTCATGGGAATGGTGTTTTAGATAAAGCATTAAATCTATTAAACAATGAAGATAAAGCTGATTTTAGGGAATACGTTAATACAAGGACATCTTTTAACCAAGGAAATATGTTTTTTTGTAGATCAAAAAAAATTATGAATCAATATTATGAAACAATTTTTGAGTGGCTAGAAAGATGTGAGAAAGTCTTTGGATTTGACTTAGAGGGATATGGAAATATAAGATTATATGCTTTTTTAGCAGAAAGATTTATGCCTTATTGGTTTAATAAAAATTCAAAAGTTTTGGAATGGCCAATTATATTTCATGACTTAAACAACGAAAATGTATAAATGAGTAAAAAAATAGAATTTCTTGATTTAGGGCAACAACCGCTTGCAAACTATTATCTTAATAAAAGTCAAAAAAAAAAAAAAGAGCGAAAGTATAGGTTAATAGTATGTTTTGATAATCAAAATAAACTGGTCTCTATTAAAAAAACATTTTCTAGTAAAATGATGTTTAACAATAAATATCCTTACAGATCATCAATGTCTAAAACGATGCAAAGATCTTTTAAGGAACTTGCCAAACATATAAAACTAAAAATAAATCCAAAAAAAATATTGGAAATTGGTAGTAATGATGGTTCTTTTTTAAAAAATTTTAACAAAAGCATGTCTGTCGGAATTGAGCCATGCGCAAATGTAGAAAAAATTACTAAAAAAAAAAAATTTAATACAATACCTAAATATTGGAACACAAAACTTGCTAGAGATATCCTAAAAAAATATGGTTATTTTGACTTAATTTATTCAGCAAATACTATTAGTCACATTAAGAATTTAAATGACGTTTTTAGTTCAATTGATCTTGTATTATCAAAAACAGGTATTTTTATAATTGAAGACCCGTCTTTAATTGAGTGCCTAAAAAGAAATACATATGATCAATTTTATAATGAACACATTTATGTTTTTTCTTACTTGTCATTACGCAATATTCTAAAAAAATATAACTTAGAGATTTATAAAATTGAAAATTTAGATATTCATGGTGGGTCAAATCGATATTTTATTAAAAGAATGAAAAATAAAATAAAAATTGAAAAATCAGTTATTAAACAAAAGAGAAAAGAAATGAAATATGGATTAAATAAAAAAAATACATATTATAAATTTAGAAAAAGAGTTGAGGAGTCTAAAAAAAGATTGGTTTCTATTTTTAATTATTGTAAATCAAAAAATAAAAAAATAATTGGTTATGGCGCTACAGCAAAGTCAACAACCATCTTAAATTATTGCAATATAAATGATCAAACAATAGATTATTTCATCGACACAACCAAAGATAAGCAAAATAAATATACACCTGGCACTAAAATAAAAATTAAAAAATACAAAGGTGGAATCAACAAAGATGTTGACTACGTTTTTTTAGGTGCATGGAATTTTAAAAAAGAAATATTTAAAAAAGAAAAAAAATATATTAAAAGAGGTGGTAAATTTATTATTCATACACCTTTACCAAGAATTATTTAGATGCATCATTTTTTGATAATATTACGATATTTCATAATTTTAAAATTTTCATAAATTCTATATAGGTAGCTTCTTTTTGAAACTTTAACTCTAATTAAATTTAATAAGAAATTTTTATTTTTTAAATTTTCTTTTTCTTTTTTAAATCTATAATCATCAAAATAGTTTCTTAATTTTTTATTATTTTCAAGATTTATGGCTGTACTTAAATTTTTTTTTGCAATGTTTACTACGGTTATAGAGTCATAATACTCTATTGAATGAATTTTTTTTGAAAACAAATTAAGTTTCTTTTTTAGAATTGGATTTCGTCTATGTAAATTTTCAATTAGTAAAGTTGTAAAATTTATAAAAGAAAATTTTGATGGATTTTTAAAACCTTTATTTTTCATAAAACTAGCATGAGTATCTTCAACAACAATCATCCCATCATTATTAATATTTTTTAACGATTCCATCAAAGTAGTAATTTGTTGAAGATTGGTATGACCACCATCATCGATTAAAATGTCAATTTTTCCAACTTTTTTATAAAAATTTTTCCAAAAAATAGGAGTAGATTGGTCACCAATAAATATATCAAAACCATTTTGTTCAAGTTTTTTGGCTTTAGGATTTAGTTCAACACCAATAATTTTTGCTTTTTTTCCAAAATAGTTTCTCCACATGAATAATGATCCACCGTTACCAATGCCTACTTCCACTAATGTAATTTTTTTATTTTTAAATCTTTTTAATAATTTTTCATAAATTTCGAAATAATTATTCCATTTAATTGAGTATTTAGGTGAAGATTTGAAGAATTTTTTTAAATTATTCATTAATTAAGAATTATATTGTAATTGTAAAATTAAAAAAACCTATTATTTGAAAAAAGATAAGTTTATTCCAAAATATAAAGATCATTTTTAATTTTAATTAATGACCAAACTTTTAATTTATTGTATGATAATATAATAAAAATTTAGTGATAATTAAAAATTAAAATATATTCCAATGAGCTTGAAAAATACACTAAATTTTTAAAGAAACCAGCTATATATCGTGACATTGATAAAGTATGAAAAAATACAAATTTAAACAATTTAAAAAATCAAGTGGAACGTTAGTTCCGTTTTCCTTAAAAAAGCAAATCCCTTTTAGAACAAAAAGAATGTTCATTATTTATGGTAATAAAAATTTTTTACGTGGAAACCATGCTCACTTTAAATGTTCTCAATTCTTAGTTCCTATATATGGCACAATGACAATCAATTATGAAAGCAAAAATTTAAAAAAGAAAATAAAAATTAATTATAAAAAAAAACAAGGTCTGCTATTGAAACCTAAAACTTGGTGTAAAATTAAATTTGAGTCAAACCATTCTATTTTAATGGTTTTTTGTGATAGGGAATATGAATATAATGATTATATTGAAAATTATAGTGAATTTTTAAACATTATTAAAAAGAATAAAATATGAATTTATTAATTACAGGGGCCTGTGGACACATAGGTTCTTACTTAGCTGAAAATATTTACAAAATTAAAAAGATAAAAAAAACTATTTTAGTTGACAATTTAAAATCAAATAGGTTTTGCTCTTTATTTAAACTCGATAAAAAAAATAAATTAAAATTTTATTTAAGAAATGTTGAAAAAGAAAATAGCTTAAATGATTTTAAAAATATTAAGTATGTTATTCATTGTGCTTCAATGACAAATGCAGAAAAAAGTTTTGGAAAAGAAGATCTTATGTATAAAAATAATATTGATTGTTTAAAAACAGTTATTAAGTTTTGCAAAAAAAATAAAGCAAAACTTTTTCATCTTTCTTCAACAAGTGTATATGGCAAGCAAACAGATATTGTAGATGAAAATTGTGAAGAAAAATATCTTAAACCACAATCTCCATATGCCGATATAAAACTTATAGAGGAGAAAATGTTAAAAAGAGAGTCGGCTAATTTAATATATAACACTTTTAGATTTGGAACTATTGCTGGTGTTTCTAAAGGTATCAGATTTCATACAGCAGTTAATAAATTTTGTTTAAATGCTGCAATTAACGAAGATATTCAAGTTTATAAAACAGCTTTACATCAGTTTAGGCCATATTTATCATTATCAGATGCCTTAAAATCTTTTAAATTTTGTATAGAAAATAACTTTTTTAAAAATGACATTTTCAATATTCTGTCAGGAAATTTTACTGTAAATCAGATATTAGATTTTATCAGAAATTATAAAAAAGAAATAAAAGTTAAATTAGTTGATGCTGCGATAATGAATCAATTATCTTATCATGTTAGTAAGGAAAAGATTGAAAAAGAGGGTTTATATCTGAATTACAATATTAAAAATGATATCAAAAATACACTTAAATTATTAGGAAACATCTAATGCACTGTAAAATTACAAAAAAAAAAATCAAACCTTTTATGTCATTTGGCCAAATGCCAATTGCCAATGGTTTTTTAAAAAAAAAACATTTTAAAAATGAATATTTTTTTGACATGGAAGTTGGTTTTTCAAAAGAAATATCTTTGTTTCAACTTAATAATCATCCTGCTCCAAAACAAATGTTTAATAAAAATTATCCATTTTTCACAAACAGCTCTAAGGGAATGGTCAAACATTTTAAGTTATATGCTGATTGGATAAAAAAAAGATATCAAAAAAATTTAAAAAATTTGATTGAAATAGGATCAAATGATGGAACATTCCTTAAAAATTTTAATAATAAGAAATTTAATTTATTAGGTTTTGAACCATCAAAAAATGTTTGTGAAATTTCTAAAAAGAAAGGTATCAAAACTATAAATGAATTTTTTAATTATGATAACGTAAAAAAATTAAAAAATTTAAAAAATAAAGTTAATATTATTACTGCGGCAAATGCAATTTGTCATGTGCCTGATCTAGTAAGCCTGATAAAAGGTATAGATTTTTTGTTAGACAAAAGTGGATTATTTATTTTTGAAGAACCTTACTTAGGTTCAATGTATGAAAAAGGTTCTTATGATCAAATTTATGATGAGCACATATTTATGTTCTCTGCTAGTTCAATAAAAAAAATATTTAACAAATACGATTTTGAACTAATAGATGTTATTCCACAAAAAACCCACGGTGGTTCCATGAGATATGTAGTAGCAAGAAAAAACTTATCCAAAATTAGTCACAACGTAAAAAAAATACTTAAAAAAGAAAAAAATAAAAATATCGATAATATTAAAGGTTGTGAGAATTTTAAAAAAAAATGTGAAATTTCTAAAAAAAAATTATTATCTAAATTAATTCTCTTTAAAAAAAAAAATTACACAATTGCTGGATATGGAGCAACATCTAAAAGTACAACAATTCTTAATTACTGCAATATTGGCCAAAATTATATTGATTACATATGTGACACAACAACTGAAAAGATTGGAAAATATTCACCTGGTATGCACATACCAATAGTACCAATGAATTATTTCAAGAAAAATGTACCTGATAAAATTTTCTTATTTGCTTGGAATCATAAAAAAGAAATTTTAAAAAAAGAGAAAAATTTGAATAATAAAAATAAATGGTTTGCTCATATAAAAATTTAAATGAAAATTATTTTAACAGGTGGTAGTGGGAGATTTGGAAAAATTTTCCAAACTAAAACAAATTTAAAAAATGTAATTTATCCATCGAAAAAACAATTAAATATTTTAAATATCAGATCCATCCAAAAATATTTTAAGAAAAATAAACCTGATGTAATTATTCATGCAGCTGGTCTTTCTAGGCCCATGGAAATCCATGATATAAATATTAATCTTAGCATAGATAAAAATATTATTGGAACTTGTAACTTAGTCAAAATTTGTAACGACTTAAATATAAAATTAATTTATTTATCAACTAATTATGTTTATCCTGGATTAAAAGGAAATTATAAAGAAAGTGACCCGCTCCTACCATACAATAATTATGCGTGGTCTAAACTAGGTGGAGAATGTGCAGTTCAAATGTACAAAAATTCTTTAATCATTAGACTTTGCATGACAGAAAAACCATTCATTCATAAATTTGCATTTAAAGATTTAATAACAAATTTTATTTTTCATGAAGAGTTTGTTAAAATTTTACCAAAGTTAATTAAATTTAGGGGTATAATTAACTTTGGAGGAAAAACAATGTCCGCTTTTAATTTTGCTAAAAAAACAAATAAAAATGTTAAAGGTATTATTTCAACTAAATTATTGAAAAAAAAGATTCCTCTTAATCATTCTATGAATCTAAAAAAAGTTAATAAAATTTTAAATGATTAAATTTTGGTCGTACGAAAGAGAGTACATAAAATATAAAAAGACGCTATTAAAAAGGATTAATAAAACAATATTAAGTGGAACAACTTTTTTTGGTAATGAAATTTCTAATTTTGAAAAAGATTTTACAAAAAAAAATAAATCAAAATATGGGATTGCTGTGGGTAGTGGAACTGATGCTTTGTTAATTTCATTAAAATCTATTGGCGTAAAGACAGGTGATGAGATTATAACAGTAGCAAATACAGCGATACCAACAATTTCAGCAATAATTAATGCTGGGGCTACCCCAAAATTAGTAGACATAAACCATGATTATCTAATTGATGTAAACAAAATTGAAGAAGAAATTAATTCAAAAACAAAAGCTATAATTCCAGTTCATTTGTATGGCCAGCCATGTAATATGGATGCAATAATTAAAATTTCAAAAAAATATAACATTCCTATAATTGAAGATTGTGCTCAATCACAAGGAGCAATGTACAAAAAAAAGTTAGTTGGTAATTTTGGTAAATTCGGATGTTATTCATTTTATCCTACAAAAATACTTGGTGCCTATGGTGACGGAGGGTTCATTACTACAAATGATTATAAACAATACAAAAAAATTAAAAGATTAAGATTCTATGGAATAGAAACAGAGAATAAAAATAATAAATTTAATAAACAATATTATGCAAATGAAAATGGGGTTAATTCAAGACTAGACGAAGTACAAGCTACTATATTAAACTTTAAATTAAGCAAACTTACTGATTTTATAAATAGACGCAGAGAAATAGCACAAATTTATTTAAAAGAACTAGCAAGTACAGATTTAATCTTACCTTTAGAAGGTCACAATTTAAAGCATGTTTATCATTTATTTACTGTTTCTCATCCAAATAGTAAAATGATTATTTCTCAACTTAAAAAAGAAGGGATAGAAACAAGAAAAATCTATCCTTATCCAATACATAAAATGAAAGCATACAGTAAAATGATTGAAAATAAAAAAAAATTACAATTATCTGAAATAAAATCAAAAAGTATTTTTTGTCTACCTCTATATCCAGAGTTAAGAAATAAAGAGATAAAAGTTATATGCAAAACCTTAAAAAGAATATTAAAAAACGTAAAAGATTAATTTTAAAAACATAAATCTTTTAGAAAAAAAACTAATATTCCATAAAACCAAATTAATTTAATTTAAGGTTGAAATTGAGCATTTTATTGGTAGCGGGAAGTGGGATCGAACCACTGACCTCAGGCTTATGAGTCCTGCGCTCTAACCAACTGAGCTACCCCGCCACATTATTATCATTGATTTATAATAGATATTATTTTTAGTGCAATAAAGTTTTTAAATCTAATTAAAAAATTTTAAGATCTTATTTGATAAAAGAATTAATGAGTCTCGTTCTGATTTTTTAGAATAATATGCAGAAAGTAATAATCGATTTTTTTTAGTATCTGAAACCCAGTTAGTTTTATAAGATTTAATATTACTTATAATTTTTTTGGCAAAATCTTCTATTTCACCATTTTCAACTTTAGTAAAAATAGGTTTTTTCCAATATTCTGATCCACCGCCTCCTACATAGCCAATAACTTTATTTCCTGAAAGAGCAGCTTCTATTGGAGGAATCCCCATACCTTCAAAATTAGAAAAAGATAAAAATATTTTTGAAATTGAAAGAGATTTTATTAATTTTTTTTCAGTAACATTAATTAAGGGTAAAATTTTCCAATTTTTAGGTAGTAAATTTTTTAAATAAAAAAGTAATAAATTTGAATGTTCGGGTAACTTTCTTGGCATGTATGTTATTAGGTTAGATTTTTTGTTAATTTTAAATTTATCACTATCTACGGATAAATTGACTTTAAAAATTTTATTTTTAAGATTTGGAAACATTGTTCTTAAGTAACTAACACTAGATTTTGAGGTTGTAATAATCAACTTAGCACCTTCATAAGATTTTTTTAAATTAAAAAAATTATTTGTGGAGTTCATGTGATAAAAACCTTGAACAAAAATAGCATAATTAATTTTATTTTCAGCAAACTTAAGATCAGTTGCAAAGTGAGCCCAAATCTCAGGGATAATAATAAAATCTTTTTTTTTATTAAAATTTAGATTGTGACCATGAAAAATTTTATTCGTATACCAATATTTTTTAGGTTTGAATTTTTTACTAATTTTCATTTTTTTTGCATCCCAGCCGGAATTATTTTGTTCAAAAAATTTAATTTTTTTTGCTAATGATAATTCAAATTTGTATAAAAATTTTTTTTTTAAATGAACTATTTTGGAACAAAAACGTTTGTCTATATAATTTAAAATCAAGGAATGATCGTAAATTACCTTTGCACCTCCTGATGCTCCTTTCATTTCAGGTAATAAATAAATAATATTAATTTTTTCCATAAATTTGAATGTATTATGATGAATTATATGAACTAATTAGCAAATATCATGATGCTTAAAAAGGACAAGGTGCTAATAATTAAAATTGAAAAAATTACTTTTTTTTTTAAGTAATTTTTTTTTTCTTGCCTAACTCTATTCAATAGAATGTTGATATTGGTTGTTTTGATATTTTTATTAACGATGTTAAAATTTTTATTATTTTCAATTTTATTGTCAAATTTTCTAAATTGTTTAATTTTCATTATATTATTAAATCAGTTATTTGAAAAAAAACAAATTAATATTTTTTAGTTTTTTTTGTAATTACTCTCTTTTAAAGGTTTTAAGAGTATTTTTGCTTGATATTTTTTTTTTTCAATTTCAATAAATAGTTCTAATTTATTCAATTCTATATTTGATAAATTTGAGTTTATATAACCAAATGACAAATTTTTATTATAATTAAATGAATAATTTCCTGATGTAGTTTTTCCAATAATTTTATTACCTAAATAAATTGGCTCTTCATGAAGCAATAGTGGATTTCCAGGTTCGCTACTCATTAAACAAAGCATAACAAATCTTTTAGATAATTTTTGATCTTTAATTTTAAGCAACTTTTCTTTTCCAATAAAGCTGAAAGGTTTTTTATAACTAATTGCAAAATTTAATCCAGCTTGATATTGATTTTCCTCTGGTGATATATCGTGTCCCCAATGTAAAAACCCACTTTCCATTCTCATTATATCCATTGCATGAGCTCCACAGTGAGAAAGTTTATATTTTTTTCCTGTCTCTACAATTAAATTATAAATTTTATTAGCATATTCATTTTGTACGTAAATTTCATAACCTAATTCTCCTACATATGAAAGTCTTTGTGCCCAGACATTTGTTGATCCTAATTTGATATTTTTACTTGTTCCAAATTTAAAGTTTTCATTAGATAAATCTTCATTTGTAATTTTTGATATCAACTGTCTACTTTTTGGTCCAAAAACACCTAAACAAACTAAATCATCTGTGACATCTTGAAATTCAATATTTTTTGATAAATGTGACAATATATGTGTTTTATCATGTGTTCTAACAGCAGCAGAACTTATTATTCTAAAGTTATTTTTTCCTATGCATACAACTGTTAAATCTGTTTCAATTCCAGCATCTTTATTAAGCATATGAGTATAAGTACATTTTCCAATTTCATTTTTTATATTAGCAGTACACAACCTTTGTAATTCTTCATAAGCTTTTTCACCTTTAATTTCGTATTTTGAAAATGGTGACAGCTCAAACAATCCAACATTCTTAATGGTGTTTTTACATTCCTGTTCAACAGATGGATACCAATTTTGATAATTAAAACTATATTTGTATTTTGGCTTTGTTTCACCCAAACGATACCACATTGGTCTTTCATATTCGCCTGATTGACCAAAACAAGCTCCTGCTTTTTTTAATTCATCGTGATATGGTAGCAATCTCTGATTTCTTGAAGTTTCGTGTTGCTTGTAAGGCCAGTGCATATCATAAAGATCACCTAACGTTTCTGTAACTCTATTCATTATAAATTTTTTATTAGAGTGAAATTTTTGAAATCTTTTAATATCTAGTGAATATAAATCTTCATTCATATAACCATTGATCATCCATTCAGCTGTTACCCTTCCTGCTCCACCTGCGCTTGCGATTCCAATACTGTTAAATCCACAACAAGTAAATAAATTTGTAACCTCTGAAGTTTCACCTAATAGATATTGTGTGTCTGGAGTAAAAGACTCAGGTCCCGAAAAAAATTTTCTTATTCCTGCAGTTTCTAAAATAGGAAGTCTTTTAAAAGATTTTTCTAAATATGGTTCAAAATGATCAAAATCATCAGGGAACTCACCAAAAGAAAAATCATTTGGAACAAATCCTTTATCTTTAAATGCATTTTTTGCGCCAGGCTCAAAAATACCAACAAGCATTTTTCCAGCATCTTCCTTAAGATAAAGACAATCATTATAGTCTCTTAAAACCGGAAGATCTTTTGGAAGATCTTTCATAGGTTCAGTTATTATATAAAAATGTTCATTTGGGTATAAAGGCACACTTACACCAATATCTTCACCGATTTGTCTTGACCACATTCCTGTTGCAAGAACCACATATTCACAATCTATTTTACCGTTTGGGGTTTTAACTCCAATTATTTTACCATCTTTAACTAATATTTTAGTAACTGGTGTTTTTTCATATATTTTAGCACCTTCCATTTTAGCAGCTTTTGCTAAAACATTAGTAACCCCTACTGGATCTGCCTGACCATCTTGTGGCATATAAACACCACCTAAAATGTCTTTGTCATTTATTACAGGATATAAATTTTTAATTTGTTGTTTATCTAAAACTTCTACATTTACATCAAAAAGTTGAGCTGAAGTTGCTTGTCTTAATAATTCTTGAAGTCTCTCTTTTGAGCTTGCAATTGTGATTGCACCATTTTGTTTAAGTCCAGTTGATAGCTCAGTTTTTTTTTCAAGTTCATTATAAAGATTAAGTGAGTACTTTCTCAATTTTGTTATTGTAGCTGTTGCACCTAGTTGTCCAACTAAACCTGCAGCATGCCAAGTAGTACCTGATGTTAATTGATCTCTTTCTAGTAGAATAGTATCCTTCCATCCAAATTTAGCTAAATGATAAGCAACCGAACAACCGGCAACACCTCCACCAATTACAACAACCTTAGAATTAATTGGTAATTTTTTCATTATTGTAAATAAAATTAATCTTTTAAATTTAAAATTTTATTTTTTAAACGTGTTGCATGATAAAAAGAAGTAAATTTTTTTAATCTTTTTTTTAAATTAATTTTTTTTGATAATTTATTTTTTTCTGAGTCTTTTAAAAACAAACTAATTGTTTGGACTAAACTATTTTTAGAGTTAGACTTAAATAAATATCCACCATCATCACCAACAATTTCAGAAGGTCCATTTGGGCAATCACTTGATATAACTTGACAGTTGTTGTAACCAGCTTCAACTAATACAAATCCTGGGTCTTCCCACAGAGAAGGTAAAACTAAAGCATTTGCATTTTTCATAAAAAAATGAACATTTTTTGTATGACCAATAATAAATATTCTATCTAAAATATTTAATCTATTTGAAATTTCCAAAAATTTTTTTTTATCTTCTCCTTGACCAATAAATAAAAAATACAGGTCTTTGTCTAATCTTAAAATGTCAGGAATGCACTCCAAATAAAAAAGGTAGTTTTTTTGTTTTGTGAATCTACCAATGGAAAGGAAATATTTTTTTTTTAAAATAATTTCTTTAATATTTTCTTCAACAATAACTTTTTTATTTTTAGTTTTTTGAATTTCATTAATGTTTAATATTGGATCATTTAGAACACATAGTTTTTCCTTCAAAAATTTAAACTTTGATAAATTTTTATATGTGTCAAAAGTAGGACATGTAATTTTATAAATATTTTTAACAGCTAGTTTCCAAAGAAGTTTTCTGAAAAATGTCATTTTAGGCAACCCAGAAATTCTCAGTATTAATTTTGATTGAAAATTTTTAAAAGTAAATAAAAATAAAGGTAAAGATGTAATTAAGTGAATTATAAGATAATCAGGTTTTTTTTCTTGAAGAACTTTAATTAATGGAAAAAAAGATTTGAAAAAAATATAAAAATACGCAAACCTACTTCTTAAAAAACCATCTTTTTTAAATGAATTAAAAAATGAATTCTTATTCAAATAAATTAATTCAATTTTTTTTTCTTTTATTTCAGTCTCAAAATCTCTCCACTCATGCACAGCATCAATTATGCTTGTTTTAAATCTTTTATTTATAAAAAATCTGTTCATTGACTCCGCTGAATTAATAACAGATTTAACAGTTGCTACTTTAGAATTAAATGGAGACCAATAAAAAATTTTGTTCATTATTAAGAAAAATTGTTAATTGCTAATATTATACTTTAATGTAAAAAAAACATAAACTTCTAAATGAAAAAAACTATTTTAGATGCTTATTTTTAATCAAATAATAGTTTGGTTTAATGACCTTAAAAAAAAAACAAAAAAGATTAGTTTTCTTCCTTCCTAATTTCAGTTTAGGTGGTGCAGGTGAATCTATTTTTAAACTTTCAAAATTTTTAGTTAAATATAATTTTTCTATCTTAATAATTTCTTTAGGAAAAAATTTTTATAAAAAAGATTTTAAAAAAATTAATTGTGAAATAATTGAAATAGACTCATCTAAAGCTTTTTTTTCAATTTTTAAGATTCGAAAATTAATGATTGAAGAATCTCGAAAAAATTTTGAGAAAATAATTTTTATTTCAAATCTAAATTATGTAAACATAATTTCACTCATTTCTTTAATAAACTTAAATAAAATTAAAGTTATCTTAACTGAAAGAAGCTCTATATCTGAATTAAAATATTCTAATAATTTAATTAATAAATTAAAAAATAATTTAATTTATTTATTAGCTAAAATTTTATACAAGTTTGCAGATTTAATAATTACAAATTCTAAATTTGAGAAAAGTTATATTCTAGATAAATTTCGATTAAAAAATGTAATTTGTATTCATCCACCTTCTATTAAAAATGTAATTAAAAAAAAAGCTAATAATAATTATAAAAAGAAATTTAGCATAATTTACGTAGGTAGATTATCGAGAGAAAAAGGTATCTTTGTAATTTTAAAAGCACTTAAAAATCTAAATAAAAAGTACAAATTTTTATTTAATTTGTATGGAGATGGTCCTGAAAGAAAATCTATAGAAAAATTTATTCAGATAAATAATTTAGATAAAATAATTTTGTTAAAAGGATTTGTGAGTAATAAAAAATTAATTT
>Ga0209425_10003616_pt1 | contig 16294 bp, 18 predicted proteins | sample COG_05_FD_184749 | JGI IMG/M metagenome (GOLD analysis project Ga0209425, IMG submission 184749) | Pelagic Microbial community sample from North Sea - COGITO 998_met_05 (SPAdes) (version 2) | ecosystem: Environmental > Aquatic > Marine > Neritic zone/Coastal water | place: Helgoland, sampling...
TTATATGAGTAGAAGGAAATATAAACAAATTCCAGAAGAAGATATCCTCCAGATGGAGCAATACCTTAATAGGAATAATGTTGAAGAGGAGAAAGTATTCTCAACATTGTCAGTAAACATTAAATGTAAGACTGAAAATCAAAAAAAATTAGTTAACTCTATAAAACAAAACGAAATTACTATATGTAGTGGATTACCTGGATCTGGTAAGACATTTTTGTCTTGTGCGGAAGCCTTAAAATTAGTTAAAGGTAAAAGTAGGTTTAAAAGAATTGTTTTAGTTAAATCTATCACACCACTTAAAAATGAAGATATCGGTCATTTACCTGGCGATTTGAAAGAAAAAATGGCACCTATAATGGAATCTTTTACTGATAATATTAGAAAAGTTATTGGTAGAAGTAGAATGGAAAAATTGATTGAGTTGGGTGTAATAGAGATAGTCCCCATAGCTTTCGCTAGAGGAAGAAGTATAGATAATTCTATCATACTCATTGACGAGGCTCAGAACATATCAATGGATAATATTAGAACACTAATGACTAGAATAGGTAACGATTCTAAAATGGTTATTATGGGCGATGTTAGACAAAAAGATATTAGAAATAAAAAAGATAGTTCTTTAGAAATAGTTTTAAATAAATTTAAAAACGTTGAGGGTTTTGGTACGGTAGAATTAAGAAATCCTGAAGATGTAGTTAGAAACCCCATAATAAAAGTCATTGAAGACGTTTTTGAAAATATAGAAGATTAATTTTATGAATAAATATGTATTAAAAAATAGTTTGGACGAAGTAATTAACACCACTAATCAACACACCCTAACTTTGGCAATAGAATACTTTTCTAAGGTAAAAAAGTTATCTAAAGTTAATTTATTTAAAATATATAAAATAGAAAAAGTATGAAAATAGGGATAACAATTGATGGTGTAGTTAGAGACTTTATTACTAAGTTTGAGTCTGTGTATGATAAATATCATCCAGTAGAATTAGAGGAAGGTGAGGAACCTTTTGAAAGAGATATAAAAGATTTAGATTTATTAAAATGGTTTAAATTTACTGGTGGTACAAAAGAATTAAACCAATTTTTATATGTTGATGCGTCTTTAGAAATATTTGGACACGCAGGTGAAACTAAATTAAACTCTGTTGAGCACTTAAATCAGTTACATAATATAATTGAGGATATGGGACATACTCCTATTATCATAAGTAAAGAACTAAATAATAGTAAACCCGCAACATTATTTTTCTTATCTAAACTATCGTCAAAAGTAAATAGTATTATTTTTGTAAAAGATTACAATAAAAAATGGGATTTTGTGGATGTTTTAGTGACTGCAAATCCAACATCGTTAGACACAAAACCAAAAGATAAAGTTTCAATTAAAGTTATAAATCATTACAATAAAGATTGTGATTCAGATTATACTGTTATTGATATTAAAGAATTATTAGACGATAAAAAAATATTGGGGAAGATTTTTGGTACTGAAACAATCGAGTTTGAGGACATATAACATTTACTTATTAATAAAATAAGGTTAAACTTATAAAAAAAACAAATGGATAACTTACTATTAGAAATTGGGGGTAAAGAATTATACCTAGACATCGAAAGATTGTCTGAAATAGTTCGTATTGATAGTGAACCACCCCCACTAATGGTTAATGGTGGTAAAGATAACGTGGAAGTACAACAACCTATACCTGAGATGGGTGGACTACATATTGACGTTACAAAATACGAAATGTATCGTGAAATGATAGGTGGTATAATGATGTATAATGAAGAAGTAGATAATAAAATGGGTATAGTTGCTTTAAATAGTGCGACCATACCTTTTAAGATTGCCTTTAATACTTTACTTATGAAGGGTATTCTTAAAGAATTATAATAATTAAAAATTAATAATGTTATGAGTGAACAATTAGACAAAATTAAAGATAGTATCGAAAAAATTAATAAAAAAGATTTCGGCATGTATTTTTTCACAATCGACACCAAAGGTAACCCAACCGCGGGTGTTGCAACAATTTACGAACACGTAAAAAAATTAAGAGAGTTAGGGTATAACGCACAAATTCTTCACGATAAGGATGATTATAAACTTAGAGAAGATGAAGAAGGTATGGGAATTGCAGAATGGTTAGGTGAAGAATATGCAAAATTACCACACGTTTCCATTGAGTCTCAACAATTAAAAGTCGGACCATCTGATTTTGTTATAATACCCGAAGCTTTTGCTAGTATTATAAAACAAACTGCGAACTTTCCTTGTAAAAGAATAGTTTTCTTACAATCATATGAATACATTTTTGAAATGTTAGAAATTGGTGAAGGATGGGGACAATTCGGTATTACTGATGTAATTACCACAAATCAAAATCTTTCAGAGTATGTTAATTCTGTATTCAGAGGGTTAAGAACTGATATTATACCTGTGGGGATACCATCTTATTTTAAAAATAGTGTTAAACCTAAAATACCTACAGTTGCTATGGTATCTAGAGATAAAAGAGAGTTGTTAAAAATAGTTAAGATATTTTATCAAAGATACCCACACTATAGATTTATAACTTTTAGAGATATGTCTGGATTACCTAGAGAAACATTTGCAAAAGAATTAGGTGAAAATTTCTTAGGTGTTTGGTTAGATGAATTGTCAGGTTTTGGTACATTTCCTTTAGAATGTATGAAATCTAACACACCTGTTATTGGAAAAATTCCTAGAATGGTACCAGAATGGATGGGTACTATTGGTGAAAATGGTAACCTTAATCTAAACGATAATGGTATTTGGACACCGAACATCAACGCAATACCTGATATTATTGCAACAATGGTTGGACTTTATTTGGAGGACGCTTTACCTGAAAACGTAATGAAAGGTATGGAAGAATGGTCAGATAAATATACTACAGAAGAGTCTGATAAAATTCTTTCAGAGACTTACGATGGTATATTTAAAAGAAGGATTGTAGAATTAGAAACTACATATAACCAACTTAAAGAAAAAGAAGAAGTGACGACAGAAAAAACCGAAACAAATGGCTAAACTTAACGATAATTTTTATTCCCCCAACCATAGAAAAAAAAGGAAGGGTGTACACTCAAAAACTAAAACGAGTAAAATAAAAAAAAGTAAATTCTATAAAAAAAAGTATAGAGGTCAAGGAAAATAATAATAAATAAAAATAAAAATAAAATGGCAAATATTACATTAATAGTACCAGTACATAAATTAGAAGAAAATTATATTGTCGGTTGTATTGAAAGTATCAAAAACCAAAAAGTAAAACCCTTTGAGGTTTTATTTGTAACATCAAATGATGAAAAGTTAAAAAAATATTTAACTGATTATGATTTTGGTGATTTAAAAGATGTAACTAAAGTGGTAGAGAACGAAACAGGTGATTACGGATTTCAGTCACAAATTAATTACGGTGCGGAACAGAGTACTGGTGACTATTTTACTTTCGTTGAGTACGATGACGAAGTATCACCAATATGGATTAAAAATGGTATTAATTACATCAACGCTTACCCAGAAGTAGGGGTATTTTTACCTATCGTATATGAAACAGATGAAAATGGGAAATTTATATCATTTACTAACGAAAGTGTGTGGGCTAAAGATTTCACAGAGGAAATAGGTTATTTAGATAATAATACATTACAAAGAATACAGAATTTTAACTTTGATGGTATGATAGTTAAAAAAGATACTTTTTTAGAGAAAGGTGGGTTAAAGTCTAATATGAAACTTACATTTACTTATGAGTTCTTATTAAGGATGTCATACCTTTCAATACCTATTATGGTTATACCTAAATTGGGTTATAGACACACTAACAATAGAGAAGGGTCTTTATTTGTAGAATATAAGAAAAGTATCGATGTATTAGAAAGTAAGTTTTGGGTAAACAAAGCTAAAAAAGAGTATTTTTTCACAGAAGACAGAGAAATAACATATGAAGTATAAATAATTTGTAATGTCAGAAGAACCCAAAAAAAGGGGTCGGAAGAGAACATCAAATTTATATTTTGGTCCTGAACAGGAAGAAGCAGTAGTTAAATTTTTAACAAGTGAGTCATATAGTGAAAGAAATAAAATTTATAACGAATTTCTAAGATACCCAATAAATAAGATGGTAGAATCCATCATACGAAGGTACAAGTTGTATAGAAAAGAATATGACTATGAAGATGTACATGCAGATACATTATCCTTCTTAGTAACAAAAATGCATAATTTCAAACCCGATAAGAATAAAAAAGCTTATTCTTATTTTGGTACAATATGTAAACATTATCTTTTAGGTCAACTCATCAAAGACGATAAAAAAATGAAAACTGACCTTTCATATGAAGATGTTTATAAGACAGTAGAAACTATGGATGATCAGATATATAGTATTGACGATCATAAGATACGATTAGATGATTTTATTAAAGAAATATCTGAAAGTATAAAAGTAGAGTTAAATCAGTCTAAACTTTCTGAAACTGAATTAAAAGTAGGTGACGCATTAATTAAAATTTTAGACAATTGGGAAACTATATTTGAACAAGTTGGTAGTGGTAACAAGTACAATAAAAATTTAATACTTTCTTATATTAGAGAAATGACTGATTTAACAACTAAAGATATAAGAGTTGGTATGAGAAAGTTTAAAAAAATGTACCTACTAATTAAAAACGACAAAATAGATAAGGATTTATTATAAAAAATTAAACAAAAGATATTTATAATAAAAACCAATTATTATGGGTAGACCAAAGAAAACTAAAATTAATCTAGATAAAAATAGTTTACAAGAATTAATGCAGGAAATTTATAATGATTGTAATACCATTATGAATAATGCGCGTAAAGAATTAAATGAAAGAAAAACACGAGCAGAAATTGACGATACCAATGACGAATATCAGATAGGAAAAGTTAATAATGAAACAATTAAAATTTTAGAAAGTACGGTAGATAAAAAAATTGCGTTAGCAAAATTACAAACCCAAATACTAAGCAACACATCTGAAGATAAACAAAGCGTTACAGATAATAGTATTACAGAAGAAGATAAAAATACACTTAGAGAATTATTTAAAGAAAAGTCTAATGATAATAATACTGAATACGATATAGATTAAATATGGCAGACAAATTAAATTTTAAAAATGCGGTATGTGAGCCAAAAGATTTAGTACAAGATATTAAAAGACAAATATTAGAATTCATATCTTTAAATCAGACAGTTTGTAACAACCTACCAGACCTAAGTGTCCCTAACTTAGTACCTGATGGTGTACAAAGTTTATCACAAAAAGTTATTGATTTATTATTAGATATTTTAGCATTACTTTCAGGTATTAATTTTGAGGAAATGCGTATGCAAATTATAAATTGGTTGGTGGAAAATTTACAACCATTATCCGAAGATCTTTCTGTTAAAATGGTTGAGTTAATAAAAAGTTGTTACGCGTGTAAAATAGAACCCATAATTCCTGAATGGTTATTTCAGATACAACCAGGAACTACGACAGAGGGTTTTGGGATAAATATTGAATTAAATAAAATAGATTTAACTTGTATATTTGCTGCAGACCCAAACACCGAAGTGGGTAAATTATTTTACGATGGTGATAAAAACAATGATATTGCGGCGTTTCTATGGGAAGTAATACAATTAAATGGTGCCCCTTTAATATGGACTGACCCAACAAACGGAAAAGAGATTTTAGAGGTTAGATATTATGAAAATAACCCTATTGCCTTTATTAAAAATGATGGTACAACTGGTTCGTCAAAGTACCAAAATATAGAGCAAAGACCTAGAGTATTTAATTTTAGAATTGTTAATAGTACATATGAAGATAAAAGTATTATAACATTTTTGGTGGACTACTTCAATAGTCAACAACCATTATTCGATGTGGATAGAGTAATCCCAAACGTAGTTGATATTTTGTATGGTACATTAACAAATAAAATTGATTTACCTGACGAATGTTTAAATAGAGTGGTTGAGGTTGAGGAATCTTTAGATGATTATATTGAAAATGGTGTAGATAACTTTGAAATAACTTTTGATGAGAGTTTTTATTCTTTTGATTCAAAACAATTGGCAAATATTAAAGAAAGAGTAAAACAAAAAAAAACAGGAGTAAGAGAATATAAAAAATGTTGTGGTAAAGATACTAGTAGTATTTCTTTTGAAACGTTAAATGAGTTAAATAAGGCATTAAAAAACTCATCGACATTAAATTCTAAAATAGATACATATAGTAAGTCTATTGATAATTTAATAGAAGAATCGGTAGAAGGAGTAAAATCGTCTTCTTTAGATATTGAAGGTGCTTCTGCAGAATTTTTCGCTAACTTAATTAGTACATTACAAATTGCATTAGCTAAATTAATATTATCACCTAAAAATTTACTAATGATAAATATGTTCATCTATTTGGCTAATGGCAAACCAATTGAGGTGTCGGGAATAAAAGGTATATTAAAAGAAATAGAATGTATATTAAGGTGTTTAATTGCTGACATCTTAAGAAAGTTAATCTATGAGTTTTTATTGCCAATGGTTATAAAAACATTGAGAAACTTAATCTTATGTGCAATCACAAAAAAAATAAAAGAAAAACATATAAATTATATTAAATCTAGACTTAGTTTATTACCTGGTTTCGTTAAAGATGGTTTAGAGGCTGCAAATGAGTTACTTGGTAAAGGTGAGAGTTTAGTTGATGGAGCTAGAGGGTTTTCGGATAAAATTAATTTAGATTCTTTAAATAACATAAACCTACAATTTAATAAGAAAAATAGGTTCTGTGATTAATAACAATTAAAAAAAATAAAAATTATGGCAGAAGGATGTGGTGGAAGTAATAAAGAACTAGGAAAAGCATTAGGTGTTGCAGGATCACTAGTTTTTATCTCCCAATTAATTAAAAGACTATTTAAAGTACCTTCGGGAGTTACCCCAATAGATAAAAACTCAATTTTAATAGGTGCACAATTTAGAGAAGGGTTAAGTGCAATAGATATTGCATCAAAAATTATAGAACGTAAAAAAGAAATAGGTATTAGTACTCTTCCATTAGATAGTGGTGCGGCGAATATTGATTTAAAAATGGAAGTTATTAGAGTAGAAGAAATAACTAATGCTATTTTAACTAAAATGCGTATAGAAGGTGCAATTGCCCCTGGTACACCTATAACTGCGACAGGTGGAAATGGAGGAGGACCTATAGTAGTACAAGGGCTAACCACCAATTCAACTAAAGTTGTTGGTATTGCTAGATAAGTTTAAATGTATGGAAAAAGAAATAATAAATTGGGAAAATATGAACAACTCATCGATTAAGATGAGGTTGGGCGAATTAGAAAACCAACAAAATTCAATTAAGGATAAATTAATTAAATTATCAGAAAAATTAGAATCTGTTGAAAAAGAATACTTGTTTGGGAATAAAATTTTAAGTAAAAGATATAGTGGAGAATAATGTCAAATAATTTTTATAACGATAGTACTAATACTAATATAATACCTATAATTAGAGTAGGTGAGGTAAAGTCAATCACAGATGATACAAAATCTGGTAGAATACAAGTTAAAATAACAGGTATTGACGATAATGAATCGGATAAATCATTAATACAATGTGTACCACTAATGCCCAAATTTTTAACCCTTTTACCAAAAGTAGGTGAAATGGTATTTGTTTTCCAATACGAACATCAAGACTCATCAGCGACAAATTCATTTAAAACTAAACGTTTTTGGTTCGGACCATTAATAACTCAACCCACTAAACTGGAAGGTGAAACGTATAATTCCGCATTTTCTATCTTACCTGATGGTTATACTAAATTAAAAGACCCTAATGTTGATATAGGTTCTTATGGTGATACAGAAGATATTGTTTTGCAGGGTAGATATAATACTGATATAATACAAAAAGATAGACAGATATGGTTACGTGTTGGAAAAACTATAGAAGGTGACACTAAAAAATTTAACGATAAAAACTTAGGGTACATTCAATTAAAATATGGTGGAGAAAGACTAAAAAGAAATGTGGTTGATAGAGAAATAGTTACCTTTGTAACTCCTGCCGTAGAAAGAATTATAACTGCAACAATGAATACCATAACTACAGATGGTACCATACTGAAGGGTGACCTCCCCAAAAGTTCATATTTCGGTGCCAATATAGATAGAACTGAATTATTTATAACAATCACTAATGCTAAGACAGGTAGTATAATCACTTCTTTAGAAAATGAAAATATAAATGGTGAAAATTCTAGGAATATCGCATTAGAACAAGCGAAGACATTTATCGATATAAATAGGGGTAATAGGTGGAAACTAAGATCTAAAGCGAATGATTTGGTTGAAGGGATATATAAAGGTAGTAATGGCATTGCATTATTTAATTCCACACCTATAGAAGTTAAAAAAACCATTAAGGAGGTTGAATTAGAGAAAGGTAAGAATGAGAGTACTAGTGTTATAAATTTTGTGGCGAATAAACTAAATCTAATTAGTTATGATGGTGAACACAATTTTAATTTAACCGATCCAAAAGGGTTAATAAGTGATGAAGAGCAGGAAATAATAAATAAAGAGGCACACCCATTAGTTTATGGTGATATTTTAATAGAATTTTTAAATTTAATGAAAAAATATGTTTCCGCACATGTACACCCCTATCATGGTTTACCTGCTGATCCTAGTACTATTACAACAGATGTTTTAAGATTTGATTTAAATACGATATTAAATAAGAACATTAATAGTAATTAAGATATTTATTTATAAAAAGATATGGTAACTAGAACTTACATAGATAAAAACAACACTATTATATTTGGGACACAGATAAACACAGGTAGAAATCCTATCGCAGAACTATATTATGGTGGAAAAGAAACACAAATCGACGCAGGAGAAGTCCAAAACTCAGATTTTACTAGACATTTATTATATTTCGATGTAACTGATTTACAGGAAAAATATAATTGTGGGGAATTAGGTGATTTATCTAATGTCACACATACATTAAGAATGACAAATAGTACGTTTTTTGATAGGGATTTACAAGCACAAAAATTATTAGATGGAAAGCAAAGGACATCATCTTTTGACTTAAATTTATTTAGAGTTAATAAATTATGGGACGAAGGTTGTGGATATGATTACTCATTATATTTTAGTATACAACCAGATGATAATATAACCTTTGTTGAGTCTGCTAGTAACTGGATTAATGCCACAACAACTGAAGAATGGGACGAACCAGGTGTTTATTCGGGAACACCATCAGGAATAACAGTAACCACCCAACACTTTGATAAGGGTAATGAAAATATAGAAATGGACATCACTAATGAGGTTAATAGTTTAATTACTGGTGGTACTGTAAATAATGGGTATGGTTTGTCTTTTGAACGATCTTTAGAAATTAAAGACGTAGTACCACAACAATATGTGGGATTTTTTACTAGACACACACAAACATATTATGAACCATTTGTAGAAACATCTTACAATAACCCAATTAGAGACGACAGGAAGAACTTTTATAGGGGTAAGGTTAATAGACTATACTTGTACACTAATCTAGGTGGAGAACCCACTAATTTAGATTCTAAACCATCTGTAACTATTAATGATGGTGATGGAAATCTATTTTCTTCATATACTACTAATGATGTAGTGCAACAAACTAAAGGTGTTTATTATATAGAATTATTTGTACCTATAACATCTTCAGATTGTACAATTTTTTCTGATAATTGGTCTAATTTAACAATAAATGGTATTAATCGTCCTGATGTTACACTTCAGTTTGAAATTAAAGATGACACTGAGTATTATAATTTTGGTGATAGTGAATCTTTACCTATAGAATATACAGTAAATCTGAGTGGTATTAGAAGAGATGAAAAAATTAAAAGAGGGGATCAGAGAAAAGTTTTTGTAAATGCTAGAATACCATATACTATAAATGAAAGTTCCGTAATAGATGGTTTACAATATAGATTATGGATTGCGGAAGGTTCTACCGAAGTAAATGTAATTGATTGGACAGACGTAAATAGATCTTTTTTAAAGAATTATTTTATATTGGATACTTCTTGGATGATTCCTAATGAATATTATATAGATATTAAATTAACATCTAACCAGTTGGTTAAAACATATACAAACACTATGAAATTTAGTATCGCGAATCAGGTTGATTATTTACATTAATACTACCAACTTCAGGATTAAGTTTAAACGTAGTCATACCTAATTTTTTTATTACATCCCCAACAACAGACTCATTAGTCTTTTTAAAGTTTTCATAATTTAAAGGATTAGGATATGGGACATTAAAAACCATAAAGTCATTTGTCACATCAGATACTTCCCCATCATCTCTACCAACAGTTAGATTTACACTAACCATAAATTTTTCCTTATCTATATTATCCACCCAATCTTTTTCACTAACATATCCATCAACCTTTATACCTTCTTTATCTATAGGGAAATAATTTGCTTTAACCATAATTTGTCTAGGGTCACTTTGTCTACTATATATGTATACATAATCATTCGCACCTTCTATCCTCCCACTATTCATAGGAGTATATAAAGTAAAACCTTTATAACCTGGCCAAAAATGAACATCTCTGTTATCCTCAAACCCCGAATCTCTATCAAAATCTACCACAATGTTATCAAAGATATCATTATTGAGTGATTCTTTAACTTTATCTATTAATGCTCTAAAGTGTTCAAAAAATAAATATGGAAGACTTACATCCATTCTAAGTTTTTCAGTTTCACCAAATAATTTAGTATAATTCCAAAAATATGTTTTACTTAGACTGAACGCTTCTTGATATGATAAATTTAATGTTTCTATTAACCAAGCACCAACATCCCATTGACTAAAGTTCTTTTTACCCTCTTCTACACCTGTTATTGGGTTACCATAATGTTTTTTTAACATTTTAAAAATCTTTTTTTCTACAGGTGTGAATTCAGTGGAATCATCGATTAAAAATGATTCTAATAATACGTGTTTCTTTTTAATTCTCATATGAAGTGCTAATATAATAATAAATATGTTATAAAACAAAAAAAGGGTAGAAAAAATCTACCCTTTTTGTAACATATATAAAATTGATTATCTCAATTCGTTAATGTCAAACGTTTGAACACCATCGACAGTGATAACACCATAGAAACGGTTATTAACCATTTTCTTAGCGTATCTTGTCATAATCCCCTTCGTTGGTGCGAAGTTGAATGGATTTTGTAACGTAGGTGTCAATTGTAGTGGTACGTAAGGTGCGTAAATGTACCCAGTGTCCAACAATGACTTACCTTTATGTCCAATGATAATTGAGTTAGCTGGTGCATATGGATCACGATACACAGTGTATCTTCCACCTAATGAACCTATTTTCTCAATTCCCATATTGTACTGATCCTGCTCTGGATTAGCGTTTGATACGTGGAAGTACTCCAAATCATCAAAGATAGCTGAAACTTCAGACGAAACTACGACAAAGTTTGCACCACCTCTAAGTGTTGATTTATGAATCTGAGCTGAAATTTGGTTTACTTTAGTAATCAACGTCTGATTCCACTCTTTTTGAGTGTATGCGTTGAATCCACCACCGTTATTTGCTCTTTTCCATCCGTTGTAATCCCATCTCAATTGCCAAGCTGAACCAACTCTCAAGTCTCTTAGGATCTCTCTATCGATTTCCGCTGCAACTTGCTCAGACAATAATGCCGTAAGTTCTGCTTCTGCATCAATGTTATGGAACGCACTAACGTCTTGTGCCAATTCTGGTGACCAAGTCGCTCTTAGTTTTCTTTCTGTTACAGAAACAACAACCTCATCAAGTTCGAATGATACCTCACCCATTTCAGTTGCGAATTCTAAAGATTCGTATGTCATCCAAGAAACTGAAAGTGCTGAGAATGTTGATGCAGTATCTGCACCTACATATCCGTCAAAGTTAGATGAATCACAATCGATACAAGCTGGGTGTGTAAGATCTAATTCAATTAGAACACATCCATTAGCATCACAAATATCATCATAAGATGCAATTTGTTTTCCATATTTTTGTGCTACTAATCTAAATGGTACTGAACCACCTGCTGCGATAATTTCTTTATTGTCACCATCAACGATAGCGTCATCTGTAGTAACAGTTAAAGAAGCTAAAAATTCTTCAGTGTCCATTTCGTTTCCGTCAGGACCTGTAAGTCTACCTGCTGCTCTATCAGTAGTACTGAATCCAGTAACACAAGCTTTAAGGTGTCTATAAGAACCGTCAGATGCTAATGGTTGATCTGTAAACCCTGTAGCGACAAAAGTACCACTATTGTTTAAGATACCTGAATTAAGTCCAGCACCTAAGGCTGCGTTATATACTGTTGCCTTACCTTTAGATGCGTCATACAATCCATCGTTATAGAATAAATCGTAAAGATTTTTTGATCTATATTCAGTTATTGTTGATCCACATCCTGAGATTGTACATTCTGGAAGTGATCCATTAGTAGTTTCATTTTTACCGTTAAGTGCGAATGCTCCGTTAGATGTTTTAGGTACAAAGTAGAATAATTTTCCAATTGGCATGTTCATCGCTTGTACCGATACGATATCGTTAGCCAATAATTTTGAGAATACTCTTCGTACAATTGGAAATACCACTGTCTCAAACGAACCTGACGAACCTGCATCGGTAGATTCGTTAAGTAGTGAGGACGCTTGGTTTTCATACAACTGAGCGATGTTCTCTTTTACGTGACCCTTTAAACCTTCTAGGAAACCAAGTTTGTTCCACTTAGTAATGGTTTTAGATCTTATTTGTTTTAGGTGTTCTAGTCCGATATTTCCGACTTCACCTGAATTTAATAAATGTCCCATTTTTTGAGTTTTTTTATTTTTTATTATTATTTTTTATGAGATTCTTCTCATTAAATCTTTAATCGCTGAAATCTGTGGATCTACATAAGCAGTAGACTCATTTAGATTTGTCGATTTTGAAGACTCCATAGTCTTATTAACTTTTCTTTCAATAGACTCATTAATTGGTTTCTTATTATCCAACTCAGTCTTAACTGTTTTGTATATGTTTTTAGACTCTTTAATCGACTCCGCATTATCAAACCTTTTAAGAATTTCCATTTTTTCTTTTTTAGTTGTCGAATGCTCAGTGAAGATTCTATTCACATATGCTAAATTTGTGTTGAACAAAGCCACCTCATTAAGTTTGCCTTTGAATACATTGAGTGCTTTCTTATACTGTTCGTTTTTAGATTTTAACTCTTTGTACTCTTTCATTATTTTAGTTTCAGAAACTGTAGATGATTTTGGTTTTCTATTGATTAGAGGTTTACGATTTCTTCTAGATTCATCTCTTCTCCCTACTTTCGCTCCACTGTATCTTTGTTTACCAGTAGACTTTCTGTGTCTTTGTAGTTTATCTTCTTCTAGAGGTTCTTCTTCCTCATCGATGTAGTGTTCTTCTTCCATGTCTTCGATTTCTTTCATCATTTCCATCATGTCAGAATCTTCATCTAATTCTAATTCATACATTACTTCTTCATCCATTTCAGGATTTTCTTCTTCGTACATAGAACCAGAACCACATTCAGAACAATACTCTTTTTCGTTCATCATTTCTTCCCTTTCTTCCATAGATTCCTTAATGTAATACTCTGCTCCAGTTTCGTTATCTGTTAAGTGAATACCATCTGCGTCTTTAACTACTTCTACTTCATCATCGTCAGAGAGTTTTTTGAAAACTTTAACAACTTCGTCATCAGACGCTCCTGTTAAGTCCATTACTTCTTCCCCTCCCATATCCATAGGTAATTGTAAATCCATTTCAACGTCTCCCATTTCCTCATCACCTTCACCAGCGTCTAAGTCTATGTCAGTGTCTAAGTCAAGCTCAACGTCATCAACTTCATCATCAGATTCTTCATCATCTAAATCTAAATTCATGTCTTCCATGTCTTCCATGTCTTCCATGTCTTCCATGTCTTCTTCTTCATCAGAATCATCACTGTCAACATCTAAGTCAACTTCTTCTTCATCATCAGATCCTTTAATCTCGATATCGTCAATCTCTTGTTCAGAGACTTCTTCTTCATCCTTTAAAGATGACTCAACGATACTCTCAAATTCCTTGGACATATGTGCCGCAAGCATTTCTTTCGTATTGGCTTTTAAGGCATCTTCTAAAGACTTTGCTTCTAGTAAAGCCTCTTCGATGATTGATTTCTTTTTTTCAGCCATTTTAATTTCTTTTTTTTTAAAATTATTATTTACAATGCAATATTGTGCATTTAATTAATAAATATGCAATAAAAGTAAAAAGTTTGTTTTTTTATTAATCTAATAGAAAATTATTTAAATTATCTTTTAATAATAAATCTTCTTTTTTTGTATTAGATTCTGACATCTGTTGATCTTTAGATGGTTCTTCACTATAAATCCAAGAACCTGGTGTTGATGGTGACGTAACAATATCCCAACAGATTAATTCGAAATCATCTTGTACAATATTTTTACCACTTTCTTTTTCTAAAGAACCTACACCTCTAGATGATACACCAATCTTTAAACCTTTTCTTAAATAATTTGCCACTCTGTCACCTTCACAAGATATGATTCCTTGATTTACGAATCCTGGTGACATAATGATTTCTAATTTACCCATAAGTACATTACCTTCCCACCATAAGTCTACAACATTATGTGAAATTCTACTTACTGCAACGATAGATGATTCTGGGTGATCTGCTTCACCTAACGCTCTTTTTTCTTTAACAAGTTTAAGATAGTTTTCTGCTTCTCTTCTAAGTAAAGCTTCAGGATATACTCTTTCATTTCTGTTTTCCACCCCATATTTCTGCATAACCGCATAAACTATCAATGGTTCCTCTATAATAGGTTCCCCTTTTGATAGTTTAGACATTTCACTAATAAAGTGTCGGTTATCTTTTGGAGAAATGTATCCTGCATCATATTCGATTAGGATACCTTTCTTCTTTATCTCGTTCTTTTTTAATATTTCCATAATAATGATATACTTTAATTATAAATATATCACTATGTTAAAAAATTACTTTTTAGTTCTATGGAAAGTGAAAATAGAATTGTTTTCCAAACAGTCAGTTACTACATCATTTATTATTTTTTTTGTGGTGTTAACTATTTTAGGTTTGTTCAGTGGTAAGTGTTTCTTTTGGAATAGTGTTATTTCACAACTCATAAAACTTCTTTTTTCTACGGATAAACCAGAAGTTCTCATATCTAAATCTACTATATATTTGTGGTTATGAAATAAATCTTTATTTAAAGTATTGTTCAGTTTCTGTTTTATTTTTTTTCTTATATTACTTAAGTAAAAATTATAATTTAAGTCATCATCTAATTCACTTAGTTGTCCCCAAGCACATAGGGTGATGTATAAACTTTTTGATTCTTTGTTATTAACTGTCCCAATTTTAGTTTTGTAGTTGTCTAATAAATCTAATTTGATTTCTTTTCCTAATTTCATTAATCATTTGTTTCATTTTTTTGTTATTTTTAAAGTTTGTATAATACAATTATAATGAATGTGTCGCGAAATGTCAAATTTTAGACATGAAAAAACCCACTATAGTAGCGAACTTTAGTGGGTAATACATTGTCCGTAGACAATAACGGTCCTAATCCGTTTTTAAGAATTATTTTTATATACAAAAACTGTCAACAAAAGATGCCCAACCTGCAGGTAACTTATCAGAGAATAATTCTTTTAATTGACTCTTATTAATTTTACCGTCATTCATTGCGCTATTTATGTCATTAAAATTTCTAAATTTAATTTCATTACCTTTTGCGTCAGTGTAAGAAACTGTCATTTCGAAATCATCACCTGTACTTTCATTTAACGTTCTTTTAACAATTCTACGTAAATCTGTTTCTGTAAGATTTACGATTTTTCCATTTTTTTTAATTTTCATTTTTTCTATTATTACTATTATTATTATTATTATATAGATTCATTTAAATCATAAATCTTACCTATATCCGAATTAAAATTGTCTAAACTAAAATTAGTGTTTAGTAATTTATCTTTAACTTTTAAAAGTTTATCTTTTAAATCTAAATCAGAAGACTCATTTAATTTATTATCGATAGTGTCAATACACTCTCTTTTTAGTTTATTAAATGTTTCTTCTTTATCTTCATTACTACCATTAAG
>Ga0209425_10003626_pt1 | contig 16252 bp, 15 predicted proteins | sample COG_05_FD_184749 | JGI IMG/M metagenome (GOLD analysis project Ga0209425, IMG submission 184749) | Pelagic Microbial community sample from North Sea - COGITO 998_met_05 (SPAdes) (version 2) | ecosystem: Environmental > Aquatic > Marine > Neritic zone/Coastal water | place: Helgoland, sampling...
CCGGCCCTTGAACATCTCTTGGTGCTCTTCTTCTCCCACGCCCGAGGATCCAACTTCTTCTTACTCTTCTTCTTAGGAAGACATGTTTTTACACACAAACGATTTGTAATCTTATCCGTAGGCTCAGCAGGCTCTCTCATTTTCTTTGTCAAATTAACCTTAACACTGTCAACAGCCTCTTCTGCTTGGTGATCATATTCACGATAGGCGATCATATTCCAATCTTTTCCATAAGATCGCGCCAAATACTTCTCCGGTTTGTTAGGGATGAAAATATCAAAGTCGCCAAACTCTGCCATCTCTAAAGGGAAAAGTTCCTTCTCTTTGTACCAATATTTAGGCCAAGCATTCCGTACAGCCTTTGCAGACGGCTCAATCTTATCCCCAGTCTTCTGATAAAATACTACATCACAAAACGGAAAAGAATAATCAAAATCATCCATTTTCTTTCGCCTAGTATAATACACCTTGTAACCACCCCACCACTTACCAATGCTGTAACCACACTTGGCAAAAGAACTCTTTAACGCCAAAAACTTACGACGATCCTTCTTCATAACTCCAATATCCAAATCGTCATCCCACGGTATTATCCCCTCGTGACGAACAGCACCAAGTGTTGTACCTCCATCGGAAAAATACTGAATTCCGTTATTTGTCAATATCTGATGGACATCATACATCAACTGGTAAAGCATTTTTACAACAGATGCTTTTGTTTCCTTCAACTTTGGCATTTTATTATTACACGAGACAATTTTTCTAAAAAATAGAATTTAAACGAAAACAACCATTCAATAAAATGAAACGAAAAGCACCTTCTTACACAGACGCCGTTGCATTTAGAACCAGATCCAATACAAGGACTGACACAATATCCGCAAATAAAAGACAAAAGACGAACCACTATAAAGATTGGGTTGCGGCAACACATACGCGTAATTATATGATAAAAGACCCTCTTGTTGATTGGCTAAAGTTAGGAAACAGAAGAGGAACTCGTACAACCCCTTCTTACAACAAGGCAACCGGCTTCACAAAATTTATAATGAACAAGGGTATAGAATTTGAGAGCCAACTCATAAAATATATCAACACAACAAAAATACCAGTTGTAACCGTTTGGGATGGCAATTCCCAACCAATAACACCAGAAACATGCAAAAAGACAAAAGACTTAATGATGGCCGGTACCCCTCTTATACATTCGGCACCCGTAAAAACAAAAGATAACACAGGTGGTGTTATAGATCTTCTAGTAAGAAGCGACTATCTAGACCAATTAGTTGAAGAATGCCCAATAACACAAATTGAAAGTACTATACCAGCACCTAATCTTGGTGGGGAGTATCATTATCTTGTGATAGACGTAAAATTCTCAACATTACCGCTTAGATCAAACGGGAAAACACTACTCAACTCTGGTAGTATACCAGCGTACAAAGCACAAACTTGGATGTACACCAGTGCTATAGCAGAAATACAAGGTTATACCCCTAAATACGCATTCATTATGGGTCGAAGATGGAAATATACACACAAAGATATAAAATATCACAACTACACATGCCTCAACAAACTAGGAACTATAGACTTTCACGGTGTTGACAAACATTACATTCAGGAAACGGAAAAGGCTATACAATGGGTTAGGGACGTTAAACAACACGGTAAAGATTGGACAACATATCCTCCATCAAGACCCGAATTGTATCCGAATATGTGTGTGGACTCGGGAACGTGGAACGTAGAAAAGAAAAAAATAGCCGACAGAATCAAAGAAATCACAACAATCTGGTACTGTGGAATTAAACACCGGGTGGCAGGTATCAATAACGGATTTGATAACTGGAAAGACCCCGGATGTACAAGTGAAAATATCGGAATGAAAAAGGGAAAAAGAGCACAAACAATAGACCAAATACTTTCCATAAACAGACAGAACAAAGACAAACTTAGACCCCAAAATATCAATTCTGACATGTTTAATTGGAGCGAGAAAGGAAATGAACTTTTCGTAGACTTTGAAACACTATCGGACATCTTTTCAGACTTTGATAACCTACCGAGACAAGACCCAACAGATATGATATTTATGATCGGGGTGGGGTGGGAACAAGATGGTGAATGGGTATACAAAAACTTTATCTGTAATGAAGCAACGCAAAAAGAAGAATATAGAATCATGGACGAATTCGCTACTTTCGTAAACGAAAGGAAAAATCCAAAACTTTTTTACTGGCACGCAGAAGACTCCTTTTGGAACAGAGCAGAAAACAAACATTTTGACATTGCATGTGATGAATATGATACCGAGAAAAAGGATCATATTTCGGATGTTTGGAAAGTCACAGAATGGGCTGATCTTGCCAAACTTTTTAGGACTGAACCAATCGTCATTAAAGACTGCTTCAAATTTGGACTCAAAGAAATAGCAGCAGCCATGAGAAAACATAAACTTATAACAACCAAAATAGAAAGTTCATGTAACTCCGGTATGGCCGCAATGATAAACGCATGGAATTGCTACAAAGACGAAAATGAACCAGCAACTTGCTCAACAATGAAAGATATAGCGAAATACAACGAATTTGACGTAAAAGTACTATGGGAAATCATATCGTACATACGGAAAAATCATCCACCAGAAGAAGAATTAGACGAATAATCATACAAGACAAATTCTTATATTTTTATTTTATACTGCAACTCTGGTAACATACCATCACAACTCCCATTCTTGATAACAAAAGACAAAGCCGTCAATATTTTACCAAGATAATTTCTTCCTATCTCATCAGTACCACCATCACCACCATCTGCCCATATCTTATCCCTTGTTGTGTGCTCAACAAGTAATGTATTGTCTGGTAACCTTTTCATAGCATCTCTCAACTTAGTATATTGTGTGAACTTGTGATATACCGCATTTATCATAACAGCAAGACTAACAGAATCACCCCAATCAGTACGCATTCTAACGTCCTTATACTCATCAATAACATCGTTAACAGTTTTTACGTAGGTTTTCTTATTAACAACCCACTTGGAAGCATAACCATACCTCTTTTTCTGCCTACCCAACATAAAAATCTTTGTAGGTGAATCGGCCTCCTTTATAACGTTTGAATATTCTATCATACGAACTGTCGCATCGGGTCCCCTAAATTTCATAGCCTGAAAATACTGCTCGGTGTTATACCAAAATTCACTATTGATCTCCAATTTCTTCTTGTCGGTGTAAAAATTAGAATAAATCCAAGTAGCCCTATCCGTCTTCTCATAAAACAAAATATAATTTAACATATCCGGTGGCTTTACAGTGTCCAAAAATAAATAAATAACTCTCTTCTGACCAGACGTTTGGGGACTTCCCAGTTTCCGGACAACAGACTTTAATCTAGTCATATCCCTCTGCTTACGCCACTCTTTGTCAACATGAGATAAAGCCTCTTTTCCAGACAACCCATTTTCTTTTCCATATATAGCAGCGGCAACAGTACCCGATCTTCCGTGACCACCTTTACAATATAAATACACAACACCTTTCAGGTTCAAAACATAATCAACAATTTCGTTTAGTTTATCCAAAGAAGGAGCAGTCCTATCTTTTATTGGGAAACTAATACAATTTGTATTTACAGGACACCAATCATCTGGCATTTCACCTTTTTCCGTAAAACCAACATAATTGTCAACGTGAAAAGTTGGAATAACAACAGACGGGTGAATACCGTAATATAATGTTTTTGTTAATTTTACAAACGACATCTTTACTTTTAATACATTTATATATATATATTAAAATTTCAATTTTAGTCTGTGTCGTCACCATATTCACAATAATCCTTCCTAACAGGAATACTTGGATTGTAAATACCCAACTCGTATGCCTTTTCCAAAATCTCACTAAATATATCGTGAAATAATTCTGTATGTCCTATCTCTGGACATATAACATGAGAAATTTCATGTAGAAGAACAAACAATAATGTATTTGTGTTGTAATAATCACCATTTTCATCTTTCAAACACAAGAAAACCTTTTGTTTGTTTATAGTATAAGATTTTCGACCTCGGTATATCCTAATTTCAGACAATAAATCCCGTTCGTTTAAAGAACTCATATGACCTATATGGTCCGAATCTTGTGAGAATAAAGGGGTTATAATTTCAAGTAGTTCATCCAACTTGGGGTCATCTCGCAAATCATTCTCTTGGGCTTGGTTAATTACAGTCCAACCTACTAGAATTATCAAAAAAACTCCTAATATAACGGCACACCAATTTATTTTTCGTTGCTCTGTCGACATTTATAATAACACAGAAAATGTTTTGAACAACACTTAAAAACAAACATGAACATTATTAAGATAATGCCCATCGTAAAAGACTGTATCTACAATTTTATAGATATATCACAGTGTTGTATTAAATTCGTAGATACACCAGAATTCCAACGATTAAGATACATAAAACAATTAGGGTTTGTACACCTAGTCTACCCAAGCGCGGTTCACTCAAGACTAGAACATTCCCTCGGGGTTATGCATTTGGCTGGAAAAATGATAGACATTCTAAGAGAAAACGGAGCAGATATTACAGATAGAGAAAAGGAACTGGTTCAAATCGCGGGCCTATTTCACGACACAGGACACGTCGCATCATCACATCTTCTAGATTACATACTCCAAGAAAATGGATTAGAAACACACCACGAACTTAGATCAATTGAAATGCTAAAATGTGCAAATATAAGACTTGACTATCCACTAACCGGACAAGAATGCGCAGATGTAGCGAACATGATTCAAGGTATAACCAAAACACAGAAGAAACCATTTCTATACGAAATTATTCACAACACATCATGCGGTCTAGATGTAGATAGATTTGATTACCTTCAAAGAGACGCATATCACACTGGTATACCCGGATTTCAAAACCAATACCTAATAAACTGTGCTAGAATTAAAAACAACAGACTATCCTTCCTATCGAAAAGTAAAGAAGAAATAGAACTTTTATATCAAACAAGACGACGCATGTTCAGACTAGTGTATCGACATAAAACAGTAATGAGAGTTGAACGAGTAATCAGAAACATTATCATCAAAATGGAACTCGTGGAAAAATGGAAAACTATTAACTGGAAAGATTTTGACGACTGCGAACTGTTGTATAACCTCAAATTATACCCAGAATTTAAAGATATAATGACAAGAACTTGGGACAAGTCACCGGTTGACGACTCATTCAAACACTGCACCACACTAACAATAGAAGAAATCAAAACGCAACTTGAAAACGTCGTGTTCATATAAATAAAATTTGATTATGTTATAAGAATTATAACATAAAATAAAATGTCATACTCATTCATCCATGACGAAAGTCAAATTAAAAAGTTTTCTACCATGTTTCACGGACCAGACACTGTTCATCTTGTTTACATGGCAGCACGGAAAAAGTATTGCACAACTATAACAAAAGGCAACGAATGCTTTAACAGGGTTGTGATAAGATACAACGATAAAAACGACGGGAAACTTCTTAACGATATCAGACGATACGAAACCCCATACGGCACTTACACAAACGGGAAACAGAACACACCAATCCCTCAACTAGCATTCGCAATTTACTGTAGCGTTAACGAACGTGATAGTATGACAGCCGGAAAAACACTAGTGAAAGACCTCGTTGATCAGGCTTTCGAAAAAAACACAAGGGCTTTCCGAAATATTGACCAACAGTTCAAAAGCAACCTACAGAAATATGCCAACAAAACATTTATAACCATAGATATTGACACCAAAGATCCAACCGAATGCCTCGGTATTTTCAACGACATCGTAGAACACGTTGACGTACACACTGTTATTGAAACCCGTGGTGGATACCACGTCATTCTAGACAAAAAGAAATTCAATAAAAAGGCTGGGATGTTCCTATACAAAACACTCCCGTCAAAATATGAACATGTTGATAAAGTTGACGGGGACGTCTTTTCACCCGTACCTGGAACTGTACAGGGTGGATTTCAAGTTAAATTTAACGACGTTAAATCGATTCTACTTGAAATTGAAAAAAATAATAAATGTAACAATGAAATAATCGAAACATGACCTCTCAACTAAGAACAAAAGGAAAGAATACTTTGGCAACGGTCCTAAACAAACCACAAAACGTCAAAATTATTGAAAACGCAATTTTCAACCGATCGATCGCTCAGTCCGAAAGCAAAGAGGGAGATAAGTGTGACGAGGGTGAAGACTACGAGGACGAGGACTTCAAAACACCCCTCGAAATCATCTACACCGAGAATATTTACCAAATCGTTGGGGACATCCTTCAGGACGAAACAACCCTAAAGAATATCCTACAGAATATTAAGGCTGACAAGTTCAACTGGGATCAACCAGCCTACAAGGAAATGAGACTCAAACTTCAGGAACAGGACGACTTCATCGAAAACCCATTCGTCGTTGAAGAGGGCATCTTTGAATGTAAGTGTGGAAGCAGACGGGTGTTCTCTTATACTAAACAGTGTCGTTCTTCAGACGAACCAGAGTCTGTATTCGCACAATGTATGGCGTGTAAGAACAAATGGGTGTATTCTGGATAGAGATAAATAGACACGAAAGAAAAAAGTTGAATTTCTGTTTAAACATTTAAAAATATAATAAAATGACTTCAACTTTTATTATATACAACGAATGGGAAGGTGGAATACCAGCAGGGTCTTTGAATTATTTCAAGAACGCCTATATCGTAAGATTCGCAGACGGTGAACGTAAAACTTTCAATGAAAATAAGTATGACAATGCCAAAGAATTAGCAGAAAAATGGAAAACACAGAAGTCCCTTGAAAAGGGATTAACCAGAAATCAATATCGCCTCGTGGAGTGTGATATTGAAGGTAATTATTACGAGGTTCAACTACAAGATAACAAAATATCCAAGATAGATATACAAGATTTACATTTGTTAGGAAATACATACACTTGGAGTTTTTTCGGAAAAGGTACAAGAGTGTATATGGCTATATCGGAAAGATCAGACCAAGATTTTATTTTCTTCCATCGTCTTCTTTTCCCTGAATATCCCTATATTGATCACATAAACCGAGATGGTTTAGACAATCGTAGGAGAAACTTGCGTAATGTGACTATCAAGGAGAATAATGAGAATCAACAGAAACGTACAGACAATCATAGCGGGAAAACTGGGGTTCATCACAGCAAATATGCGAATGCTTGGGTGTCTCAGTGGACTGACAGTGACGGGAAACGTATGAAAAAGAGATTTGGGTGTAAAAGATACGGATATGATGGTGCGAAGTTACTGGCTATTAACTACCGCCAGACAATGGACGTTGAAAACAACGTGAAAAATGGATATGACAGTGATGGGGACACAAAACTAGATATTACACCGATTGATGTAACTAAAGTCAAGGAACGCCCTAGGGATGTGTCAACCAATACGTCTGGGACAACCAATGTATCCTTCAATAAGAAGTGCGGATATTGGGTTAGGACTTGGCAGGTTGATGGGAAACGGAAATCCAAAACCTTTTCCTTGAAGACGTATGGTGATGATGCCAAACAGATGGCAATCACTTTCTCGGTCAGTTAACAGAAATCTTATTTATTTATTTGAATTTTGTTTGTTAATATACCAAACAAAATAAACAATGACTACCGAACAACCTTTTATTATTATCACAGCCAAAGGTGTTGATTTTGTTGTGAAACTCAACGATAATGTTGAGTTGAAGGGAGACAATGTGTTTTACAACAGTGGGTTTCCACTGTACGGTGATCCTATCGTTTTCAAACGAGATGGTACTCCTTACATTATGATGTCAAAGGATGAGTATGTTGTAATGCCTATTGGGGAAATTATCGGACAGTATGACTCCGAAACAAACTCGATTGGTTTCACACCAGAATACAAAGAACGTATTGAAACCAAGGCTGACTAGAATAAACTAATATTATTACAGGAATATTCCTGTAATAATGAACTCCTCACAACTCTTCACCAATCAACCATTTTTTTATAAAATGTTAAACACCATTCACTACCGACCCTTTACTTATCATCTTTACTATCTTGTCGCAAAAATCTGTCTCCTTTCCGTTGGCACACTTCGTTATAGCCATCGCTGTCTCCATAAAATTAAACTCATCCATCTCATTCTCCGTATAACTATCGGACAATTTCTCATAATGCTCCTGACTTAGGCTAAAACTACGATCCTTTAATGCTTGGCATAACTTTACCATCATCTTACGGAAACCCCCATCCTCTATTATATCACCATCCTCGTTCTTATACTTTATCTTGTTCCGTGCGGTATCAACACACACCACCTTATCCTTGAAAGGGAACTCTAGGGCATATTCAGCATAACCCTCTATGCCTTTAACGTGGTGATCAAGTGTTAGATTTATAACATTATCAGCCAAATCACTCTCCAACAGGGGTGCCATATTCTTAATATAATTGTTAATCTGTACATTCTTAGTGTTAGTAGGTCTCTTAACAGCCGTTGTAGCAAGATCTTTGTAATCATTTTGGAGATTAGTTAGGACTTCGCTTAATGTATCCCTTTCTTGGGTTATTTGTGTGATCGTGTTGTTGGCTGTTACTAATTTGTCTTGCAACGCCTTTATAATATTCACATTTTTACAAGTGTTCTGATGTCTTTTATAGTTTGCCGTTATCTGAAACCCTTTATTACATGTTGAACAATGATACAAGTTAGGCTTTTCAACACCCTGTAATTTTAGACAATATTTTGCCCGCTTCTGGTGGGCGTTGAGATTCTGTTTATTAGAGAACATATTATTACAAAATTGACATTTCATTTATAGTATTTTAATTAACCTTTAAGTCTCTAATTATCACTTTTGATAATTAGAGACTGATTTATTAGAAGATATCTTAATTAACCGTTGTGTATGTAATTATCACGTTTGATAATTAGATGCTGTTTTTGCCAAATAATCCTAAAAATAAAATTCATTAGGCGATCATTAAAATCCATTTCAATTCGTTAATTAAACTTTGCGTGTCTAATCATCAAAAGTGATAAGTAAAAAGTGATAATTATTGATAATTATTGATAATTATTGATAATTGCCGACACCTTGTTTGCCTTGATTTAATCTTTTTTTTAATGCGCTACAATAATTGTGTTGAGATGGATGTATATATTTGATTTCGAACGAAAAGTCGAAAAGTCGGAAAGTACGGATTTGCGACTTTTCAAAATCCCGACAGATTTGTATATTATTATTTCTAAAAAATTTCTACAGATTTTATTGAAAAAAATCGATCTCCTCAATCTCCTCAATCTCCGGAAAGAAGTTGACCAATTTACATTTATATCATAAAATGATATAAATTCACTATATTAATTCAAAGTCCCCCATTAAACTATCTTCTTGGTTAAATAATTTTCTTGTTATGGTGGTGAGATTGTCAAGTTTGTTTTCTTCTTGTTCGAGTTCTATTTTATTAATTTCATTATCTTCAAGTTCTGTTTCAATGTCAGTAACAAACTTTTCTAGATTTTCGGGTTTAACTCGTCTTGATCTTCTCCTATTATTTGGTGTTTCTATGTTAACATTTTGGTACCATAACCCAGTGTACCAAAATAGCGTATATTTTTGAGACGTTGTTTTAAAAATCTGGCACATTCGTGATAAACATATATAACAACTCATTCTTTCTAGTAACAAATTATTTCCTTTAAATTTTTTTATATGTACATCATGTGCAATGATATATCAACAAGGTCTTTTGATATAACCAACGTATCTATTAACGTTGGTGTTAAGGTAACTGGGTAGGATAGTTTAACCCCGGTATCAAACGATATGTCAAAGCCAGTTAACTTTCCCTGTTTGTCTTGGTTATTAACAAGGAAATTTACTTTGTTTATTATATCACCCACAGCCTTCTCAATAGTTCTTACACCCTTGTCAGATTTTTCACACGTTCTGGTCACTAGATACGATATTGTTCTTTCATCCATAATAATGGAATTGGGTGGTAGTTTAGCATTCTTCAACGCCTTTGGAAGAAGGTGTTTAATGACTATACTTGTCTTTTCCGAATGTGAATATCCAGGGAGTTTGATAGAAAAGATGCGGTCTTTCAAGGCTGAATCTTTCGGGAGAGAGTTCATTGAGTATATGAACCATAAATTACTTAAATCTTGGGTTATTTCACTTAGATAAAGATCCCTGTATTCGTTATTTTGCCCAGGATCTGTTAAATGAAGGAGTGCTGCTGATATAGATTTATTGTCTGATATCTTCTCGTATTCGTCTAAAAACAGAATTCCATTTTTGTGTTTCATGCGAGTTAAACATTTTGTAATCTCCCCGGGTTCAGCACCGTGATAAGTGTATTCGTGACCTTTCAGAAAACTAGCGGTCGTCGCTCCTCCGAAAGAAATCTGTTCAAACGGATAATCCATAACGGTCGCTAACAACCTTGCTATCGCTGTTTTACCACATCCGGGAACGCCTACCAAACCAAGGTTACATCTTTTCATATTTGGGTTTAGAAGTTTTGAATTTAAAAAAACTAATATTTGTTCCTTAACATTTTTCATCCCAAACAATTCAGAGTCTAATTTGTCGGAAACTGATCGTAGAAAAGTTGTCAAATTTGAATGTCGGGTGGGGAATACTTTGATCTTGTCGTGGGGTATTTTTATAGCCCACGTTATCCATTTTTTTAGTTTGCTGTATTCGTCGTCGTCTGTTTTAAGTTTCAAAAGTTGGTTATATTTTTCATAGATAGCCTTTTTGTTTTTTTGCGATGCTACGAGATTAATAATTTCATATCCCATACTGGATCTTGTTGACGTATCATTCCCCGTAAAGTTCTGAATCTCATTCTTCATAACGGTGTGTTGTTCTGGTGTAAACTTTGAATGTTGTTTGTATCCATTTTTAAAATCTTCAAACGTGGTGTTAACCTTTTTCCTGTAGTGAAGCCATTCGTCAGTATTTGGTGGTATCTGGGAGTAAATTTCAAATAATTGAAGAAGTGTTGACCTGTCGGATAACCGCAACGGTTCCCTTAAAATTTTAAGGAGAGACGGTTCGGTTCTGTTTAGTTCCTCCCTAACACTTTTGTAGTTTTCGAAAGCAATTGGGTCGAAAATCCTAAGGAGTTCCATATCTTCTTGTTCACCTTCAGCCTCATAATCACCTTCATCATCATCGTCTCCTTCATCACCTTCGTCGTTACCCTCATAGTTTGAGTCGTTTGGGTCGGTGTCACCTTCGTAGTTTGAGTCGTTTGGGTCGGTGTCACCTTCGTCTAAATAGTCATCAAGGTCAGATATAGGGTCTCTTTTTCTTTTCACACCTGTGATATCTGGTTCTATTTTAGCAATATTTTTACACGAATTCCCACTGTCAGAATCAAGACGGGGTTTTTTAAATGTTACCATATCGCTGGTAACTTCATCCGTTCTTTTTCTTGTCTTTGACGGCATTTTATATATACCGGTTGATATTCTTAAAGTAGTTTTAAGAATTACGACGAAACATCCCTGTAAAAATCAACCGCTTCCTCACTTGAAATATCATCAAATAATCTTTTAATTATATCAACCACGTCAGTGCTTTTCTTTGACGACATTATAAATTTTCGTTTCTGTAGTTTATCGTCACCGCGAAAGTCAAACCGGTCTTTAACGGTCGGTTTACAAGTACAGTTTTCAATTACTATTTGCTGCAATATTTTTGTAAAGTCATACGAGTTGTTGACGAAGATAATATTCTGTAGGAGTTGTTCGCAGTCATATTCTGTAACTTGAGATTTACCCTTGTAATCACTTCTATATTCATTATCGTGGAATACATCACAGTACAACTTTCTAAAAATAGATATAAAAAATTCTAACATGGTCGTGCGAAAGCCATTACTAAGTTCACCAAGGCGACAATCCATTTTCCAACAACGATTTCCCTTCTTTATGTTTTCTAAAATATAAAAACTGAAAGGGTCATTGTCAGTTGATTGAGGTATGGGTAGATATACCACATTGAAAAATTCGTACTTATTCAACAAATATCTTTTTATGTTTTGTTTAACAGGGAAAAGGACACTTCCGTAATTCTGAAACTGCTGGTAAAAGTCAGAGTGTACAAATGGGTAATAACACTTGGGTGTTAACATACTAGATGTAAGACATTCGTCGAAATATTGCAAATTGTCAACTTCGAGGTGAGAGGTTGTGTAATTGCCATAGTGTAATAATCTCATTTCAATAGCAGTTAATCCTTTAATAGTGACATTTGTTATTTTACGGGGCGAGTATTTTTTCTTCTCAAATATTTCTTTGAATATCTGAATATGAGAATTTACGAGGTCACAGTATTCGTTCAGTGACATACCAGGGAGAAGTTTGGTTCTAGCATTCTTCATTTTCTCTAAACTTTTGGTGTATATTCTGCTTTCCTGAATATTACCAATGCACTTTTCGAATACGATCTTAGATGCATCCATATTTATGTATGTCATAGTCTCTTCGTCAATCGCCTTAATATGGTCATTGAACATTTTGTCAGAAGGTTCATCAAACAAATTAATACAATTTTTAACCGTCCTGTACGTTTTCGATAGCGTTTTCTTCGCCGTTGTTTTGGGGGAAGTTTCTGGTGATTTTTCGGGTGAAACTTCGGGTGATTTAGTTTCGGATACGCTTGACACCACCTCCACCTGTAAAACAGGTTTTACCACCTGTTTTACCACCTGTTTTACCACCTGTTTTACCACCTGTTTTACCACCTGTTTTACGGGTTTTACCACCTGTTTTACAGGTTTTACCACAGGTGGTTTAATAACGATTTCCGGAATAACAATTGTGTTTGCTGGTGTATCACAAGGTGTTTGAATTGTAAGATTTTCGAATTTCGATCCTTGGTGTGTGATAATTGGAACTATTCCGTTTGTCACATTGTATATGTGAAGCCCGTGATCTCTTTCGTCTATAAAATCATCTAGTTTAATTGATGTATTCTGTTCGATCAGTTGTTTGTATATTTTATTCTTAACCCTTTCTATTGTTAACAGGGATGCGTTGTTATCGCTTTGTTTTTTACCAGGTTGTCTTGGGAATTTACACAATGACATATGACTTTCAATATTCCTGATGCCTACTGTGGTGAATGAGCATTTCAAACAAGTGAATGATACATCTTTGTATTTCTTACATAACTTTACCTTTTGGTGGATTTTGTAATATTCCTTTGTAATACATTTTGTAAGACAAAATTCACATGTTGTTTCCATTTTGTAATCTTAATTTGTATATTTAAACTGTTCATCAATTTTATTCAATCTTGTTTTTAATTAAAATAACAGTGTAAATAAAATGAGTAGTAAAATTGTTCGTGTCTATCCCATCCGAACAACGAGAAAGAGTTGGAAAATACCTCTTTTTTGTTTTCATGAGTGTGGGGAACACTGCCGTATTAGAATGGTTCCAGATGAATTAGAACCGAATAGTGTATGGTTAATGGAAAATACAGATTATGTAGATGGTAAATGTAAACACCACGCAAATATAGAGCGCACTATTGTACAACTATCAATGTTTGATTTACATTCCCCGTCCGGGTTGAACGGAGACTTGTATAATCCAAAAATGATAGTAATACCTGACGTGTCGTTTACATTATCAATCAATTATCCACTTACACACCCTTTAGAAGTGACTATTCAAGCATCCGAACCAGACGGATTTAATTTAACCGAGTTAATATACTCTATAAAAATGTTATACAAATTTATATATCAAGAAGAAGAAAGAACTTCAAATCCATATTATTATCGTTTAAAAAAAAAATGTTTAACTTGCGAAACCCGTGATATAGAAGATTATGTCATTGTTACCGACTCTCCAGATGAAGTGTGTTGTATTTGTTATTCTAACTACGACGATGGATCCGCTAGTATATTACAATGTAAACATGTTTTTCACACACACTGTATACAAAGGTGGTTGAAAACATCAAGTACATGCCCATTGTGTAGAGGTCGTGTATTTTCGTGTGCGGGATGTGATGGGTCTGGTGTTATAAATTATATTTTTCACGGGGTTGTAATACCGTATGAAGAAAGGGGTGATGATTTATATAGAAACCTTACAGACGGGTTATTTGGTATTCATTCCAGGGATTTTGAGGAATTGATCATAAGCAAGATGTATTATGACAGGAGTAAGAAAAGATTGGACATAAATATACAATAGTTATAGATTCACAATAGTTATAGATTCACAATAACTATTTAAAATATGAGCAACAATAATTTAAATGTCAGATACAAGTTTGATAATATTCAAAGCAATCTCCAACTTTACCAATTCTCTTGGTGAACTCTTTGGAGAAAGACAGCGGTCTCTAAAATTATATTGCCGTCTCATTAATAAAACGACTCTTTCGCATGACAAGGCTATTCTAAAGCACGTGGGTGCGTTCCGTGAATTTTGTATTCAAAACAGAGACGCTATAATCGAAAAGGATGCAAGAAAAATTGTCATGGATAAAATTTCGTACTCTAACCGGGTGTTTATCGATATAGCAACAATCATGAAAATAGCAGACACCGAAACATCGTCCGTTATATGGAGCCATATCCTAACAATTTCAGCCCTTGTTGATCCCGCTGGGAAAGCAAAGGATATTCTTCAGAATGGAAAGACAACTTCCAATTCGCTCGAAACTAACTTCCTTACAGACATAATAGGAAAGGTTGAACAAAGCGTCGACCCAGACACAAACCCACTTGAATCAATGGCAACCCTTTTCCAGTCCGGTGTTTTTACAGAAATGATCACTGGTATGACTACAGGTCTCCAAGATGGGTCGATGGATCTCGGAAAACTAATGGGAACAGTAACCCAAATGGCGTCTTCCCTAAGTGAAGACGCGGATGGACATGAAGGTGGTGAGGATGCTATGAATGTTGTTAATAAAATGATGGGACAAATGATGGGAGGCGGTGGTGGTGGAGGTGGTGGTGGTGGTGATATACCAGATATCGCGGGTATGTTGGGTCCCTTGTTAGGAACACTCGGTGGTGGTGGTGGCGGTGGCGGTATGCCAGATTTGATGGGAATGATGACAGCCAGTGCGGGGGGAGATGGTGGTAATTCAATCGAGGATACTATAAACGCTCAGGTTGAGGCGGCTAAAGCATCCGGTGAATTATCATCTGATTTGGATTAAAGTTTACCCACTAAATTGCTGGGCGTATTTTTTAATTATTGAGTCGGGATCATTACTGTTCTCTAATTCATCTTTTATATTGACAAAAAATCCGGTGTAGTTTCTAATAAATTTAGTTAGAGATTCTGGACGCTTTTTCAATATTTCAATAGCCTTTGATACAACGTCAGTACGGGACATATCTGGGTTTGATAACCTCACATCCGCGTACCATGTAGACCACAACATACAAAACCCTTTTGGATCTTTTATAAGGTGTTCATTCTCCCATTGCTGAATAGATTGAGGACCTACACGGGGGCAAAAATCAATAGGACGGTGATATGTTTTAAGAAACGTTTTGCCCATGTTTAACTTGATTAGTCTTTCCATTTCTTCGTCCATCAATAACGACGAATGACATTCTTGTTGTTCTTTGCTAGAGAATGAACCATGTGGTTCAAATCGTTCTATTGATTTTGTTTTTGAATCGTATATCATATAGTTGGCGTGAGCATTACTGTTGGTGCATTGAGAATCGATAGGGAAAATAATGTATCTTACGTCCTTTTTACACTTCTTAAATTCATTCCAAAATAATTTGGGTATTATGAAATAACCCGTTTCACCTTTTGTCTGCCACCACCTAATAGTCATATCGGTGTATATATGTGTTTTTTTAGAAGTTGTCATACCCCTTAATGGATTTGTTGGTATAACAACACAGTCACTACCATGCCTCCATGACAAATACAACATCATAATCAATGGGTATCTTCGGTCACCCGGTATATATGTTGGGTCAATTATATCATCTCTACCATAAGGCATGTTAAATTTCCCACTTGGTTTTATACCATCGTTATATCCTCCACCTCCCCACCCACCCTTCCCCGATGTATCAGATGGTTTTTTACCAGGTCCACCCAATATAGTTCTTCCTATTTTACCAGTCTTTGAAACACATCTTTTGGTGGCTGGGTTTCTTACTTGAGTACTGG
>Ga0209425_10003630_pt1 | contig 16248 bp, 10 predicted proteins | sample COG_05_FD_184749 | JGI IMG/M metagenome (GOLD analysis project Ga0209425, IMG submission 184749) | Pelagic Microbial community sample from North Sea - COGITO 998_met_05 (SPAdes) (version 2) | ecosystem: Environmental > Aquatic > Marine > Neritic zone/Coastal water | place: Helgoland, sampling...
CTCGAAGCCAAAAAATACCTTAGATTCGCTCTGTCACCCACTTCCTAGCTAGGGCTTGACGACCTTGGTGACGAGGAAGCGGGTCATGGGCTGGCGGTGGCCGTTCTTGCGCTTGTAGTGCTTCTTGCGCCTGTACTTGAACACGATGAGCTTCTTGTCCTTGAAGTTCTCGAGCACGGTAGCCTCCACCCTGGCGCCCGCGACGTAGGGCTCGCCGAAGGTGGGCGCCTCGCCAGCCTTGGTGGCGAGGACGCGCTCAAACGCAATCTTCGACCCCGGCTCAACCCCTTTGAGCGAGTGGCACTCGTAGTAGCGGCCCTCGGAGACGAACTGCTGGGAGCCGCCAACCTCGACGATGGCGTCCCACGCGGCGGCGCCGGTGGAGGGAGGGGTGGTGAAGCCAACCTGGTTCACGGAGGTTGACGCTGTTGGAAGGAAAAGAGGGTGGGAAAAAGGTCAGAGGCTTGGAAAGTGGATAAGAAATGGGTCGAGGGGCGCCGGGGCGACGGGGCGACGCGCGGCGAGCTGGGATGGGTGATGGGGAGTGAAGAGGGGTGGAGATGGACGAAGACGCCGTGGTGAGTCGATGCGCGCGCACGCGCGGTCGATTCCACCCGATCTGTCCACGTCCATCGCCCCCATTCCCGCCCCGCATCGCCCATGCCCTCGCTCGCACAGCGCTACAGGTCGTAGGGTTTGCAATCCCGGAAAAAAGCACCGTCCCATGGCGGTCCGGATAACGCCGTCCGGACCCGCTCGGGTGCGTCCATCGTATCGAATGAGTACTCACCGCAGATGCTGAGGCTGCGGTTGGCCTGCTTGCGCGCGGGGGTCGCGAGGGACATCGCGCAGAAGGCGTCGGAGAGGGACGCCTTGCTACCGGCGGCAGCACGGCCCATGAAGGCGGGCTTGGCCGCCTTGGAGCCGGCGGTCGCGCGCACGGGAGCCGCGACGGACACAGTCGCCATGGCCATGGTCGACATCTCTGAACTGCTGAGGTTGACGAGTGAAGCGGTGACGAGCCTCACTGACTGTGACGGTGCACAGCGTTGTGGCGCGGGACGGAGGCGATGCTTCGGGGTTGATTGGACTTGCGACGTGTCCGAGTCCAAGATGGAGATGTCGGGAGAAAAACGGGCGGATGGGCGTGAAAATTTGATCGATGCGCACCCGATCGAATCCCGGCTTGACCGGCATTTCTATTTTTTCACCGGTCGACTCGACCCACATCCAAAAAGTACAAAGTGGGTCAAAATGACCTCGATCTAGCGAAAAACTTGGGTATATCGATCCTCAAAACACGATTCCGAGTACTTCTCCTGCAACTCTTCAGAGAACAGCGTTCGCTCAACTGAGCGAATTTGACCATCACAGCCAGTCCGGCTCATACCGGATTTCCTGTACTATCCCTGGGTTATAAACCCGGGATTACAATGTGCGATAGTATAGTGGTTAGTATCCCACGCTGTCACCGTGGAGACCGGGGTTCAATTCCCCGTCGCGCAGTCACTTTTTTTTTCCTGCGTATCGTACAAACTTTGCTCCGATGTGTGACATTATTTTTGGCGAGGCACGGGCGCGCGGCTGGAGGGGGAGGGTTCGGCACCCATGGCAACGACGGTGTGGCGCCCGCGCGTCAGGCTGGAGGTTCCGAACAGCGACGATGCCAAGTGGGAAGTGGAAGTCCCAGAGGAGGTGAACAAGGGGGTGAAGCGGAAGAGAGCCCCTCCAACAAAGGGGCCATGCGAGCACGGGGTGAAGTACCGCTCTCAGTGCAAGGTGTGCAACGCTTGTCCGCACGGTCGTCGGCGCCGTGAGTGCAAGGAGTGCGGTGGGTCATCAATATGCGAGCACGGTCGTCAGCGCTATGTGTGCAAGGAGTGCGATGGGAAGGGAATCTGCGAGCACGGTCGTGAGCGCAGAAGATGCAAGGAGTGCGGTGGGGCGTCAATCTGCGAGCACGGACGCCAGCGCTCTAGGTGCAAGGAGTGCGGTGGGAGTGGAATCTGCGAGCACGGTCGTGTGCGCTTTGCATGCAAGGAGTGCGGTGGGTCTGCAATATGCGAGCACGGTCGTCGGCGCTCTATATGCAAGGAGTGCGGTGGGTCACAGATATGCGAGCACGGTCGTCAGCGCTATCGGTGCAAGGAGTGCAGAGGTGCATGACGACCACGCGGTCTCGTCACTCAGATTTCGAGCTTTCATTTCCAAAACAATCTCTCGCCACGAGGTCCGGCGCCCGTCGCCGCTCCTCCAACACCGCAACATACCCCTCATCATCACCACCACCGCCGGTGTCAAATTCTCTGGCATCACAAGCTAAAAGTCCCCGCTGTAAACCAGGTAGAACACCCCGATGACCGCGAGCGCCACGCCAACGTTCGCCCCCATCACCACGTACACAGCCGTCGTCGTCCGACTCGCCGCCGCCTCCTCCCGCTCGAACCGCCACTCCGCGTCCCACCGCTCGCTCCAAGCGTCGTCCAGCAGCATCGGCGCCGCCACCACGCTCCTGTAGTGCGCCGCGTTGTTCAGGTACTCGTTCTCCAGACGTAAAAAGGTCCACTGCGCCCTGCGCAGCAACTCCACGACCGCGACCAACGTCGCGAGGCCCTCGTTGGTGAGCCCGGAGAAGATGAAAAACACGCCGCGGTTCATGTGCGGCGTGATGGTCACCGCCCACGCGAACCGGCCCACCAGATTGCTGCCCATGGCCCAAGCGTAGAACCACGTGGACCGAAACACCCGGTCCCGCGTGGTCTTCCACCGAACCTTCACGGGAACCAACGGGAACCACCACTGCCATTCGCCGCCGTTCGCGCCTTCGCGTTTGGTCACCTCCACCAATCCCCAATCCATCACCACGTCCCACACGTAGGAGTACACGGCGCCGATGAACAGGCACGATATCCACGCCACCCGCCCCGGATCCGACCAGAACGAACCGTCGATGTCGGACCCGTACCTACCCACGCTCGCGAGACCGATGGATACCAACGACACCGTGTACTTACCCGCGTTGACCACGTGCTCGATTCGCTCCCGGCTACCTTGCTTGGCGTCGTAAAACCGCCGGACGCACTGCTGCAGCCGGATCCAGTACGGAATCGCGGTGATCACCGGGCTCGTGGCGCCCAAGTCCTCCGCTAAGCTCGGCTTGCGCTTCTCGTACTCGCCGCTGAAGAAGAACACGATGTCAGTCGAATTGCCCATACAAACATTAAAAGAAACTCTCACCTGAAGAAGAACCGAGCTGTGGTGACGCCGTCGACGAGGCATCGAACCATGGAACACGCGACGTCGGCGACGAGGTTATCGCGGAAGCGAATCGGCGGTCCAAACGGGGCGACGGCCATGTGCGCTATGCTGCGCAACAGACTGGCGCGAGCCCTCGGGTTGAATATCCGAGCCACCACGCGAACTTTCGAGTCCAGCGTGTGCGTCTGTGAGTTATTCGCGACAGCCGTTCGTCCCGCCGCGAAGATGGTGCTCGGCGGGAACGATAGCACCAAAATCACAAAGACCAGAAGCCCGAGGGGGTAGTACGCCGGAGACAAGTCGCTCCCCGGCACCAACGGATCAACCCCGAACCTGACGCACGCGGTGAAGAGAGCGAATACCACCAGCCACCCCGCTGTGAGCACCGCCGCGATGGCTGCGTTCCAGTGCCAACCCGCCTCCTCCTCCAAGCTCACCTCCATGATGAACCGGTAGTTGATGTAGTGGGCTCCACACGCGCGAGTCACGCCGGCCCAGCACCACACCCACACGATTGGTATCGCCGCGAGCCTAAACGCCGGGAGGCACGCCTCGAAGTAGTGCACGCACCTCGGGCAGTCGTGCCGCGAGGACACCGGCTGGACCCACATGACTAACAAAGCGAACGTGGCGCACGTCCCGGCGCCGAAGGCGAACGAGCTGAGCTGCCCGGCGGCGGGCGGTGCCGGTCGCTCGATGAGCCTCAGCCTCCGCCTCGCGACGGCGGTGTCGTCGCCGCCGTACCCGGCCGCCGCGTCGACGCTCGTGTCCAACCCGAGGAGTTTGGTGTACGCGCGCTCGAGCTCCGTCTCTAGTTCCGCGGGCAAATCGCCGCGGTTGCACGGGAGCTCGCGGAGCCGTTCGCGAACCTCGGCTTCGTCCGAGTCGTTTCCGAGCCCGCTCGGAGTCGACGAAACGCGAACGTCCCTAGCGGCGTTCACAGCTGTGTCGCCCACGGCACCCCCCTCGGCACCCCCCTCGGCCGAGAGCGTCGCCTTGGTCTCCGATATGACGCTGAGTAGCTCCGATGTCTCCTCTCTCAACGTCTCCTCCACGATACGCTCGTCCGTTCCCACCGCGATCGCGAGCACGTGCGCCGCTTTCGCTGACTTTTTTAGGTACTTTTTGGCGATCTTGCGCAGGCCGGTGTAGTTGAGGGAGACGACGTGACGGGCGATGGTGACCTCGTGGTACACGTGGCGGAACGCGCGGTCCACCCTGTCGCGGTGCTGGCTCCTCGAGTGCGTCGTCCCGAGGCCCGTCGGGGTGTCGGGGTCGAGGACGGACATGTTCTCGAGCACCGGCGGGCGAGATGCTTCGGCGAGGAGCGCGTCGACCTTCTCGCGGAGCCGCGCGCACGTCGCGTCGTATCGCTCGGATACGCGGAGAATCTCGGAGCCGAACGCGTGGAAGAATGCGGCGCGGGGGCCTTCGCCGCCGTCTTCGGCGTCGACGCCGTCCAGCAGCGCCTCCTCGACCGAGTCCCCGTCGTCGTCTCGCGCAATTGAACTCTCCGCGTGGTCGTCGCTGATGCCCCACCGCGCGAGGAGCTGGGTCTTGATGGCGCGCTTGAGGACGTCGTACCTGAGGCAGTCATCCTCGTAACCGTGAATCAGCTGCTCCTTGAGGTGCCGTCCGAACCTCATGGTGCCCGGGATGGACCCTCCGTGCGGCGCTCCCCGTGGAATGTCTTCAATGGAATATTCCGAGGTCATGAGCGTGCCTCGTCAGCCTCACTGAGACCATAACAAATGGCGATGGCGACGGGGGGCGACGCGGGCGCGGTTCGGATCGAGCGAAACCCCAAGGGTTTCGCCACCCTCTGGCTGGGATCCGAGCCCGTCAACTCCATGACCCTGGACCTGTGGAAATCCTTGCTGGACGCGCTGACGACGCTGGAGAAGGACCCGTCCACTCGCGGGGTGGTGTTCGCGTCCGCGCTTCGCAAGGACATCTTCACGGCGGGCAACGACATCAAGGAGCTCCACGCCAAGTCCACGAGCGAGTCCAGATACCGCGAGTTCTGGCGCACGCAGACCACGTTCCTATGCAGGCTGCTCCGCTCGCCCCTCGCGACGGTGTGCGCCATCCGCGGCGCGTGCCCCGCGGGGGGATGCGCCGTCGCCCTGTGCTGCGATTACCGCATCCAATCCGAGTCCGGCACGTTCGGGCTGAACGAGGTGGCGCTGGGGATCCCGGTACCAAAGTTCTGGGCACAAAGGTTCGTCGCGTGCTCCAACGACCCGGCCAAGGCGGACCTCACGCTGCAGCTGGGCAAGCTGCTCACGCCGGGGGAGGCTAAAACGCTCGGTCTGCTCGACGAGGTCGTGCCCGCCGCGGCGCTGTTGCCGGCGGCGACGAGGGCGATGGAGAATTTCCTCAAGACGCCGGACGGCGCTCGGCACGCGACCAAGGTGAACGTTCGCGGGGAGTTCTCGGCGGCGTGGGAGGCGTACATCGAGGAGGAGGCGAGCGGGGGGTGGGCGATGCTGAGCACGCCGGAGGTTGAGGCGACGCTCGGGAAGGTGATCGAGAGGCTGTCGGGAAACAAGAGGCGAGCCAAGCTGTAGACGTAGAACTTTCACTTCAACTCACGACTAACATCTGCTCACAGCTTGGCGTTCGGCATGGCCCGCATCGCCTGCCGCACTCCCAGGTCCGCCATGACCTCCTCCGATCCCCCCAGAATGGCCGCGAACTTGGCGCTCCTCTGAAACCTCTCCACCACCTGCCCCATCCCCGTCTGCGTGATGGCGCGGCCTCCGAAGATCTGGCACGCCTCGTCGCTGACGTCGTTGGCGACTCGCGTGCAGAAGTGCTTCAGCAGCGCGATGGGCCCGGCGAGCTTGACCGCCTGCTCCTCGTGCGTCGTGTGCTTCATGGCGTACGTCACCGCCTCCAGCCACGCCTGAACGCCCTCCACCTGGCTCGCCAGCCTCGCCAGCTTGTTCCGGATCACCGGCTGATCGATGAGCCGAGCTTTAAACACCTCGCGCTGCGTGGACCACTTCAGGCACTCCTCCACCACCAGCCGGCTGGCTCTGTTGGCGCCCGCCACGATGTACCAGCGCTCGTGGTTAAAGTTGTGCATGATCAGCTTGAACCCCTCGCCGATCTTTCCCAGCACGTTGCCCGTCGGAACCCGGGCGTTCTCGAACGTCACGTACGCCGTCCCCGCTGCAGGAGAATACGAAGTCTTGATCGGCTTCGTGTCCACGCCTTCGCCCCGTTCGATGAGCATCAAGCTGAGCTCCGGCTTGGGTCCGGGTTTGGTCACCACGGCGGTGACGAAGTAGTCGGAGAAGACGCCGTTGGTGATCCACTTCTTGACGCCGCTGACCAGATAGTGCGTTTTACAGCTGGATAGTTTCGCGACGCACGCGACGTTTGCGACGTCGGAGCCCGCCTCTGGTCCCGATATCGCCAGGCATATCTGTTTCTCCCCCGTGAGCACCTCGCGGCCGACCTTGCGCGCCAGGGCGGGTTCGCCGAACTGGAGGACCGGTGGGAGGCCGATGACGAGCCCGGCGCCCATGCCGTCGGCGTAGCCCGGTACGCCGAGCCGCCCTGACGACTCTTCGTGCGCGATGAGTTCGTGGAAGGGATCGAACTGCGCCGGTGTGATTCCGCCCGGGAGTGTGACGCCGCAGTTGTCGACGATATCCTTGAGCCAAGGGCCGCTCTGGATGCGGCACGCGAGCACGCCGCGCATGCCGAGCTTGCGCCATAGCTCCTTCGATGGATGGACGCCCCTCGCGTCGTTCGCGACCGCGTCGGGCATGACCTCGGTGTCGAAGAAGGCTCGCAGGTCACGTCGGAATCGCCGATGGGATTCGTCGTAGTAAGGCGACGGGACCCCTTGGAACGCGGACGGCTCCGCGTAAGGCACGGTAGACAGCTCCCCTGGCGCGAGCTTGACCACCGCCTTCTTCCCGGTGGGCGGGTCCGCGATCTTGCCTATCGCGTACTTGGCCGCCATCGAGCGAAGGACGTCCTGACGGTGAAACGAGTAGAACTGCTTCGTCGCCTCCTGACCGGCGACGCCGTCGACGAAGGCGCGCCCGCCGGGGTGGAAGCGCGCGAACTTCGAGACGTCGTAGACGGTATCGTCGATGATGATCCAGTTGTCATCGGCGGACGCGTGCTTCGCCACCTCCGCGCGGGTGTACGTCGTCGTCATGAGTGGGGCGCCCTCGTGAGTGGGGCGGTATCGTGGCACGTTGTTACTTTTTTAGGTCAGATCCAGGATAATGTTACACGACTGAGACTCTTCTACTTCTTGAGCCTGGGCATCTTGAAGGGACCCCCAGACCCGGGCTTGAGGCACGGGCACCCCGCGGCGCAAAACGCCGACCTATTCGCCATCCTCTGCGCCCACTGGTTCATCTTCTTCGGCTCACCGTCCGCCCCGGGCCCCTTCGCCGCAATCGCCGCCTTATTCCTCAAAATCTCCGACACGTCCGTGTTCGTAAGCCGGCACACGTCCTCGGGGGGCGCCAACAACTCCGGCACCGTCGTGGGATCCCCTTGCCTCGGGTGCAGACCCCACTCCCGCTTCAGCCGCGGCACGTCACCTAGGCCGAGCGCGTCCTTACCGGCGTCGCTTGAACTATCGAGCGGGTGGTTCTTGCCGTGGACAAAGACGGTGATTCGCCTCGCGTTTGGCGCGGCTGGTACCACGTTAGCCTGAAGCCACTCCACGACCTCAGCCTTTGTGATGTTGTCGATCATGCCGGCGATGATCTGCCCGCGGTAGTACTGGTACTTTTGGTTGGTGACGTGCGTCCAGTGGCGGTCAGCCTCGGCGGTGAGCGAGACGTCCATGGTGAGCACCGAGTCGACCAGCGATCTCCTCGTCTTGGCAAACTCCTCGTCGCTCATGTCACTCACCGTCTGCGGGAACGAGGTCAGGAACGCGTTGATTCGAGTCTCGACGTGCGCCGGGGAGTGAAACGCGCTCTCGACCATCACCCGAAACCCACAAATCTCGTACAAAATTTCAAGCGCGGCGCTCGCGACGTACCCGAGCTGCTCCTTGGTCCGCAGCTGATCGAAACATTTCTCCGACATCAGCTGCTGCGCCAACAAGCCGACCGCGCGTGTTTCGTACGTGGACGGACCGTGTTGGTAGTAGCAGTACACCACGTTGGTACCTTCCTCGGGGTTTTGCGTGGGAATCGCGAACCGGGCGTCGCCGGGGGGAACGACGGTGATTTGCCTCGCGGGAAAATCGCCCGCGCCGACCTTGCCGCCTCGGAGCGTCCCGCGGATCATGGCACCCATCGCCAGCGCCTCGTCCGCGGTGACGTTGCCGACGACGAGGCCCTCGACGTGCGACGCCGCGGACCAGATGCCGTTGACAAACTCGCGGAGCGACGCCGGGGTGACCCGCTCGAGCGCCGCCATCTTCGCGAGCTCGCTATCCTCGCGTTCCTTCAAGAGCTGGTGCAGCAAACTCCGCGCCTGCCTCCCGGGTTTGAGCCCGTAGTTCTTGAAGTCCTTCAGCCGCTTCTCCTTGATCTTCTCGAAGCGCGAGTCGGTCACGTCGAAGTCGGCGACCGCCTCGAAGTACGCCTTGACCAGGTTCGGGAGCTTATCGTGAAATCCGTCAAAGGTGAGCGACAGCATGGTGTGCTGACCCACCACGTCCAGCCCGGCGTTGAGACTCGCGAGCTCCGCGGGGTACCGGACGGTATCCTGCAGCCTATCGTGGACGCACAACGTGAGCATGTCCGCGCACACGTACGCCTCCGCGCTCGCGTCGATGGCGGGTAACGTGACGTGGAAGTAGGCGTTGACCCGGGGCTGATCGAAGCGATCGTCGAGCCTGTGCCACAGCCGCATCGCGCCGCACTCGTGGACAATCTCGGGCGGGACGACGAGCGGCGCCGGCGCGTCGGGGCCGCCGACGCGGGACTTACTCCCGCCCTTGATGTCGAAGCTCGACGCGATGAACTGGTTACGCGGGGGGTACACCAGCGCGGGGTCGGGATTCGCGCTTTCCCACGCGGAAATTTTCGCCGGGTCCACCGGCGTTTTCAAAAGCGGAACGTTGAACCACCTCTCCTTCTCCACGCCCGGGGCTTCCGCGTCGAAGTCGTTGCTCGAGATGATGTACAGGCACTTGGACGGGACGATGGACTCGAGCACCGCTGATATCTCGGCCGGGTCGTACTCTTCGTAGAGGTAGTCGCCGGCGAGGCAGTCCTCGCGGGCGTGCTTTCGCATCGTCATCGCGAGCATCTCCGTGTACTCCGCCGCGCCCTCCTCCTCCTTGAACCGAAACTCGATCCCTCGCAACGCTTTGTTCTCACGCCAATTCCATTCCTGCGGTCCCGTTCTGCGCATCATCTCGGCGTATTGGAAGAAAAGGCTGATGACCTCGTCGACGCGTTCGAAGCCCTCGTCGGTGAGACGGACCGTCGCGGTGAACAGGCTGCAGACGGAGTTATTCGCGAGCCCTCCGCTGCCCACGCCCGCGGAGATCCTGTCGGCGAGTCCCTTGAGCTTCAGGGTTGCTAACAGGGACCCGGTACCTTCGTGGCCGATGAGTTCCTCGACGTACTCGACCGACTTTTTCCGGTACCGACGCTTGATACCCGCGGGGACCGTGAAGACGAGGTCGAGTTGCTTACCCTCCCTCACCTGCGTCGTGTTCACCATGAGCGGCAGTTGCCCGGCGTACGGTGACCCGGCGACGACGTAATCCGTCTTTGCCTCCCCATCGTTGCGCATTCCGGAGAACAGCTCGGCGACGAACGACTGCAGCGTGTCCAGGTCTTGCTCTCCCAGCAGACAGATCGACATTCGACCGGCGTGGTAATGCTTGCGCCAGTGCTCACGCAAGCTCTCCCGGATCTTACCCTGCTTCCACAGCTCCGACTGCGTCAACGACGCGCGGTTACCCCAGCCGAACACCCCGAACGGGTGGTTCTCCGTCGCCAAGTGGCCCATGATAGCCTCCAGTCGACACGCGTCGTTGTTGGTGACTCGTTCAAACTCGGATTCCACCGCCGTGACTTCGCGTTCCACCGCGTCCATCTTGAGCAGCGGGTTGAGAAAGTACCCGGAGAAGATGTCCAGGCCTTCCTTTAAGTGTTTCGGGTGGCACTCGAAGTAAAACGTGGTTTGTTCCGAGTCCGTCATCGCGTTTTCCGATCCCCAGTGCTGCGCGAGCCAGTCGGAAAAGTGGTTCTCGCCCGGGAACTTCTCGCTGCCCATGAACACCATGTGCTCGAGGAAGTGGCTGATGCCCTCGAAGCCGCTGGCTCTGTCGGAGAAGAAGCCGACATCGAAATCGACGGAGCACGCCGCGAGCTTCATGCCCGCGCCCGGCCCGTCGTCCGATTCGTCGTCTTCGCCATCTTCGTGCGCATCATCATTATCTTCCTCGCCTGCGTCGCCCTCTTCGCCCTCCTCGCTGCCGCCGTCCGAGCCGGCGTCGTCGTCCATCGGGTCCTCGTCGCCGTTCCCCGGGGTCTTCATACCCGCCTGTCGATGTGGGTGGGGATCGATGGGTCAGTGAACGCGTGGGGATCGCGCTGGGACGGGAGCGAGACGCGAGATCCGCGGCGCCCCGCCGCCGCCGACAGCGACGGGTTGAAAAGTGAGCATCCGACGCGTACGATCGGGGGATGGGGCGCGCACCAGGCTGGGATCGCTGATGAGCAGAGCCTCGAGGCCGTTGGGGAATGTGATGCGACGGTACAGGCGCGCATCGCGCTCGGGTTTGGGGATATCCTCGGTCACCTCCATATCGACGCGCCTCGTTGTTGTGGCTCGATGTTTTCATCAGATGCCCGTCCGGCCTCGGTCCTCGCCTTTGACCACGAGACTTTCTCCGAGATTGTGTCGGCGGCCGGCACTCTTGAGCGCGCCGCGGTAGCCCCCACGCAGCCTCACACGCGTCATGGGCAAACAGTTCAAGGATGCGGCACAAAAGAAAGACTGGAAGAAGCGCAAGTACGGCAACCCGGTGAAGAAGCAGGGCGGGGGCGGCCGCGACGGACCGGGCGGCGGCGCCAAGTTCCCGGGAGGCTCCAGGGACGGCGGCATCTGGAAGTCCAAGCTCATCTGCTTCGGGTGCAGGGGCGTGGGGCACTCCTTGCGCGACTGCCGCGTGAAGAAGGGCGGCGCGCAAGGTGGCGCGAGGGGCGATAAGATCTGCTACAACTGCGGGTCCAAGGAGCACCCCGCGCGCGACTGCAAGGCGCCGTGGACCAACTACCAATTCGCAAACTGCTTCGTCTGCTCACAGACCGGGCACCTCGCCAGCCAGTGCCCGAAGAACGCGCAGGGCATCTACATCAACGGCGGCGCGTGCAAGATATGCAAGGGCACCGACCACCTCGCGAAAGACTGCCCGTCCAGAGGCAAGTGCGTCAGGTGCGGCGTCGAGGGGCACATGGCCGCGCAGTGCCCACACCCGTACGGGTACAAAAAGCCAAAAGTCGAAGAGCAGGACGAAGACGAAGACGACGTCGCCGCGCCGGTGCCCGAACCCAAACCCAAGAAGAAAAAGTTCGGGGAAGGCAGGAGCGGCGGCGATGACATGGACGACTTCACGCTGGAGGACCTCGGGCACCCGACGGAGGAGACACAAGAGGGGGAGGATGACGACGAGGAGGATGACGAGGAAGATTTCGGCGCCGACGGGCTCGAGTGGGAAAAAGGCGACGACGGGGAGACCGTGCTCATGGACCGCGGGAAGAAACGGAGCAAAGATAAGGACAAGGACGTCAAGAAGAAGAAGGCGAAGAAGACCAAGGTGGTCGAGTTTTAGTCCGCATCGTAGTAGTCTACGATTGTAGTGAAACTTGCGATATGAAACATATTACATCCAACGGCGCGTCAAACTTAACTTTCTTTTACCCGCGATCCCTAGCGACCGCCTCCGCGCGTCCTACTTACAGCGCACGCCGTATGGGGCGGCGACGGGAGACAACGCGTGTATCGCGTTCACTCCCCGTCTCCGCTCAAGCGCGGCGCGCTGTGTGTGAAATCAAGCCTGATTTCCCGATGATCTCGCCCCGACGCCTATGGGGCACGTGACACGATGTGTCGAAAAGATCGATTCTTACTTGGCGCCCGCGATAGCCTTGAAGGGGTTGGGGAGGGAAGGGCCGCCGGAGCTGCCCGGGCGGAAGGAACCGGGGCCGAGCTCGCTCGCCTTGAGGCCGACCGCCTCGACGGACATGTCGAACATCTCCTGGGCCTTTTGCATGTCGCCGCCCTCCTTCGAGGGTTTGTTGTCGAACGCCTCGGTGCGGTTGGAGTTGTCCCAGTAGTTTTCCCAGAGCTGGTCGCCGCCACCCTTCCAGGCCCAGTAGGCACCAGACTTGGTGTACTGCTCCTCGCACACCACGGACGCGAGGCGGCCGCCGGCCTCCTGCATGGTGACGTATCCCTTGGTGATGTACTTCTGGATGAGGGGGAAGAGGAAGCGGAAGGTGGGGGTGTGGTTGCGGAACAGCGGCGTGTCGGCGATGCAGCCGGGGTACATGGTGGAGAACGTGACTCCGGTTTGTTCGTGCCACCTGTTGGACATCTCCTTGACGGTGAGGATGTTGCACAGCTTGGCGTCCTTGTACGCCTTGGGTCCGATGAAGCGATCGCCGTCGATCATGGCGTTCTTATCGCGGTCGCCGTTGAGCCCCGCGGCGAGGCCGGACATGGAGCCGAGGTTGGCGCGAGGGGGCACTTGGCCGGCGAGGGTGTTGGTGTTGGCGGTGACCGAGCCGACGATGCAGAGGCGCTTGTCGATGCCCATGTCCTGGGAGCCGACGAGGTCCTTGAGCATGAGGTTGGCGAGGAGGAAGTGGCCGAGGTGGGTGACGCCGACGGTCTCCTCGAAGCCGTCCTTGGTGAAGGTGGGGGTGACCGCGTTGGGGTAGTAGATGGCGGCGTTGCACACGAGCGACTGGAGCTGCTTGGCGTACTTCTTGCTGCGGAACTTCTTGACGAAGGAGCGGACGTTGGCGAGGTCGCCGAGCTCGAGCTCCATGACCTCGTACTTATCGGCGGGGAAGCCGAGCTCCTTGGCCTTCTCCTGGCCCTTGGCGACGTTGCGGCAGGCCATGACGACGAAGTAGTCGCCGCGCTCGACGAGAGCCTTGGCGGTGTAGAGGCCGAGGCCGGAGGATGCGCCCGTCACGATGGCGGTCTTCTTGGCGCCCGAGGCGGACACGGAGAACGCAGCCTGCGTCTTGGTCTGTGGTTTGTGACGAGAATGAGGTGGTCAGTTTGTGTCGTTGTTGTCGGGGCGCGTGTGGGCTTCAGGCGCATGATGCGCGCGCGGGATCCCGTCCGTTCCGAGCAACTTATCGGATATGACGTATCGAGATATCGATACGGGGGGATGGGGTTCGGGCGACGCGTGGGGTTCGCGCCGCACGTCGCCGTGGGCGCGTGGATCCGCCCGGGACGCGATGCGGCGAGAACGATGGCGTCAAAAGCATGCGCGATCGCCCCTCCGGCGCGGGCGGCACGAACGGAGCGGCACACGCGCCGGCCGCCGTCGCGTCGATGAAGGGGATGGAAATCCGGGGAGGAGGTTGATAATAATCTCACCTGAACCTTGTGGCCGCCGACGGGGACGCGGGAGATGGCCTTGCGGGCGGAGACGCCCTGGGCCTTCTTGCCGAAGCGGGTCACGGCGGGAGCCGCGACGGAGGAGGCGAGCATAGATGCGGAAGACATGGTTCGCTGTTAACGCCGGTGCTTGTCGGCGGTCTTCAGTTGTGATCGATGTTAGGTGGCTTGGGTGCTTTCACAGTCAGAAAGTTTCACAAAGATCTTCGTCCCTAACTCGGGTGGGAATAGATCTGATTTAAGAAAAACCGGATCTGTATGCGTAAACAGTTAAGACACGTCGGGCAGAAACGGGTCCAATTTTCACTTCCGAGCTAGGTCAAACGGGGAGATCCCGAATCTGACAACGAAGCATCGGCCGTGCATGACAAACACCTTTTGCCATTTGGCAACATGCACTTTTCCGTGATGATCGTGCAAGCCGCCTACGTAGTACTAGAGCTAGATGATTGCGAGGAAGAGCGATATCGTGCCCGTCAGCACCACCGGCGCCATCGCGTACTGCCAGAATATGCACGCGCCGATCCCGCCCGCCGCACGCTTGCTGCCGTACATCTGCACCTGCAGCATCATGTTGTTCGCCGTCGGCGTCCCGCCCAGGACCAAAAACGTGAGCCAGAAAGCCTTCGACGCCGGCACCGCCTCCACCGGCAGCACCGACCGCAACGTGAAATAAGTCCCGACGTTCAGAAGCGCCAGCACGCCCAGCCTCCCAAACCCTAAACTAATGGCGGTCCGTCGGTCGCACAGCGAGTGGTCCGGCCCTTTCGCCAGCGACGCGCCCAGCACGATGATCACCTGCGGGATGGCGGCAGCGCCGATGAGCTGCGCGCAGTCGCCGAGGATGAACAGCGCGCCGTCCTCGTCGAAGAGCGCGCGCTGCAGCGGCGCGGTGAGACCCACGACGATGCCCATCACCGCCGCGAGCTGGTTGACGTTCGCCGCGGGAGCCAGCGCGACGGCGCACCTGCGCCACCACGATTTTGGCTTTTTTGGCTTTCGGCGCCTTCGCCTCTCGCTTTGGCGACTCTCCTTTTCGTCCCCGTCATCCCTGCGTTCGGAGACTTTCGCCACCGAGCTGCCCTCCGCGAGCTCCAGCTCGAGGAGGTCCACCCTGCTCTCCGACCGCGCCGTCGCCATCGGGTTCCTCGGCGACGACGATCCGCCGTCGCCGAGCGCCTCCTCGTCGTCGTCGTCGTCCGCCTCGAGCTCCTCTGCTTTCATCCACACCGGCCCGAGCGTCCACATCAGCGTCGTGAGCACGGTCATGTACGCGGAGAGGTAGAGCACCATCGCCGCGTTGTCGTCTTCGGTGAACTGCACGTGACCGACCTTGTTCCCGGAGCCTATGATGGCGTCCAACAGCACGACGGGTAATGCGAACGTGTTCCCGAAACTGGCCGCCGCGACCGCGGGGCCGCGGAACTCCCGCGGCACGTTGAAGACCGCGCACACGGACTTGCCCAGCGTCCAACCGAGACCGATGTGCACGGCCGCGGCGATGGGCAGAAGCCACACGTTCTGGAGCTGCTCCGCCTTGACCGCCTTGCCGAGCACCGTGAAGAGGAGGCACGGGAGGAAGACCGCGCCGTTCAGCCGGCTCATGGTTCGCGCGGTGTCCGCGTCCAGCAGATTCTTATGCCGGGCGTAGCATCCCAACGCGGCGATGATGAACACCCTCACCACAGCCTTGGCCGCAGCCACGAATATCTGAAGCGCCACCGGGGTTCCCATCGTCCCGCGACCCCTCGCGCGCTTCAGACGGCGGCACCGAGATGTGACTTCTCGGACGACGCCCAAATCCGTGGACACGAGCGCCTGAACAAAAGACAGTGCGCAAACAGTTATAAACCTTAACCATAAACTATGTGACATTTCTGACTCGAAGAGTGGTACATTTTCGGCAAATCAATCCGGTTCGATCCGCCCGAGGTGGTCGCCGAGCTGACGAGCGTTTTCACGAGGCGATTCCTCGGAGCCGAGAGGCCTCGCCCCCACAACCAACGCACGCGCGCCCCGCCGCACCGCACCGCACGCACCGAGTTCAAACATGCCATGGCTGGGAGGCGCACAAGCTGCTGAGGTGAGCTCGCCCCGTCGACACCGATACCCCACCGGCGACGCCCCGCCCCGATATCCCGCCACACTCGCGCGTCGGATCTTCCGATGAATGACAAATGCGCCTCTTCGCCTTCATCCGTCGCAGGAGGACGCCGAGAAGTTCAAGAACTTCGAGCAGCGCGCCGCGAGCATGGGCGGCGGCAGCGGTGACGTCGCCAACCTCCTCGAGGAGATGCGTCAGCACACCAAAGCCCTGGAGCGCCAGCGCAAGCACGAGGACCCGCGGCTCTCGTTCACCACGCCCGAGTACAAAGAGTTCAGCCGCAAGTTCACCGACAA
>Ga0209425_10003632_pt1 | contig 16240 bp, 9 predicted proteins | sample COG_05_FD_184749 | JGI IMG/M metagenome (GOLD analysis project Ga0209425, IMG submission 184749) | Pelagic Microbial community sample from North Sea - COGITO 998_met_05 (SPAdes) (version 2) | ecosystem: Environmental > Aquatic > Marine > Neritic zone/Coastal water | place: Helgoland, sampling...
ATGACTGTGCTGATGATCATCGGGAACTGAAACCGCCGCCACCGATGTTCATTTGGTTATCTGTTCGCGCGCCGGAGGTTCAGAGCTCGACGCGCCGACCAGACAAAACACGCGCTCGTACTCTCACCCTCGCCCGTAACAGAGCGAAAACCTCACACTCCCACGGAAACGTCGTCCCGGAGCTCGACACGCGCGCGACCAGAGAGCCCGTCGACGCCGACGCGACTCCAGGAAGTTTTCAACTGTTTGTTTCGGGAAATCGCCGCCAAGCAAAGGCAAGATGCCCTCTCCCAAGAAGCAGCAGCAGCAGCAGCAGCAGTGGCAGCAACAGCAGAACTACGTCGCGACGTATTTCTCCATCGACGTCGAGTGCGTGGCCACGGGGGACGAGCACAACGCCAGGGACGTGGCGCAGATTGCGTTGGTCGACCAGTTCGAGCGATGCCTGCTGAACGTGTACGTGAAACCCCCGGTGGGAAAGAAGGTGCACTCGTACCTCACGCCCCTCACGGGCATCACCGAGGATGTTCTCAGCGCACACGGCGTGCCCCTCGAGGAGGCTTTGCAGCACGTCCGCGCGGCCCTGCCGCCCCACGCGGTGCTCGTGGGACAGAACATCGCCAAGGATGTCGAGTGGCTCAGACTGGAGGAAGGGAAGGATTTCACGTCGCTCATGGATCTCGCCGGGCTGTGGCGGGTGTGGAACCCGCAGTACAAATCGTGGAGCGTCTTCTCCCAGGATCACCTGGTCAGAACCCTGCTGGGCAGCGACGTGGGAGAGCAACACAACGCGGCGCTGGACGCGCTCAAGTCCATCCGGCTCTTCAACTACTTCCACTACCTGCAGTCGGAGCAGGGCGGAGGCGAAGCCGCTCTCGACGCCGCGAAGCAGAAGCTGCTGGAGTCGCCCCCCGAGCCAAGCTTCGCGAAGAAGAATCCATCTTGGGAAGGGGTATGTATGGGAAATAGAAAGACGTGCACGTGCGGTGCGCCGTTCTTCGGTTGAGCGTCTGACGCGTGCGAGGTGAAATTCCGGAGAAGGCGACCCCATCAATAAATAGACTATCCCTGAGGGGGCGCCATCCCTTGTGTGTGTACCCATCTTGGTACCAAATAGCGACATAGAACTGCATGCATATACTTAGTTTTCGTAATATCACTGTATCACTGATATCAAACGTCGACGCTCTATAATATCTTGATCGCCAGCCTGGACCGCCCCGCCGCCAGCTCCTCGATCTCGATGCGAACAACGCACGCGTCGAAAACCTTCCAAGTCTTTCCAGCCTTGGTGGTCACCGTCATCGCCTCCTCGTCCAGCACAGCCTTCTTACCCCCTTCATCTTCACCTTCGTCGAACAGCACGGGCGCCTCGATACCAAACTTGGGAACGAACACGATCAGGCCGTTGGCGCGGACGCGAATCACCCTCGCCTCCGTCTCCGCCGCCTTCTTGCGGAAGAAGATGTGCGTGTGAAGCTCCACGGATGCCCTCGCCGCCATCTGGGAGTTTCTGTGTCGAACGTTGATGTTGTCCGCTACAGCCTTCAACGCCTCGCTGTCCTGCAGGGACGTATGCGCGCGTTCCAGACCGAGCGCCGCGTTCAACAGCCTGTGCACCACGACGTCGGCGTACCTTCGAATCGGGGACGTGAAGTGGGTGTACAGCGGCGCGGCGAGGCCGTAGTGGACCCTCTCGTTGACGCTGTGCGCGCCGCTGACGCAGTAGACAGCCTGCGACATGCACCGCGTGGCGACGATACGCAACAGGGTGTTGAAGTACGCATCGTCCGGGCGCACCGCGGCATCCAATGAGTCCGCCAGTTTTTTGCTGGTGCTCACGTCGCACTCCACGCCAACCGCTCGGCACGCCTTGAGCAGCGGGTCGAACATTCGAGGCGCGGGCGTCGGGTGGCGCCTGAGCAGCGCGTACGACGGGAACGCGCGAAGGATCCGTTCCGCGCTCGCCACGTTCGCCAAAAGCATCATCTCCTCGACCATCTGGTTAGCCTCCCTGGTGACGTACATCCCCACGTCCAGTGGCTGGTTGGTCTCTTTGTCCATCTCGAACCGTACCTCGGGAGACGCGAGCGTCAGCGCGCCCGCGTCGATCCTGCGTTTGCGAAGTGACCTGGCGCATGCGTTGATGTTCCGTAGGTCGTTGGCCAAGGGTGATGCGTCGTTCGGGTCGTCCATCATGTGCTGCGCCTCGGCGTAGGTCAACGCCGCGGCGGATTTGATGACAGCCTTGGTGAACCTGGGCGCCACCCCGGGCACGGGCAGGCCCGTCTTTGCGTCGAATCGAAAAAACACCGAAAAGGTGAGGCGCTCCACACCCCCGCGGAGTGAGCATATATCCTCGGTGAGCGGCTTTGGAAGCATGTCGAGCCTGCGCTGCACTAGGTACGTGGTGGTACCGCGCCTCTTAGCCTCGTCGTCCATGGCGGTATCCGGGTGAAGGAACGAGGTGACGTCCGCGATGTGAACGCCGAGCTCCAACATCCCGGGCATGCCTTCCTCGTCCAAGGGCCGGCACGAGAGGGCATCGTCGATGTCCCGACACCCGGGTGGATCCACGGAACACACCCGCAGTGAACGAAGGTCCTCCCTGTGCGGCTGAGCCTGCAGGTGGACTTGTTGGTCGAAGCACCACGGCAGCGGCGGGACGCACGCGTGAACCGCGGGGGCGAAGGGCCGGTCGTCCACGTCAGCCTCGAGGAGCACCGCCGCCGTCTCCGCGCCCACGTCGCCGAGCTTACCCAGCGACTTGACGTAATGACCCTCGGGGTAGGGCGAATCGCATGGCCACGAGTCGATGACGACGACGATGCGCTGGTCCACCAGCGCGGCGGCTTGACGCGTCTGGATGCGAATCTTCGGCAGCCTCCGGTCCTGGGGCACCGCGAGGAGACGGGAAGACCTCGCCGCGGCGGTGGTGGCGTCCTGCGCAGCCTTGGACGCGGCCGCACCCGCGGCACCGGGTCCGAGGTCGATGCACGCCGCGTATCCCCGTTCGCGCCAGTTGCGCTTGACGATGCCGACGACTTTGCCGGTGGGAACGACGCCGTCCTCACGACCAGCCTTCGCGGGTCCCGAGGTATCGTCGGCATCCTCCGCCACCGCCGGCGCCAAACTAACCGTCTCGGTCTCGTTCTCCCCCTTCTCCTTCTCTGAATCTTTGTGCTCCTCCCCGGGTTTCGCGAGTTTGGTCCCGGGTGCGCGCCACTCCGACTCGGGAAGCAGCTCCACCGCCACCACGTCACCGTCCATGGCCCGGTTCATATCCGTCCGCCCGACGATCATGATATCACCGCCCACCGCGTCGGAACCCACGTACCCTTCCCACGGCGAGAACCGACCGGTGCGCAGGGACCCTTGGTGCAGGGTACCCCCCTTGATTCCCGCCGCCGTCTGAGAGGCGGAGAGGTGCTCGGTGAATATCGCGCCGCGACCGGATCCTCCCGTTTTTGATGAGGGCCCGGCCGTCTTGACGCGCTTGGCGGACGGTGCATCGTCCGTGGCTGCGTCCTTAGATGCGTCCTCGGTATCGATGTCATTACCCGCCACGAGGTCCATGAGCTCCGGGGCGTCACCCGCGTGTTCCTTGGCGAACTGTCGTACGCTGAGCGCGTCGACGCCTTCCTCCTTGGCCCGGAGCAGGTTGCCCCGGTCGTTGGTCAGGAGCACGATGCGTTTGCTGGGTATCGCGCGGCGGTAAAACTTGGCGGCGACGCGTATCGCCCTATCGTTGCGGTCGTTCGGGGACTCCCCGGGCTCAGCCTTGATGTACGTGTCTCTGTGGTGCTCGTTGGCGAACACGAAGAAGCGCTTGGTCGGGTCCTGGCACATCGCGCGAAGCCTGTCGTAGCTCGACTTGCTCCGGTTCCGGCACTCCTCGAGCACCACGGAGAGCACCACGACGTCGGCGATGGACTTGTGCGCCAGAAAGTCGAGCTGGTGCAGCGCCACGTTGGTGTCGATGACCACGAACTTGCTCGCCCCGGCCGAGAGCTTCCACGCGCTCGGGTCGGGTCCCCGATATTCCTCCGTCGCCAGCTCGCACCCGACGTAGATGTCGTCCCTCAGGTAGTGCTCACGGACCACCTTCATGACCCGCCCAGCCTTGGTCTTCTTCACGAACGATCGTTGCGCGCTCATGGTGGACGATTCTAACTTTTGAACAGCCCCCTTCGTCCGCACGCCCACGCCGAAGCGCCGCCGACTGTGAACAGAATGAAAACACCAACTGCCGCTTTGTCCGTCCGAATTTTATGGTCGGTTGCCCGTTCTTTTTATTTTCGTATGGGCAATTAGAGTGACGCCGTGTTTTGTACAGCGCCGCCATCAGGCGGGGTTTGAGCACCCGACGTGAAAGTAGTGTGAAGAGCTCGCGTCCCAGCCTTTGCTCGCCCTCTCTTAACCGCCCCTCAGCGCCGACCACCCATCGGCCAGAGCGTGCGCGTGTACCGGTCCCTGCATCGGTGAACAGCTCGCGGCGGTAGCGTCTGCGAACGCACGAGGAGGTCGACGAACCGTCGGGCCCACCAAAACTTCACCCCGGGGTCAGAAATCCAAGGCACTCAAGGCACCATGGCTAACGACGCGGCCGCCCGGGCCAACGAGCCCGTGCCCGACATGGTCAAGCAGTTCGTCGTGTACTTTTACCGCCACATCCGCGAGAAGAACGGTGCGTGCGCTATCCCGCCGAGTTAACCCCGCGACGAGCGCGATCGCGCGCGCCAAAGGCTCAGACCCGCGAAGCGTTTGAGACCCTGGTTTCCGCCCCCACTGAACGCGTGCTGATCCCGCCCCCCACCCTTCCCCCTTCCCCCCATCAGTGTACGAGATCCTGTCCATGTACGAGAAATCCTTCTCCGCCATCTCCGAGCGCTACTTCAAGGCGTCCTCCTGGCCCAGCGCCGAGGCGATCGCGAGGTACGCCGACAACGATCACGTCTTTGGCCTGCTGTACAAGGAGTTGTACTTCAGGCACGTGTACGGCAAGACCACCCCGACGCTCGACCAGCGCAAGGAGAGCTGGGAGAACTACTGCAACCTGTTCGGCGTGATCCTCCACGGCAACGTCAACATGCAGCTTCCCAACCTCTGGCTCTGGGAGATGATCGACGAGTTCATCTACCAGTTCCAGTCCATGTGCCAGTACCGCGGCAAGCTCTCCGTCAAGACCAAGGAGGAACTCGCGGCGCTCAAGGACTGCGACGAGGTCTGGTCCGCGCTCGGCGTCCTGAACTTCCTCCAGGCGCTCGTCGACAAGTCGGGCATCATCGCGTTCCTCGACAAGGAGCGCAAGGGTGAGGAGAAGTTCGCCGAGACGGAGGGTTACGACTACAACCAGTCCAACGTCCTCCGCACGCTCGGCTATTTCGCCCTCATCGGCCTCCACCGCGTGCACATCCTCCTCGGGGACTACACCACCGCGCTCAAGGTTCTCGATCCCATCGACCTCGACAAGCCCGGTATCTTCACCAAGGTGCCCGGCGCGTCCGTGTCCACCGCGTACCACGTCGGGTTTGCGTACTTTATGCTCGGCCGATACACCGACGCCATCCGCCACTTCAACGCGAGCCTCGTGTTCATCAACAGGCACAAGGTGGCGGCGACCAGGCCGTACGCGCTGGATATCCTCCTCAAGAAGCAGGAACACATGTACGCGCTCGTCGCCATGGCGGTGTCCCTGGGCGGCGCCGCGTCGGGCGGCGGTGCGAACGCCAGGAGCGGCGTCATGAGGCTGCTCGAGGAGGGTGTAGTGTCGGCGCTGCGCGAGAAGCACGGCGACGACATGGCGCGGATGGGCCAGGGCGTCGTGTCCGCGTTCGACGAGCTCTTCTCCCTCTCGTGCCCCAAATTTGTCACCCCCGCGCCCCCCGCCGGTAGCGCCGCGGACGCCGAGGGTGCCGCCGCCAACTACAACGAGGAGGCGTACCGCTCGCAGCTCAAGCGTTTCATCGCGCAGGTGAGCTCCTTTGAGAAGCTCCCGGCGCTCCGCTCCTACCTCAAGCTCTACACCACCATCTCCGTGGGTAAGCTCGCGGGTCTCATGGAGGTGGAGGTGGACGTCCTCAAGGCGCAGCTCACGAACATGAAGGCCAAGAGCACGTTGGTGGAGTGGAAGGGTGGGTCCTCGGCGCTGGACGGGAATGAGACAAGCGTCTCGGACGTGGAGTTTGTCGTCGACGGTGAGAACGTCACCGTGCACGACGTCAAGCCCGTGAAGAAGAACGGCGATTTCTTCCTCAGGCACATCGCGAAGCAGAACGAGCTCATGGAGGATCTCGGACCGGCTAAGCCCCTCGTGTACAAGGGCAAGCCTCAGGGTGCCTCCGCGTGAGTCGAGTCTCGAGGTGTGCGTAAAGTGTTTTCAGGGTACAAGGTGGAGGGGGGGTGAAGCGGGGCGCGTGTCGCGGTCCGCGTCGCGCGTCGACACGTAGCGTCACGGCTTTACATATCATCGGAGCATTCGATCATCTTGTCACCGTTCGTCACACCCATTCGTGATCGACCCGCGCACTGCCCACCCATGTCGTTCCCGACCGCAGTGGCTCATCTCCATCGAGACACATTTTCGTCGAGATGATGATTGCAGTCTCGTGATTGGTTGTCAGCTTTGTTCTCCGAGACCGTCCTTTTTTGCCGCCCCTCCGCGCGTGTGCTCGTCAGTCTTTGGTGAGCTTGAGAGGCCGCGGCGGCGACCTCGCGGCGCGTAGAGCGCAGCGCTTTCGGGGGTTAGAGAAACCTCGCGAGGGAAGAGCGCGACTCGAAACGGCGGGTCGCGGGAGGACACAACGCCCCGGCGTGGGCGAGCGAGCGATTTTTGCTCGGTGACTGAGGAAGTACACACAGCGAGACGATGTCGGCCGGCGAGGACGACAACGACACGGGCGAGGATTGCCCGCTCTGCTGCAACCCGTTCGACGCGACGGACAAACATTTTCGTCCGTGCAAATGCGGGTACCAGATCTGCGCCTGGTGCTGGCACCAGCGTGAGTGCCCGCCCACACCTCCCGCCTCCCCCGAACCCGCGCTGCCAGCCTGGATCCCGCATCCTTTTTTTTTAGGATTTGCCAAAGCCCGCGATGGACACGCGCCCGTCCCCGCCTCGACCGCCCGAGCCGACATCTCACCGAACGCGTTCCCCCTTTCTGACTCGCAGTGATGGAGCTGGCGGCGAAGGACGACAAGGTGGCGCAGTGCCCCGCGTGTAGGCAGGACTACGACGAGTCCTCCATCCAGTTCGACGCGCCGCCCCCCGAGGTGCTCGCCGCGGAGGAGCAGCGCAAGAAGAAGAAGGGCGGCGCCGGGGCAATCGGCGGAGACGACGAGAGCATCGGCGGTTCATCGGGGTTCACCATCCCAGCGCCGAACGCGGCGGCGATCGCGGCGGGCAAGGCGGCGGGGGTGTCCGGCGGGCAAGGACCCGACGGGCAAGGACCCTCGCGCAAGCACCTGTTCAACGTCCGGGTCATACAGAGGAACCTGGTGTACGTCGTGGGGCTCAACGCGCAGTACTGCAGAGAGGACGTGCTGCGCCGGCAGGACCTGTTCGGGCGGTTCGGGCGCATCATGAAGCTCCAGACATCGCCTCCCAAGCCCGGGGACTTCCAGAGGCAAGGCAGCGCGTACGTGACCTACCGCCGCGGTGACGACGCGGCGAGGTGCATCAAAAGCGTCGACGGCACCACGCTCGACGGCAAGGTGCTCCGAGCGTGCTTCGGAACCACCAAGTACTGCAACGCGTTCCTCCGGTACCAGCAGTGCTCCAACCCGGAGTGCATGTACCTGCACGACATGGGAAACGACACGGACTCGTTCACCAAGGAGGAGATGCTGGCCAGGTACGGGAGCAAACACGCGCAATCTTTCCACGACGCCACCAAGATCCATCTAGATGCCGGAACAAGCCGGACCAAGATCCTGCCGGCACCCGCGGTGGACGGCAACACGCACGGCCGACTCGGGGTGACCGCCAACGGCCTCCCCGCGCCGAGGATACCCATCCCCTTTGGCGGTATCGCCGGGGGTGCGTTAAACGCCGGGGGTGCAACCGGGGGTGCGTTGAACGCCGCGGATCAAGACGGCACGTCGTGGGCTGGTAAGATCGCGACGGGGCACCAGCCGCCTCAACATGCGGGGTTCCAGCCCCCGGCGCCGCGCGGGTTCGGTTCGTCCAGCGCTAACCCGCTCACGCTGTCGTCGTTCCCGGCCCTGAGCAGCGGCGGCGACCTCGCCTCCGTCGGGAGCGCGGGGTCCCTCACCTTTGGCGCCGGCGGCGGGAGCGACTCGGGGCTGCACGGGAGCATGGGTAACCTTCTGCTCGGCTCGAGGGACAACGACGGAGGCGGGGGGTGGGTGGAGGCGAACAAACACCCGGGTGGAGGCGGTGGAAACACGATCGACGACGAGCCACCTCTCGCGAGGTTGTTCGGGTCCAAGCCGCTCAACGTGAGTTCACAGAGGGAGGACTTACAGAGCAGCCTCTCGTTCGGAAGCGGCGATTTGGGTGCGAACGGAAGCACCACCCAGGCTGCGCTCTCCCAGAATGAGGCTGAATCTCCCAAGAGGAGGTCGAGGTCCGGGGCGGGTCTGTTCGGCGCCGGCAAGGCGCCGCCCCCTGCGCCCAGGCTCGGCGCCACGCAAGTCACCGCGGAAGTCACCACCGAAGTGCCTTCCAGTGCCGACGGGGGACTGAGCTCCGCGGCGACCGGCGGGACATTCGCTTCAAAGACTGAAACGTCTGACTTCAACTCGGCGTCCATGTTCCCGGACTCGCTGTTCAACACGTCCGGCGGAGACTTTGACCCTTGGAGCGCCATGGGTTCAGGCGGGTTCAAGTCTCTCCCTCCGATGGGCGGCGCCGAGACCAAGGTTGCGACGACCGGTATCGAACGACAGACGTCGCTGGGATCCATCGGAGGGTCTCGGTCACGGTTCGGGTTCGTCCTCGACGACGGGGAGGGAGGAGGCGAGGAGGATACACACACAGAGACGGCGCGGGCTGGCTCGAGTGCGCTGTTGTCCAGCGGAGGCGGTATGCTGCCAAAGCCGCGGACGATGGCGCCGCCGCCGGGGTTTGTAGGCGCCGGGGATGACAAAGGGAGGAGGAAGTAACAGAGGGCAGGGTTTGGTTGGAGAGCCTGCCCACCACAAGCACGACGGCGTGGGATGTGGACGATGATACAGCAAGAGATATTTGACTTCGGTTTTTAATGACACGTGTCTGACACCTAGATTGCTTTACTCGCGAACTCGATCCAGTCCTTCATCGACATGTACTCGTGCGTGCTTCCACCAGCTTCCGGACTGGATGTGAGAACGAACGATTGGCCCGTTTCGTCGGTGAAAACCCTGTAAGGACGAACATCGGACAAAGGCGGAGCGGCGCCGTGCGGCGTGATGAAATCCGAAGGTTCCTCCTCCTCTTCCTCGAATTCGCCTTCCTCCTCCGAACTGACTTCAGGTTCCTCCTGATTCGTGAGCCAATCACCGACACGTAGGGGGTCGAACTTTAGCATTCGAGCCGTCGGTGCCTGCGACCCTAAACCCTCAACCGCCGGCGGAGCACTCGGCCGCGTCCCTGAAGAAGGCGTGGGCTTCTCCGGCGTGGCGAGCGTCCATAACCCGATCACACCCCTGACCGCGACGTCCACAGCCTTGAGCGCATCGTCGTACGACTTTTCAAACTCAGCCTTGTTCTCCGGACTGAACCCGCCGTCGCCGCTGGACTCTTCAGGAACCCTGCATTCTTCAGGAACCAAAGACTCTTCCCTCTCTTCGATGACTGGCTTTGGATGATCCTCCGTGTCGAGAATCTTGAGCTCATCGCGCAACGGCATCCAAGCTTCGCGCCGGAGAGCCTCTGTGTCATCCTCGGTCAGCACTTCAGAATCCTTCGCAGAATCGTCCGAATCACCGTCAGATCCCGACTCCGAAGGCCACTCCCCCTTCAGGGCCTGATCCCTTCTCTCCTTCGCCGCGCGCACCAACGCATCTTTGGCGATGAACAGCCAACTTCGGAGCGCGGCGCGCATCTTCACGCGCCTCAAACTCCTATGGAATCGTTCGGACACCCTCGCTGAGACCCTGGCGTCCGTCATGAGCGATCGCATCACCTTGACGGACGCCCACTTCAGGTGACGATGTCGGTGCGCCTCCGCGCGCGCCCTCCCCCATCGAACCATAAAGGACCATTCCTCCAGCACGGACGCGACGAGTCGCCGGCGATGCACAACCTCCGTCGCCGCGAACGCGACTTGGAGGAACTCGTCGTCGTCCGAAATGCTCCTTGATGACGTCGGCGACGACGACGACGACGAAGCGTCGTGGGTTGACGACGGCGAAGCGGACCAAGCTTGTGGGTGCCCATCCTCGGATTCCGTCGTCAATGAATCCGTTTCGTCCAAGTCCCGCATCTTGGACACGTCTTGGACACTTTTCGACGCGCGCTTCGCAACCACGGGCGAGTACACCGGCTCGAACTCGTCCACATCCTCGGACCGCACAGCACCCACCGCTTCCAACGCGCGACGCTCCGACTCACGCGTCTCTTCTCTCTCCTCCTCGCGTCGCTTCCTGCGTCGATGCAGGTACTCGTCGATGCTGTTCTTAACCGCCCTCAGCGGACGATCCTTATTCGATCCGCTGCCAGATGGACCCTCAAGCGGATCAACGAGTTTGGACCTCTCTGCGAGTTTGGATCTCTCCGTCACACGGTCCGCGGCCGAGATGGGTTCGGTGAACTTGACCGCGCTCGTCCAGTCCTCGGCGTCGGTTGATACCTTCATCGCGGGACCCGCGTCTGAAGAGTCTGAAGAGTCGTCCGACTTCCGCCGCATCCGTTCCCGCTTGGGCGTCCGTTCCTTCTTTGGTTTCTGTTTCTTACCCACGGAGCGAAGCAGCCGCGTCTCGAGCTGCCGCAGCTTCTCTTGCACCCGCGCCTCGACCTCGGCCACGACGTTCAGCGATGCGTCGTTCAGCGACGCATCCGCATCCTCCCGAGAAGTCGTCGGCTTCTCATCGTGATGATGCGGCGACATGCGCTGGACCGCGGGAGCCCTCGTCGGCGTCGTGCCCTTCGAACGAAGGTTTCTCTCCCATGACTTGGCGACCTCATTCGCGGGGCTCAGCATACTGTTCCGCGGGGGCGGCGTGCTGAGCTCCCGCGTCCTGGCCGCGCCGGCTCGGCTCGGACTGGCGGTGGACCTCTTGGGGACCATGAACGCAAAGTCGTACCGAGACACGCGCAGGCCGTCGTCCCCGTACTTGCCGCCCCATTTCGGTTTCTCGACGATGGGAGATATATCGCCGGGAGATACTTGAGCGACTGGCGCGCCCGCGTCTCGCCCGCCTCGTCTCGCCGGGCGCGTCATCGCGGGCTTCGGCGAGAGGCGCTGAGTGACTTCGAATCGTTTCTCGTAGTCGCCCTCTTCGCGAACCGGCGCGACCCCCGAGACGTCGGCTCGTCTGACGGCACGTCGGTTCTGGCCGCGCGAGCCCCAGTACGACGAGTCCGAGCGTAAGTCGCGCGATGGCGACGTGTTCTCGTCCCCCTCGCTCTCCGCCTCAACGACGCGCCCCACGGTCCCCACGGTCCCCACGGACGTCGGGCTCGCGACCGTGAGTCGAAGCTCCGACACCTCCGCCTCCAGCGCCGCCTCCATCGAGCACAGCTCCTCCCACCGGTCATCCCCCGGTGGCGGTGGAGCCCCCGCCCCCGCCGAAACCGCCTCCATGGCGCCCAGTGAGCCGCCGCTCCTACCTATGCCGCCCGCCGAGGAGGAACGTTGTTGACCGAATGCCCATTTCGCTTTGAAAATGTCCGACCAATTTTGCGTCCGACCAAATCCGCGGCCCTTTCGCATAATTCCCGTTGATCACCCCGCCACTTGGGCCCACAGCGGGGAGCGCGCGGCGAAACATGTCCGTGTCGACCCAGGCGGCGTTCGAATCTGGTCATACCGACCAGATCCACGACTGTCAGTACGACTACTACGGCAGGGTGAGTCCCCATTCGAGCCCGGTCCCATCATTTTTTGTTCTGAAATCAAACCCCACGCGAATGGAATGAGATCTGACGCGCGCCAACTTCCCCGCCGACTTCCCCGCAGAGAGTCGCGACTTGCTCGTCCGACCGCACGATCAAGGTGTTCGATGTCGCCGGCGAGACGCAAACTTTGCTCGCGAACCTGACCGGCCACGATGGTCCCGTTTGGATGTGCGCTTGGGCCCATCCCAAGTTCGGCACGCTCCTCGCTTCTTGCTCGTTCGATCACAAGGTTATGATCTGGAAGGAGTCCGAGCAGGGCGTGTTCTCCGCCATCTATACCTCTCCCGCGACCCTCCACGATGCGTCTGTGAACGCAATCGCGTGGGCCCCGCATGAGTTTGGCCTGTCCCTCGCGTGCGCATCCTCCGACGGCTGCGTCTCCGTCATCACCCACCGAGCGGATGGGACTTGGGACGCGCAAAAGATTCAGGGCGCGCACTCCATCGGGTGCACCTCGGTGTCGTGGGCACCCGCGCCCCCTCCCGGCTCCTTGGTCGCCGCTGGAGGTGCCTCCGCCACGCCGGTGAAGCGTCTGGTGACCGGTGGATGCGATAACCTGGCGAAGATCTGGAGGTTCGACCCGAGCGCCGGGTGGAAAGAGGAACACCAGCTCAGGGCGCACGGCGACTGGGTCAGGGACGTGTGCTGGAGCGTGAACATGGGTCTGCCGATGAACACCATCGCCAGCTGCGGGCAGGATAACAAGGTTTTCATCTGGACGCAGAACGAGCCCGGCGGCGAGTGGAACAAGACGTTGCTGAACGACTTTGGCGCGCCGGTGTGGAGGCTCAGCTGGAGCGTGATGGGGAACGTTCTCGCGGTGTCCGACGCGAACAACATGGTGACCGTGTGGAAAGAGTCCGTGGATGGCCGATGGAACCAGATTTCCGCCACCGAGTAAGACGGTGATATCTAGAAAGAGCGTTGTACATGAATGACATCTTGCTTCGAAGTAGTGTGACGGCTTTATGTTACCTGTGTTAAATCTATTTCTTGGCCGGAGGCTCGTCTCCCTCCGTTGGGTCCTCCGCCGACCGTTTGGTGGTTCCCTCCTTCTTCAACGGTTCGATGCTAGCCCCCGCGGGAACGAAGCCCATGAAGTACGACTTCACGATGGGTTCGAGGTACTCGCCGGCGTACGAAGCCGCGGGCGCCACCTCCACGTATCGCTTACCGTCCGGGTGCGTCACCCCGAGTCCGTCGTCGTCATCCTCATCCACGGAGCCGTCGGCGTTCATGATCCACTCTCTGTGGAGCGCGTCGATGAGCGCCCTCGCGGTGTCCGGGGAGTCCTTCCCGGTCCCTTCCTTGTTCTTCACCGGCGCGAAGTCAGCGGCACGATCACCTTCCAGGAACGCGACATCCTTGGCGTACTTGTACACGTCGAAGATGAACGCCTCGAGCTTGACGCCGTTTGGCGTCTCGGGCGTCTCCGTGCCACACCCGTCCGCCGTCACCCGCGGCACCTTCTTCTTCGCCACGTGGTACACGAGAGAGGACTGCACGACGTCGCCGGGCGCGCAGCACCGCTTAAGGAAGTCGAACGAGTAGTAATGCAAAACCACGTTGGCCGCGTCGAACTTGATCTTACCGCTCCCCGGGTCCGTCGCCGACGCGAGCTCGGCGGGCATCTCCGAATACTCGACGACGTGAACCTCGCCGTTCCTCCGGGTGAACACGCCGACTGGCTCCTCAGGGTACGATTTCGCAATCACCTTGGCGCCAGCCTCCACGTTTCGTAGGGCACAGAAGCCGACGTAGGTGGGGTCACCAACCTTGACCAAGGCGTTGTCCACGCAATACGCGTACACGTGCTTCACGCCGCGCGTCTGCATGTCGTCAATCACGCCGCTCGCGTGCAGTGCGGCGTAGATGCCCCCGTTTCCGTCAGGCGCCGTCGCCATCGTGCCGCGACTCTCCATGATGATCTTGCCCTCCGGGGTGAAGCACGGGAGGGAACCCTGCTGGAAGAACATCACGTCCGCTTTGTCCAGGCCGAAGTACTCGTTCTCCTGAAAGTACTTCTCCGTCGCCGCGTTAGTGTGAGGGGAGGTCATGATGTACCACGGCACACGCACGGGCGCACCCTGGTTAGCCTCCTCGCTGGACATCGCCATGAGCTTGGCCAGCCGCTCGGCCTGGAGCCGGAAGAGCGTGCGACCGGACGGGAGCCCGATGTCGTACATACCCTTGGGCGCCGAAGACCCGAGACGGGTGCCTTGTCCACCCGCGAGAAGCACGACCGCGAGCTCACCGAGTGAGGCGACCCCGAGACCTGCCTCGCGCCACTCATGTAGATCCTCAGCGGATGCATTGAGGACGGATGCGTCCGCGACGACGGGTTCGATGTCTCCCTTCACCGCAGCGCCGGCATCGTGGTCCGCGACGGAGCGATCGAATATTTTCTTGACGTGATCGAGGTCGACCGATCGGAGCTGCGCGGCGAGCGCGGCGCGCTCGCCCTCGTCGCACTTATCCCAGTGCGCGAAGACATGATCCTGACCGGCAGCTTCGTACCGTGCCCGCAGAGCGTCCACGGTTTCTTCCTCCTTCGATGCCATCGTGTGCCCGCGCGTGGAGTTGTGGTGAGGGCGGCGGATTTTGTTTCGGCGCCGAAATCTCGGATGCGGCGAGGTTCGTGAACTCCCGGGAAACAAACGGACGAAGGTTGGACAGCTGGCACACACGCGAGCGCGCGGCGAAGGTCCCAGAAGACGCGTGCGGGCGCGGGTTCACACGTCCACGGCTTAGCTATGGCGTCGACGTGCTCGCTGGCGTCGATGAGCTTCGCGAACAGGTCGCGGGGGGACGCGGCGCGAGGCGCCCCACCCGGTCCGAGATCGACGAATCATTCCGACGGTTCGAGGCGCGGGAGGATTTGCGGGTCGTATCGCGCGCGAGTAAGTCGACGAACGCGCCTGATCACCGTCGCCCGGGCATCCGACGACCGTGGCGACGCTCTCGATGGCGACGCTGAAACGCGCGGGTCCTCCGTCTCGGTCGATACCCTCGAGGCGACGATACGCGGAGCTGACGAAACAGAACAAAAGAAGAGCGAGGAATGGTGGTCTTGGACCAAACGCTGGGCGGTCGGGGACTCGGACGAGGAGGAGGACGACGAGGAACGCGATCGTACGACCGACTCCATGCGAGTCGTGCGCGAGGCCAAGGAGGACGAGGGTGAGCCCGTGCCGTTCCTCGAGCGTGTCCCGCTGCCCCCGTGGCTCAAGTTCCAAGTCGACCGGGTGTGGAAAAACGGAGATGAAGCCTCCGTCGCCGTCGAAGCCGGCGACGGTACGACAGCCGCCGGTACGAGGGACAGGATGGAGGCTCTCGCCGATGTGGTCGAGACCCTCGAGTCTCCCATGGGTATTTCATCAGACCTCGGTGAGATCAGCGGTCGACGAGCCGAGTTTGTCGACCAGGCGCTGCGGGGAGCGAACGAAGTTTCTGTGAAGGCGACGGAGGCTGCGCTGGACAAGCTGTCCGCCGCACTCGCGGCGGTCGAGGCGAGGGAGCGCGCGGTCGTCGCAGCGGACGCCGCGGTAAAGGCTGGTGATGACCTCAAGGAGAAGGCTGCAGCCGCGGGTCTCGATGAAAACGGCGAAGTCGCCGACTACGAGTCGTGGGAATTTCCGGGTCCGTCGACGCCGGTCGGTGACGAGGAGAGGCAGAGGCTGAAAGACCTCGAAGAGGCGCTCAAGGTTGCGAGGGCCAAGTCCGAGGAGGCCAGAGCGGCGAGCAGGGCGCTGAGCAAAGCCGTGGACGACGTCGCCCGGGTTCGCGCCGAGTTGGAGTCGACGGGCTACGAGAGCGAGAAGGAACGAGCCAGCCTTCAGTCCTCCCTCGGAGCCGCGGCTGAGCGAGTCAAGACCGCGTCGAGGACATCTCAGGCTGCGTTGTTCGCTGCGGGCGCGCAGATCTTCGCGGTGGTTGACATGTCCAAGGAGGGCGTCGTCGGATGGGTGCGAGGTGTCAAAGACAAAGGGTCGACCGACAAAGAGTCGAATGAATTCGACCTGGCAGCCGTCACCGAGCCGCTCGTGGAGACGGCTGAGGCTATCGAACTCTCGTCCACCATAGCTCGCATCACGCAGTGGAGTGCGGCGAGCGCTGCGGGAATCCAGAAGATCATCGCGGGTGGGCCCGTCTCTCCCGACGTCGGCGTCGCGGGCGCCG
>Ga0209425_10003633_pt1 | contig 16239 bp, 12 predicted proteins | sample COG_05_FD_184749 | JGI IMG/M metagenome (GOLD analysis project Ga0209425, IMG submission 184749) | Pelagic Microbial community sample from North Sea - COGITO 998_met_05 (SPAdes) (version 2) | ecosystem: Environmental > Aquatic > Marine > Neritic zone/Coastal water | place: Helgoland, sampling...
AAGTTCTTTTTATTCCTTTGGGTTCATCAACCATCAACAGGATAGCATACCGAGGTCTATTCATTGGAAAAGAACCCACAAAAGACGAGATAATTCGACGTTTTCCATAGCCACCTTGCGGACCTACTTTGTCAGCAGTACCTGTTTTACCGCCGACAAGGTAACCCAAAACATCTGCATTTTTACCTGTACCGTAGCGAACAACCACCCGCATAAGGTCTCTCATCTTTTTTGAAGTATTATCAGATATAATTTTTAGGCCTCTTACCTCCTCACCACGAGAGATTTTGCGGATACGTGGTTTAAATAAAGTTCCCCCATTTACTAAAGCTGCAACGCCTGAAATTAGTTGAATTGGACTCACAGAAATACCGTGTCCATATGACATTGTAACAGTATTAATTTCTCGCCATCCTGCAACTTTTGGATATCCTATTTCTGGCAGTTCAAGTTGTGCCGGGGTAAGCAAACCAAAACGTCTCAAATAATTTTTCTGCGTTTTGGTACCAATGTCTTGAGCAATTTTAGCTGTACCTATATTTGAAGAAAATGCTATTATTTCTGGTACTGATAACCATCTATTTTCTGCGTGATAATCAGATATTTTATGCCTGGAAACCTTAATTGGCTTGGTCGCATCATACCGATTCTGTAATTTAATAGTTCCAGAGTCTAAGGCCATTGCAACTGTAAACAGCTTAAAAGTCGAGCCCATCTCATAGACACCCTTTGTTGCTCTATTGAAGCCAGCAATGCCACTTGCAGTTATAGGCTTGTTAGGATTAAAGTCAGGTAGAGAGGTCATCGCCCTGACCTCACCATTTGTGACATCCATAATGATACCAGCTGCACCAATAGCCTTAAACTCATTCATGGCCTTCAATAACTCTTCGCGCAGAATTGACTGCAGCCTGACGTCAAGGGACAACACTACTGGTATATCGGATTTGAAAAGGCTTTTATCAAAATAACCTTCCACCCCTGATAATCCTCGGCCATCGATATCTGTCAATCCCAAAACATGGGAAATAGTCTGGCCATGAGGATACACCCTTCTCTCAGTGCGTTGAAACTTAAGGCCAGGAATACCCAATGTATTTACTAAGAATTGTGTATTGGGTGTCAAGTTTCTCTCTAACCAAACGAAGGATTTATTTGATGCCAATTTTTTTTCAATCTTAGCCTGGTCCAGAGTTGGGAAGATCTTGCTCAGTTTCTCAGCAGCCAAAGTTGCATCAAATACTTGACGGGGATTAGCATATAATGAGGCTGTTGGCAGGCTAGTAGCTAGCAAAATACCATTCCGGTCTTTAATATTAGCCCGAGACACTCTCTTATTTAAGTTTGGTATTATTTTATGATACCTCGACTCTCTGACGCCTTCATCAAAGATTGCCAATTCAACTAAGCGGCCAGCTAAAACAGCAAAAGCCATGGTAAATAAAGCTCCGGCGACTAAAAGCCGATTTCGCCCTGTTTCCAATGCTAAGCGGCGCGCACCATCAAATTTTATATGAATAGGAGACTGAGTGTTCTTTTTTAAATATCCATTTGCTTTCGCATTTGGTCGGAATGGATGCTGGATTCTCTCGAATATCATTGCTCAAATCCTTCTTGATTTGGAGCTACTTTTATATTGCCAACTTTTATATTCCAATTTTTTTGTTCTTTTTTATTTGGTTCACTACTAGGGATATTAATCAGATCATCAATAGATTTAATTCTATCGGGATTGGTCGGGTTCATTTGCAAATAACGCGAAGCCAGATCTTTAATTCTCGATACATTATTTAAATGGCTCCATTCCGCATTCAAGACATGTATTCCCTCTTCATGATCTACTATTGAACTATTTAGATATGAAATTCTATCTTCTAAATTTGCTACCTCATATTTAAGATAAAAAAGCGCTAAACTCATAAAAGCCGCCACAAAAAGTGTGAGAATCGTCGTTTGACGCATTTCCGCCCTCTCCCTTAAACTGTCTAAAGCAAAACCACTGGTGCCGTTGTCCTCTCGGCCACTCGCAATCGAGCGGACCTTGATCTTGGATTCTTTTCGACTTCCAATACTTCTGGTTTAATCACATGCTTTGTAATAAGACTAAAACTAGGTGCAATATTTGGTTCTGGGTTTTGTGGTAAGTGTCTTGATACTCCAATATTTTTACCACTATTTTTATAAAGAAATCTTTTTACCCTTTTATCTTCGAGAGAATGAAAAGATACTACTGCTAGCCGCCCCCTAGGTGCTAAAATCCTCTCAGCTGCAATTAGACCTTTATCGAGTGCCTCTAATTCATTATTTACTTTAATTCTAAGGGCCATAAAGGTTTTAGTCGCTGGATTATTGCCATTCCGGGGCCATTTTACATTCGCATGAATTATTTTAACCAACTCTCCTGTAGATACTATTGGTTTTAATTCACGTGCTTTCATTATACCTCTCGCTATCTTTCGAGAGTATTTCTCTTCTCCAAATTGATAAATAACATTAGCTATTTCTTCTTCTGTCGCATTGTTAATAAATTCTGCAGCTGTAAGACCTTGATTACTCATTCGCATATCAAGTGGTCCGTCAAATCTGAAAGAAAAACCGCGAACCGGGTCATCAATTTGTGGAGTGGATATGCCAAGATCCAATGTTACCCCATCAATATTTCCAATAGATTGTTTTGTGATCAGACTGGCCATATCGCCAAAGCAACCTTTTAACATTATCAGTCGCCCCTGATACTTTTTGCTAAGTTGAATTCCAAAATCAATTGCTATTGGATCCTGATCAATGCCAAAAACTTTAGTTAAAGGTTTTTCCAGAATAGCTTTTGTATATCCCCCCCGACCAAAAGTTCCATCAACATAAACTCCACCCTTTTTGATATTTAAGCCAGTAATAACTTCTTTTCGCAATACGGGCTCATGATTTATCGGCAAGTCTAATATTCCTATTCATCTTAATATTTTATAATATTTAAAATACACGTGTTTATGCTAGTGCACCTAAAATTAGCTAAATTACGAGCTAAAAGTATGCATAATCTCACAACCTTATGAATATTATCCTCAGCAATAATTAATTCTCGTTTTTTAATGGTCAAATAAGACAATAGTTGCCTGAGGAATTGAAATAAATTCTGAATAAAGATCTTAGCGAAGTTATTTTTTTTGCAAGAAACAATGTTAAAATTATTATTAATACTAACTGACTGCAGTGTAGATTGCCCACTACAATCTTTAGTAGAGCTTTTAAAAAAATATCTTGGAATATGATATATTGAAGAAATTATTGCAGTCTTTATTAGCCGAGTGTCAATCATACAGATTGAAGTATATAAGAGCCAAGATTCTAATACTCTTCCCGTAATATCCATCATTTTAAAACGTCTAAATATTAACGTGGCCATTTTGTAGCCTCAATACGTCTCACATTAACCGCTAACTTCGTAACAAAAAATTAAAGTTAAGAAAGAAGCCAGAAAATATTTAATAACAATCCAAATCCTGTTCAATCAACACAGAAATCCGAGAATAAATAATTATTCTGGGCGTATCATAGGGTTAAACAAGCACCAAACTACACTATGCCTATAAATAGGTTAATAAAGCCTTTCCATAGCTAATAGTTTAATCAGAAATTATTATTAAGAAATCTTCGTGAAACTTAAATAAATATTAGCTAAATATTATTCGCGAAATAAGAGACTGTCTTCTCTAAACCATCTTTTAGTTTCGTAGTAGGATTCCAATCGAGTATCCTATTAGCTAAATTGATATCAGGGCATCGTTGTAAGGGGTCATCCTCTGGCATTTCTGAATATACCAATTCTGACTGTGATCCAGTCATTTCAATAATTGTTTCTGCGAGTTGTTTGATTGTAAATTCCTCCGGATTACCAAGATTCATCGGACCTGTAATATCATCTGATGTACCCATTAAACTGATAAATGCATCTATTAGGTCATCAATAAAACAAAATGATCGCGTTTGAGTGCCTGCTCCATAAATTGTAATTGGTTCTGACCTTAAAGCTTGTACAATAAAATTTGAGATCACCCTTCCGTCGTCGAGACGCATACGAGGACCATACGTATTGAATATTCTAGCCACTCGAATATTTACATGATGCTGCCGGTAATAATCAAAAAATAGCGTTTCTGCGCATCGCTTTCCTTCATCATAGCAAGCCCTAGGACCAATAGGGTTAACATTTCCCTTATAATCTTCTGTCTGAGGGTGGACAGTTGGATCCCCATAAATTTCACTAGTAGAGGCTTGAAATATCTTGGCGCCAGTTCTTTTTGCTAGTCCTAGCATGTTGATGGCCCCATGAACGCTCGTCTTAGTTGTTTGAACGGGATCGTATTGATAATGAATCGGGGAGGCTGGGCAGGCTAGATTATAGATTTCGTCAACTTCAACATAAAGCGGGAACGTTACATCATGGCGCATCAACTCAAAATTAGGGTGTTTTATTAATTCATTAATATTGTCTTTCCTACCAGTAAAATAATTATCCAGACATATTACACTATTTTTCTCTTCTATTAAACGTCGACATAGGTGGGACCCTATAAATCCAGCACCACCTGTAATCAAAATTGTTTTTCGAGCAGTCATAAATCCCTCATATACAAATAACTAGGTTAGCGGAGATGTACTCCCAAAATTAAATTCTTTAAAGGTTTAGAAAAAAAATTATTTGTTTTAACTATACGGTGATAGTTTATAGTTAGTTAAGGCTTTTCAAATATAGTACTTTATTGAAAGTTATCATAAAACGAGATTAAAAACTATACAGTGTTTGATAAAGGATAATATCTATGTCACGAGGATCCTATAAAAAAATTCTTTTACCTTATGTCTTGGTTTTAATTTCATTATATTTAGGAGCTTGTTCGACCACTCCCTTGTTAACAGATTCTAAACAATTAATAAATCAGTCAGTCAGAACATTAGCAATTTTTAAAAACCGGGTTGATTTAGAAACACTTCCTGGCCAACTTAAAGCTGCCGCTGGAATTGCAATTTTCCCCTCAGTCTATAAAGCTGGTTTCATTGCCGGAGCAGAGGGCGGCAATGGTATATTAATGGCAAAGAAAAAAGATGGAACTTGGGGTTATCCGGCTTTTTATACATTGGCTTCAGGAAGTTGGGGCCTTCAGTTTGGTGGACAGAAATCTGGTGTAATCCTCATAATAAGGAATTCAGGAGCTGTAGAATCTATAATCGATGATCAGGGAAAAATATCACTGGAGATGAATGTGGCAGCAGGAAACGTCGGAACCGGCATGGAGGGGTCAGTGACAACAAACTTGGCCGCAGATATTATCGGATTTAGTGACTCGAAGGGGATATATTCTGGTGTTTCATTAGAAGGCTCAGCTTTTATCCGACGAAACGATCTGAACCAAGAGTATTACAAAATTAAAGCGACCCCAACAGAAATAATACTCGGGAATAAAGTATACAATCAACATGCGGATTTATTAAGGCGTCAGTTGGAGCGTTAATAGAAGCTTATTACTTAAAATTTGGTATAGGCATATACCTCCTTCATCACATATAATAGAGTTTAATCAAATTTTGGTATTAATATATGAGCTTAAAGTCCCAACCAGACGAGATTATAGAAGATAAGAGCCCTAATTTTATTCGAAGTATTATCACTGAAGACATAAGAGAAGGTCGCCATTCATCTATTACAACTCGTTTTCCCCCTGAGCCTAACGGATACCTTCATATTGGTCATGCGAAGTCTATATGCCTTAATTTTAATCTTGCACAGGACTTTGAAGGAAAATGCCACCTGCGGTTTGATGACACGAATCCCATCAAGGAGGAACAAGAATTTATTGATGCTATTCGTGAGGACGTTACTTGGTTGGGATTTAATTGGGGTATTCATGAATTTTTCACATCGGATTATTTTGAGAAATTATATTTATGGGCTGAAGATCTTATAATTGCTGAAAAAGCCTATGTTGATGACCTTAGTGCTGATGAAATTAGGAAATACAGAGGAACATTGACCGAGCCTGGTCGAAATAGCCCATACAGAAACCGCAGTATTGAGGAAAATCTAGAACTCTTTAGAAACATGCAATCTGGTAAATTTAAAAATGGTGCAAAAGTTTTACGGGCAAAAATTAATATGTCCTCAGGAAATCTAAACCTGCGCGATCCTGTTCTCTATCGAATACTTCATTCTGAACATCCTAGAACAGGAAGCCAATGGTGTATTTATCCTACTTACGACTTTGCTCATGGGCAATCCGATGCAATCGAGAGAATAACCCACTCGATTTGTACTCTCGAATTTGAAGATCATAGGCCTCTTTATGACTGGTTAGTCGATAATATTCAGTTACCATCTAAACCAAAACAGTTTGAATTTTCCCGCCTAAATCTTACACATACAATCCTTTCCAAACGTCAACTAAAACGACTTGTATCGGAAGGATTAGTCTCAGGATGGGATGACCCCCGCATGCCTACAATTAGCGGTTATCGACGGCGCGGTTACCCAGCTTACGCTATCCGTGATTTTATTAATAGAATAGGTGTTTCCAAATCCAATTCAATAGTTGAAATTCAGTCACTTGAAGCTTGCGTTAGAGAATATCTAAACCAGAAAGCGCTACGCAGAATGGCCGTTTTACGACCTATAAAAGTTATTATTGATAACTATCCCCAAAATCAAGTTGAAGAGTTAAGAGCTATTGATAAACCCAACGATCCTAATAGTAGTACGAGGATGATTCCATTTGGGAGGGAATTATATATTGAACGGGAAGACTTCTTGGAAGAACCCACTAAAAAATTCTTTCGGTTGGCACCTGGTAGAGAAGTGCGCCTTCGTTTTGCATACTTCATAACTTGTCAGAAAATAATTAAGGACTCAAATGGTGAAATTAAAGAATTAAGGTGCACATATGATCCCGAAACTAAAGGCGGTAATGCGCCAGATGGGCGCAAAGTAAAGGGTACTATACACTGGGTGAGTGCAGAACATGCAATTGAAGCTGAAATCCACCAATATGACTATTTGTTTAAAAGTGAGAATCCCTCTGAGAATGAAAATTTTTTAGATGATGTAAACCCAAATTCACTTAAAAAATTATTAGGTTGCAAGCTAGAACCTTGTTTAAAAGATAGTGCAATCTCTGCAACAGTTCAGTTCGAAAGATTAGGATATTATTGTCTCGATAAGGCAGCTACGGCAGACCATATAATTTTTAATCAAACCATTGGACTGAGAGAAAATATGAAGAAAAAAACCTAGATATCTCGGATAATTATATTTGAAATAGTTTTAGCTAAACAAACGAGGTAAGTATTCATGAAAAAAAAGGTAGAACACTTACACTGGCCCAATGCGCCAGAAATGTGGATGCCATATGCTCCCGCAATTAAAGTTACAGGTGGCTCGACAATATATTGTGCTGGCGTCACTGCCGCGCCAGTATACCACCACCACCCTCACAGGCCGGAAGAATTTGATGATATGCCAAAGAATATGAAAGAGCAGGCAATTCTTGTAATGGAAAACTTAAAAAAAGGCTTAGAAGCGGCCGGAGCAAGCTTTAAGGATGTAATTGTTTGTGATCGATTTTTGACTGATATGAGCCAACAAGATGATCTAAATAAGGTATGGAACGATTATTTTACAGATCATAGTCCCGCATCTACGACGGTTCAGGTTGTTCGCCTTGCGACAGATCCAAGGTGTCTTTTAGAGGTGAATGCAATTGCTGTAATAGATTAACACCTAAGGTCTAATGTTTCGTTATATTTCTGGAGTTATCCATTTTTACTCGTAAATCTCCACCGCGTTTGATAGTATGTTGTACCTTTATAAAACGGGCTTAATTGATGAGAGAAGATAGAAACAAACTCTTAACAGAGACCACACCAAGATCGTCTGCCGGCAAAGTGCTCAGGCAATATTGGGTGCCTGTTGCACTTACTGAAGAATTAGATAATCAACGAGCCGTTCTGCCAATTAAGATCATGCACGAAGAACTTGTTCTTTTTCGCGATAAAAATAATAATTTAGGGCTACTCGATCGTCAATGCCCACATCGTGGTGTTGATCTATCATACGGTCGGCTAGAAAATAATGGTTTACGTTGTGTCTTTCACGGCTGGTGTTTTGATAAAAGTGGTCAATGTCTAGAACAACCAGGTGAGCCCGAAAATTCAAAATTATATCAAAGAATTAAAACGAAATCATACCCTGTTATGGAAATCAACGGAGTAGTTTTTGCATACATGGGTGACAGGAAAGAAACAACACCTCCTCAACTAGATTGTTTTAGAGCTCCAGATAGCCACGTATTTGCCTTTAAAGGTAAGTGGGAATGTAATTGGTTGCAGGCTCTTGAGGTTGGCATTGATCCAGTCCATGCATCTTTTCTTCACCGGTTTTTTACTGATGAAGATCCAAGTGATCAATATGGGAAACAATTTAGAGATAATACCGCAGGTACGAATATACCAATAACCAAGGTCCTGCGAGAATTTCATCGCCCTGATATTCACGTGGATGAGACAAACTATGGTTTAAGAATTAAAACTTTCAGAAATCTCAATAATGGAAGTACACATGCCCGAATAACCAATCAGATTTTCCCCTGTGCCATATCTATCCCAATGTCAAATTCAATGACAATTACACAGTGGCATGTTCCAGTCGATGATGAAAATTGTTACTGGTATGCTATGTTTACAAGCTTTGATGAACCAATTGATAAAGAGAAAATGCGAGCTCAAAGGTTGGCTGACCATTCATTACCCGAATATTTGCCTAAAAATAATAAAAAAAATAGATATGGGTTTGATCGAAAAGAACAAGAAACACAAACTTATACTGGCATGGGAATGGACATAAATGTTCACGATCAATGGGCTTGTGAGTCAATGGGCACAATTCAAGATCGAACCAACGAACACCTTGCAACTACTGATAAAGCAATTTCAGCCTATCGCCGAATGTTATTGCAAAGTATAACTAAGGTTGAAGACGGTGACCAAGAGTTAATAGGTATAGTTTCTGGAGATGATGCATACACAATAAGGGGCCCAATTGCTCTAGATGCTATTGGTTCGTCAGAGGATCAGGATTCTATTTGGCTTGCCGGTGATCAGAAACGCAGAAGTCAGAGCTCTTGGAATGCAAACCTCTATTATAAAGAGACAGAAAATGACTAATGCCAGTACTGGTAAAGATAACTTTATTAAGAAATATGACCTTTGGGACACGTCGCAGATCAACGCAGCAAAAGAGGTTATAAAAAAAATAAAATCTCTTGATCTCGACGTCCTTCGTATCTCTTTTCCAGATCAACATGGAATTCTAAGAGGTAAAACAATAATGGCTTCTGAGGTTTTGTCTGCATTCTCGAATGGCATTAGCATGGTCACGACTTTACTAGCGAAGGATACTTCTCATAAAACGGTCTTCCCTTGGTTTACCGAAGGTGGGGGTTTTAAATTAAAAGAAATGACAGGGGGTGGGGATTTTCTAATGATACCAGACCCAAAAACATTTCGTGTTCTTCCATGGGCAAAAAAGACCGGGTGGATTTTAGCTGATATTTATTTTCCAAATGGGAAACCTGTTCCATTTTCGACGCGCCAGATACTCCAAAACGCAGTTACTGAAGTTAATAATAAAGGATATGAGTACTGTTCTGGCTTAGAGATAGAGTTTCATCTTTTTAAACTTGAAGACCCTAAACTAATGCCTCACCAAGCTGGCCAACCTCCAGAGCCACCTGAAGTAAGTCTCCTTGCACATGGTTTTCAGTATTTAACAGAACAACGCATGGATGAGTTGGATCCATATCTAGAGACTTTAAGGGAATATCTGACTAAACTCGAGTTACCGCTTCGAACGCTCGAAGTGGAATTTGGTCCGAGCCAAATAGAAATTACATTTGATCCAAGAAATGGAATAGAGAGTGCCGATAATATGATTCTATTTCGGAATGCCGTTAAGCAAATAGCACACCGCCAGGGCTTACATGCCACATTCATGTGCCGCCCAAATTTACCAAACTTATTTTCATCAGGGTGGCACCTTCATCAATCGCTTATCGATCTAAAGACGAAGAAAAATGCTTTTATCCCAGAAAAAGTGGATGAAACTTTATCTCAGATTGGACTAGAGTTTATCGCTGGACTTTTAAAACATGCCCAAGGAAGTTCAATTTTTACAACACCCACTATAAATGGTTATAAGCGTTATCAGCCATATTCTCTGGCACCAGATAGAGTCCTCTGGGGAAAAGATAATCGCGGTGCCATGCTTAGAGCAATCGGCGGAATAAAAGATAAAACTACAAGAATAGAAAATCGCATGGGAGAGCCAACAGCAAATCCATACCTTTATCTCGCATCTCAAATATACTCTGGCTTAGATGGAATTGATAATAAATTAACTCCCGCAATACCGGTCGATGCTGCCTATGATACAGAGGCTGAAATGCTACCTAAATCTTTAATGGAGGCAGTAAAAGCACTACGAGATGACACGTATCTTGTACAACAATTTGGGGCCCAATTCTGTGATTATTTATTGCATATTAAAGAAGCTGAAATATCTCGCTTTTTATCAACAGTAACGGACTGGGAACATAAAGAGTATTTTGAAATTTTTTAAAAAATTTTCTAAGCTTTTCGCCGCCTATCCCAAATATGATGATATAATAAATATAGGACCGTAATTGTTAGTGCAGTATTTGCGATAACAGGCAATTTAAGCAGAATTAAAGCTGCAAGAACCAACCGTAAAATAATTTCAAAACTATTTAGTAGGAAACGATCCTGTCTACTTAGCGCAGTAGCTACCAAGTATAACATAACCCCAAGCTTTGTTAACACCCATAAGAGCGAACCCATATGAATCGTTCCATCATATCCTGGAAGATAAGTTTTACCAGCGCTAGTATCGCCATCGAGAGGCTGCATGATTTGAGCAGCTTCAATCAATAGAATTTCTGGATAAAAGGCAAAAATGAAAGGTATCGTAAACATTACAATACCAGCCCTCACAGCTGAAAATCCCGTAGCTAAGGGTTCTGCTTTCGAAATTGTTGATGCCGCAAAGGCTGCAATGGCCACTGGCGGGGTTATTGCTGAAGCAACTGCAAAATAAAAGACAAACATATGAGCTGTAAAATTAGCTGTTCCAAGAGCCGCCAAAAGTGGGCCGATAATTAAAATTACATTAACATAAGCGGGTAATGTCGGCATCCCCATCCCTAATAGGATAGTTGCAAACATTGTCACGACTAAAGCCAACATCAGGTATAAAGAGCCACCTATAACATATTCATAACCAAATATTACAAATGTCGAAACTGATTTTAACCAATTCAAAACATCTATGGTCAAAATACCAGTAAAATTTGTAAAGGAAATACAGACGTCAATAACAGCTACGGCAATTAATAGTAGAAATAATTCGGCAATAACAACACCAGCATCTGATAGTGCTTTTATGATTTTACTGGGAGCTTTTCTTACCTCCGGATCCAGAAACAAGAGAAGAAGAAGAATAATAACAGCGTAAAATCCAGCTGAGTCGGGGTCACCCGCCGCATTTTGATATACTTCTAATATCCATGGCAAAGGATCTCCAGACGCAGCATCATACCCAAAAATAAAAGCCGAAAACCCCTCACCTACAGTATCTTTGGAACTGAGCAACAGGATCAAAATGACTAAAATAGGCCCTGCAATCATTATCAGGTTTTTATAATCATATCGGGTAAGTTTTTGCTCTTCTGTTAATGTATTTATCGCTTTAATGTCCATTCTACGGCACTCAAAAACAACCATGAGGAATAAACTAAAAAAATAGGCTAAAGCTGGTATAAATGCTGCAATTATAACTTCAGAATAAGGAACGGTAGAAAGAGCCGCTAACACGAACGCGGCTATTCCCATAACGGGTGGCATGATTTGACCACCGCTAGAAGCTGCTGCCTCAACGCCTCCTGAAAACGTTTTTGAAAATCCATTTTTAATCATCATGGGAATTGTTAAAGTACCAGTCCCCAAAACATTTACTACAGGCCCCCCGGAAATTGTACCAAAGGTTGCCGACCCTATAACAGCGGCATGCGCCGGTCCCCCACGTAATTTTCGCGTTACAACCACAGCCATTCGTATTAGAGACTTTCCACCTGCAGAGGCTCCAAATAAAGAGCCAAGAACAACATAGGGAAAAACCACATTAACGGTAATATTTAAAAACTGACCGAGAATACCATTTGATTCTAGAATAACGGCATTACGCGCTCCAATAACAGCACCAGTATAACCTCTGACACCATCAACCATAGTACCAACGGTGGTCGTTAAATATTTATTATCAGTCCAATCAAAATACCATGAAAGAGACGAAATAACTGTATACAGCGATATAACTATCGCAACTGCAACAATTGGAAAACCCCAAACCTTCACTATGTAAACAAAGAAGACCGCAATAGCTAAAATTAGAAATGGCATAACCCAGTTGCCACTATTTGTTATGCAGTCAGGAAAATCATCGTCCGGCTCAGTGCCAAATATGTCCATATATTCTTGTGCACGCGCTAAATTCTCAGCCATAGCTCTTGCTCGATCACCATTTAAGGTATCAATCAAGCAAACTTGCTCGTTCTCAATTAGATAAAATGCTCCAAAAGCAAAAATTACGCTAAGCATTAAAATATCAAGTGAAATTCCACAAATATATTTTATACTACCTTGGTCTCTCCAATCACGCGCAAATGAAGAACGAAGTAAAGCAACAACTGTCATAAAGATAAAAGTAAGTGGAAAGAAAAATTCAGAATTGAACTTACTTATGCGAGGTAGGCCGCTAAGACCGGGAATAGATTGTATTAATTCTAATAATCCAGGAATATTAGGTAAATTATTAGCTAAACCCATTAAAACTAATATAAACGCCAAGCTATATGCGAGTTTATTCATCCAGTTATCTTGCATTGAATTTGACATTTAATTATAAAAATCTATTCCTACGCTGAAAAAAAGGTGAGTAAGACTGAATAATTTCGACCCACTCACCCAGTAATTATACCACTTAAGACTTAGCGCATGCTGGAATCTTGAAGCCAGCCTCTTCCCATGCCTCAACTGCACCGGGGTGATATTTAACGCCAACTTTACAAACACCATGAATTTTATCATCAACGCTACCAGCAAAATGGTATTTCATAAATGATGCCTTTTGAAATAATAACTTAATATTCTTGATAAATGCAGCCGTTAAAGCTCGAGCCAATTTTTTATCCATTTTCTTATTTACAACTGTTCCACCCGTATTCGCCGCTGATCTAAAAATATTATCGTCTGAAATTATTTTTACATTCGGTCCATACACATTCATTTCATTCACAGACCATTCGATTGGCCCCATACCGGGTGCTTTAATATATTTCTGGAAACCTTTACCTTCATACATTTTCTTTGGAACAGAAACGATATTTATTTTACCAGCAGCTGCCATTATTGGGATGTAGCTTGATGGATTACCACATGGACGAACCGCAGCATCAACTGAGCGATCTAAAAATATGGAGTTAGCTTGACCCCAGGCAATCTGCTTACCTTTATAATCTTTGCCTTCTTTAAAGCCGCCTGTACTTAACCTTATTACATTACGTGCCGTTACCAATGCACCACCACGAGGAGGTCCATTATGTATTGTCTTACCTTTTAGTTTGGCATAACTATCGATCCCCGTCGATTTAAACGAAACTAGGCAAAAAGCAGCTAGGTGATATGGATAGAGTAGCCGCATATTGGCAGCCAATGCCTTGCCTTTTTCCTTACCCATCCCTGAATAAGGCCCCAAACCTTTAGACATTAGGAAGCTTAGAATAAAGGCTGTCGCAGACATATCAGTTTCGCCTTTTGCCACCTGAACAATCGTTTTTGTTAGAACTTGACCGACCTGTACTTGAATTGTTGCAATATTATTAGCCGCTGCAATTTCGGCTCCATATTTCGCAACAACATCAGTTGACGCGCCCGGCGATGCTGCTGCGCTCGATAGTGTTATACCTTGAGCCTGTACACCTGGGACACACATTAACAAACCAGTTCCAGCCATTAAAAATTTTTTCATATTAAAAACTCCTCTTTTAATTCACAATATTATAACTAAGATTTTGCACACGCCGGTACTTTAAAACCAGCCTCTTCCCAAGCTTCAACTGCTCCTGGATGATACTTCATACCTACCTTACACACGCCATGAAGCTTATCATCAACACTACCAGCGTAATGATATCTCATAAAAGAAGCTTTTTGGAATAATAAATCTATATTTTTAATGAATGCGGCTGTTAAAGCCTTAGCAGTTTTCTTATTCATCGTTTTATTTACCACTGTGCCCCCGGAATTTGCGCCTGAACGGAATTTATCATCATCTGATATAATTCTTACATTCGGTCCGTAAACATTCATATCTTTAGTATTCCAGACAACTGCAGCCATACCTGGAGCCTTTAAAAATTTCTGCCATCCCTTGCCCTCAAATAATTTCTTGGGTACAGATACTATATTAATCTTTCCGGCAGCTGCCATTACCGGAATATAATTTGTCGGGTTACCACAAGGACGAACCGCGGCATCAACCGATCGATCAAGAAAAATAGAATTCGCTTGTCCCCAAGCAATTTGTTTTCCTTTGTAATCTTTGCCCTCTTTAAAACCCCCAGTGCTTAATCGAATAGTATTGCGAGCAGTGACTAGTGCACCACCTCGAGGTGGCCCGTTATGCACTGTTTTTCCTTTAAGCTTACTGTAGCTGTCTATTCCCGTTGTTTGAAATGAAATCAGGCAGAAAGCTGCGAGATGATATGGATACAACAGTCGCACGTTACTTGCTAACGCCTTTCCCTTTTCTTTACCCATTCCAGAATAAGGTCCCAGCCCTTTAGACATTAGGAAATTTAATATGAAAGCTGTCGCAGATATATCAGTTTCACCCTTAGCTACTTGAACCAACGTTTTCGTTAAAACTTGCCCGGTTTGAACTTGAATCGTTGCAATGTTGTTAGCGGCTGCGATCTCTGCCCCATACTTGGCAACAACATCTGTGGATAATCCAGGGGCTGCAGCAGCGCTCGAGAGCGTTATACTTTGAGCCTGCACACCTGAAACAAACATTAACATACCAGTCCCAGCCATAATAATTTTTTTCATATTTAAATCTCCTGTTACAACGATTGAATGTCAAATATACGTATATACAAATACAGACTTGTAGTCGTTAATGTAAAGGCGTTATTACATTTATGCAATAAATGTATAATAATGATACTATATGACTATGAATATTCCGGGAAAAGTGACCTCAACCCCTCAGCACTAGGCTCACTGATTCCACGCTCTGTGATTAAACCAGTAATTAAATGTCTCGGAGTAACATCAAACGCAAAATTCTTTGATAAAGATGTATCAGGGGTGATTTGTACGTCGACAATTTGACCATTAGCGGCCTTACCCCTCATGGTATTAACCTCATGCTGGTCTCGCTCCTCAATCGGTATGTCTTTAACTCCATCTGCAACAGTCCAATCAATAGTTGGGGAGGGTAAACCCACATAAAACGGTATATTATTTTCTTTTGCCGCAAGAGCCTTGAGATATGTTCCGATTTTGTTACACACATCTCCCGTATAGGTCGTTCGATCAGTTCCAGTAATTACAATGTCGACCTGACCATGTTGCATTAAATGGCCTCCGGCATTATCCACGATTATAGTGTGCGACACGCCGTGCTGACCAAGTTCCCACGCGGTCAAACTTGCCCCCTGATTTCTGGGCCGTGTTTCATCAACCCAAACGTGCAACTCTATTCCAGCATTAAACGCCTTATAAACCGGAGCAAGCGCAGTACCCCAATCAACTGTAGCAAGCCATCCAGCATTACAATGCGTCAAAATATTAACTGTTTTATTCTTCTTCTCATAAATTTCTTTTAATAATAAGAGCCCATGGTCTCCAATACTGGAACAAATTTCAACATCCTCATTGCAAATATCCGCGGCTCTTTTGTATGCAGCACTTCTTCGGTCAGTGGGAGAAATACCACTTAATAGAGACCTCAGATCATCAAGCGCCCAGCGTAAATTTACAGCAGTTGGACGCGTAGAGAATAGAAGGTCATAACATTTCTCAAGATTATCGTCTGAAGGGTCGGCTTTCATTCCA
>Ga0209425_10003641_pt1 | contig 16229 bp, 9 predicted proteins | sample COG_05_FD_184749 | JGI IMG/M metagenome (GOLD analysis project Ga0209425, IMG submission 184749) | Pelagic Microbial community sample from North Sea - COGITO 998_met_05 (SPAdes) (version 2) | ecosystem: Environmental > Aquatic > Marine > Neritic zone/Coastal water | place: Helgoland, sampling...
ATCACGAAGTTCTTTGCATGCGCAATTTTCTCTTAGAGGAAGCCAAGCAACACCCACGTTTGGTTCAATTGTAGTAAATGGATAGTTTGCTATTTCTACTGGTGTTTCAGTAAGTGCAGAAAAAGTTGTTGATTTACCAACATTTGGTTTACCAACTAGTCCAATACGCATGCTAACCTCATATCCTGAAAGAGAGAGATACCCTCATTCGAATCAAATATTCATATTTTTGTAGCGCTACCTTTTTCATCATTTTCACCAGTAGGAATAACTTCGGTATCAAGGTCTGCTCCACTAGCAAGAATTCTACGAACAGTCATTGGAGATACTAGAGAATAGGTTTCCACGGAAATTGAGGATGAGGTTATTGGTTTCTGTGAAATAATTTCTCCCCTAAACATTCCTGTAACCATATTCAATGAATGGAATATAGATCCAATTACAACACCATAAAACATCACTGAACCTACTTTGCGGAGTTCTTCAGATAGGCTACTTGGATCTTCGACTAACGATTCAGCAAGGGCCATATCCATGAAATCTGCAATCATAGTGATTGATAGCCCAAAGATTGCTCCTCCTGTCATCATCCAAAACGCCCATCGTGCTCGACTTTGAGAGAAGAGGTGACGGCCGACTAACTCTGGGTACAAGCTTAGAGCAGCACCAAGTGAAAGAGGCACTAAGACAAGCCAACCTGCCATAACTGAAAGAGAATTGGAAATACCCACTAATTCATATGTTCCACTAACAGTATCTGTCTGAACAAACAGAGAGCCTAAAGCAATTGGAATAATTAACCAAGACCCTAAATTTAACTCTGCATTTCCAGAAGCATCTGGAGCGTCTACAAACATATCTGAACCGCGCATTGTAACAAGCATATTACTTGCAAATGCTAATACTGGTATAGATACAAGAGCCATTAAGAAACTAGCAGATAACATATCTTGATTACTAAATGAGACTGTGTTATTCTCTGCCAATGGCCCAAATACATCGATTACCATCTGGCCTGTAACATCACCGAATGGATTAATCGTAAATATACTGCCAATCAAAGTTACACCAACTAATGTCTTAGACCATAATGGATTACCCGATGCGACTGATGAGGAATAAAGTGCAATTCCTGCCACTCCTGCGAAAAAGAATGTACCCCCAAATATATGGTATGTTAACCATTGGCCTACATTATCGTCCAACGCTCCAGATATTATGGAAACGATACTCAGTATTGGGCTACTTAATAGAGCGATTAATATTAACCAACCTGGCATTGCAATATTTCTTGTTTTATTAGAAACTGTCAAAAGTTGATTCATTATTACTGCAAGAAGAACTACAGTATTCAGCATAACACCTAGAGGTATAATATCAAGGCCGAGTATGTTATTATTCTGACTACCTATTAGGATAATCAAAACAGATACTGTCCAGATAAATGACATCAGATTTGCATTTGTTTCACTGACTAATTCTGTACCTGCTAACTTAGGAATTATGTGAAAACTGCAACCGATAATAAACATAGAAACTGAACCATAAAGTGTCGCATAAACTCCAGCGGAAGCTAATTCATCGGCATTTGCAGAATATCCCCATGACGCTAACGAGTGTAGTGCATCGGGGTCATGAGTTAACCACATACTTGTGAAAGTAAACATTGAGGCGAAAATCAGCCATAATGCCCCCTGCATAATCCAAGAGCGTGCGCCCGAACCCGGTCTTCCTTCTACTAAATCTGCGCCGGGTCCAAGAGCTTTCTCAAGCATAAACGAAACTGTTCCTTTTGCAACATCAGAGAATATCCAAAGCCCTCTCTGAACTAAGAATAAAACTACAAATAAAGAAAGCCAGAAATAAAACATTGTTGATAAAATTGTATCCATAATAATCCCTCACTCACTCGTTGCCTCTAATAATAATCGGCCTAATATAGAAAATAATCCAATCATCGTACCTAGAATAAAGAACCATATTCCTGAATCAAATACGCCACTGAATACAGGTACTAGATCAGAAATTACTGGTAACCCTTGACCAGGGTATAGAATACTATAAAGAAGCAAAAATGACAGCGATAATACTATCCCTAGAACAATGAATACCCATGAGCCTGATGGCTCTTTTTCGCCTTGAAGAAATCTATCTACTGAATCTATTGTATTAATTGACATGACTGCACCTCAAAATATTCCCGTTAAGGATATTACTACCACCGGAGATTCACCCTTAAGTATTAGCCGAGAGAGTAAGTCCTAGACGCCTAAGGTGCACGCACCATATCTACTCTAGAAAGGCGTCTATCACGTCCCTGACCTAATGGTGCTGGTAATGACAAATCATTTTCAATTTCTACTTCCCATACTTTCTTACAGTCACAATCAAGACCTTTGAATTCTCTTAAATCCCGAGAAACAGAATATCTTTCTATTGCTGCAACAACTTCTACATCACATTTTTTACAATTATGTGCACCTCTTATTCTGCCACCAGCAGTAGGATGAACAATTGTTCTACAATTTGAATTAGAAATCTCGTCATGTGTTCTTTCTATCATTTCAACAAGAGACCAAAGCCAAGGAGGCCGATATTCTCTATTGCGAAATATTCGATCAACCACTGTATTCTTTTGAATATTCATTGGATTTATTGAAACTTCATCAGATAGAGGTGCGACTTCTTTCAACCATTCACAAGTTAGGTTAAGTGCATCTCCTTCAGACATAAATGGTGGTTTGAATAACAAATAAGTCTTAACACGTAATCCAGCATCTCTTAAATCAGAAACTGATTTCCTCCATGTCTTAGTTGAGAAACCTTTGTTACAATGAAATCGTAGTACAGTATCATCATACGCTTCTAAACCAATTGCAACTGTGCAACCTGGATGTCTTTCTGCAACCCAAGATAGTTTTTCAGGATTACATAGGTGTGCCTGTGCTTCTACAATTAATTCCAAACCTTTCTCATATGTTTCTTTCAGAACCATCTCTTGCCATTCCGGAGGATTCTCTCTATCTTCAAAAAATGTACCAGAGGTATAGACCTTAACCATCTTACAACCTTTGAAGTCATTTGTTAATCTCTTTGCTTCTTCCCATTGAGCAAATAAATCATCAGCTGACACATCATCTCTGACATCATTAAAATAACCACAAAAAGTACAGCCAGATTTCCACCACCAAACACAGCCTTTAGTCCTCAGAATTACGGTTGCAGCAGTACAAGGTGTGCCATCACGTAACATTTCAGGCGTTTTATATACAGTAGCGGGCTTTGTCGCATCCCATGATTCTCTACGAGAAATTGACTGAGGGGTATTTTCAGGAGCCTTTACTAAATGATGTATTTTGACTGCTTTTGAGCCGTCGCCTAATATCCCAGAAGCACCCACCATGACTCGACGGTCGGTCCCTTTCTCTTGATACTGCCGTCGCCCAAAACATCTTGTTAAGCAGACGTTTGGAATGTTCATTGGTGCGTCAATGAAGTCATTCACAATCGTTCAAAATCTTTTGACAGCTCTAGCAATTCCATTCCTTGCTGCTATTGTTGGATTAGCATCAATGCCAGGAATATATCTTTTCTATGGCATTTTAGAATTTACAGGTCAACAGAATATAATGATCGATAGTTCCTCGACTGATATGAGTATGATTCATCTAGAGAAGGTTGCGATTACAGGAATGGCTGCTGGAATGGGTATTATGACATGGGGCATAAGTCTGGTAATCGGTTGTGGAATACTAGGAGGATTATTCAGGCCGAGATTAGAAGCTGGGAGATACCCATTACAATCATTTGTAACTATTCAGTGGGCATGGTCAATGATTTTTCATAGAATAGCTCTTTTCTTTCTACCATTTTTAGTGCCTTCTTTCTTAGGAAATACATATTATTGGCTATCTGGAGCGAAACTAGGTCAAGGTGTACAAATCAACTCAGCACATCTAAATGACGCTGGTTCTGTGACTTTGGGTGACAGAGTTGTAATAGGTGGAAACGCGATAATTAATGCTCATCTAACTGAAAAAGGTGAACTGGTTATGGCTCCAGTTTTGATTGGAAACGATGCATTGATTGGAATGGGGTCTGTTGTTCAACCGGGGTGTACTATTGGAGACGGTGCGGTTGTGGCATCTAGAGCTGTTGTACCAAAATGGACTAATATCCCTCAAGGTGAAGTATGGGCGGGCATACCTGCAAAATGTATCCGACTAGCAGATGGATCTAAACCAGAATAATCAGTCTTCAGATTCTTCAGATAACTCTTCTGACATATCTTGCGCGTGTGCAACTGCTTCTTCTGCTGCATCTAATGCTTCATCCATTCTGGACTTGAATGTATCTTGTTTCTTAGCAAACTCTGCACTCTTCTCTATTGCAGAATCTATCATTTCATAACGAGTCTGAATTGCTTGATTGAGGTTCTCAAATAATTTCATGTGCTGAACATACCAATCATCTCTGGCAGTAAGTTCAACTTGAGCAGTTTGAAGAGCTTCATCAAGTTCTTCAGCGACTTCGAAAACACGACCTAGTCTAGCTTTCTCACGAGTATACATTTCCTCAGTTTTCTCTAATTTAGGTTCAAGATGTTTGATTTTTGTAGAAGATTTAGCGCCATCCATTTCCATATCGTGAATTCTTCTATCTTTATCACCAAGTAGTGTTTCCATTCCTTCTCGCTCTATCTCTTTATCTATTGCTTCCTTTTCTAAAACATCTATAATTGCATTTTTCTCTTCAAGTTCTTGTTCAACTTTACGATATGCAACATATAATTTCTCTAGACGATCAGACTCCTCAACTAATCTTTCTTCGAGTTGTTTGATACGATTTTCTGGCGTAATTGAACCACCTTCATCATCAGTCATTGGATACCCTCGCTTATCTCGAGTCATATCCTCGTTTTAACTTCGGCGGATTCTTTGACTAAGAATTGCGATATTCTAATCTATTACTGAGATACTGCTGCAATTGTTGCAGAAAGCACTGCTGTCAATCTTTTTGAAGAGGGAATATGTAACTTTTCATCTGGACCATGTGCATTATTTCCGGGCCCACCAGTTCCTGTGCATAGAAATTGAGCATTAGGATATTTTTCTTGCATCATAGCCATGAAAGGAATTGTTCCACCTACCCAAGTTGCCATAGGGGGAAGTCCAGTAACATGTTCTGATGCTTCAAGAAGTATTTCCGCTAATTTTCCATCCATTGCTGGTGCATGAAAACCATCAGCGGCTGCATCTGGGATATACTCTACTTTGGCGCCATATGGGGGATTTTGTTCGAACTTTTCTTTGAGTATTACATCTATCTCTTCTGCTGCAACTCCTGGCGGAAGTCTGAAACTTAATTTCAAATCAGTATTAGTGCGGAGAACATTTCCTGCAGTTTGAGTAGGAGGCATACCATCTGCCCCAATTACCGACATAGCGGGCCGCCAATTCATATCAAGAAGAATTTCAGCAGCGCCCTCATTTTGGGGCCTAAGACTTTCTACAACAGGTAATTGTGACCAAAGTTCATCACCCAATAAACTACCTAGTTCTTCGGCCTCTTTTCTGACTTTATCACTTATTTCAACGTGCATTTCAGGTATTAGTATCTTACCTGATTTAGAATCTTCAACTCTATCGAGCAATATTCTCTGAATTCTGAATGAGGAAGGAATTACACCACCCGACATCCCTGAATGTACTCCTTCATTAGAAACCTGGACTGAAAGAGTCCCCGCTACCAAACCTCGTAGAGCTTCAGTAACCCATATGTGTTCATAATCAGGTCCTCCACTATCAAGAACGACTATTAGATTTGGATCTCCTAATTCTTCAGTTAATGATTCAAGATATGGCGGTAAGTCGTATGAACCCGACTCTTCACAAGTTTCGATAAGAAAGTGAGAACGAGGATAAGGAACGCCTTGTTCTTGTAACATCTTGAGAGCAGTTACGCAGAGATATCCCCCATATCCATCATCTAAAGCACCTCGGCCAAAAAGCCAAGGTTCTCTTCGGACAGCTTTCAAAGGATGTAGCCCTTCTGACCAAAGTTTAGCTCTAGATGGTTGTTTATCTAAATGTGAATAAAATATTACTTCTCCCGGCCCTGTTCCTTCTACTGTAACTAAAAGTATAGGAGTTCTTCCATCTATAGTGTGTACATCATATGTCATACCATCTAATTGTTGCTCTTCTAGCCAATTAGAAAATAAATCAATTGCAGAATCAAGTTCTCCTTTGGCTTTCCAATTTGGTTCGAAACTCGGAGAAAGAGCCTCTATAGCAATAAATTCAGTTAAACTTGGAAGTATTGATTCCTCCCACAACTCATCTGCTCTCTCTATCAGCCTATCCAAGTCTACAGACATGAAGCCCTGTTAAACAGTGTAGTCTTTGAATCTTTGATTCAAGGTTCCTGCTTTATTGGCCCACAAATTGGGAATGGTTCCTGATGGAAAGGACAAGATTGACAAGTATCTGAATTCTCAATCGAAAGAGGAGGGTGATTCAGGATTGAATCATCTGGGTCTAAAGAAATTCTTGCTGCTTGCGATAAAATTACATCTAATTCTTTATTCGCTTCATCGAACATTTCTTCAGGATATTCAACTAATCTTCCAGTTACTCCTACCCATATCGCTGGCCGTAATACTTTTCTTGGATTGTCTCTTTTACTTTCTATTTTCTCTAGTGCTCTATGGTATATTACTAACTGCATTCGATGATGATGAAGCATTTGGTCTTCAGATAGACAAGATGGTTTAAGAGAATCTTTTCCAAGACTTTCTAATAATCCATCTGTATCATTAGAAAATAGTTTAATGGCTTCTTCCGTTTTCAAATCTATAGGTCTAATACTAGGTCCATCTTCATCACCATTAGTACATAAAACAAGATCAATTAAACCATCCATAACTATTGATGTGGTTTTAATTTGAGAAATCGGATTATGACCATTAGGAGTCCAACGTTTCAAAAATAAATTTTCAGTAGATACTTCAAATGAGATATGGAAAGGCATTTCTGTCCTTAAACCTTCAACTTTGATACCATCTATCTCGTTTCCTGATACAAGACTGCCTAATTTCCCATCTACCAGCCTTTGAATCATCTTAACTACTAACGGATTTATCTCAGAGGATTTAATGTTAGCAGGAAGTATTTCATTGTAAACTTGTTTATGTATTGTGGGATTTAGTAAGTTATTAGCACTCGGTTGAATCCACAAATCAGGTAATATAGGTGAATCAGAATCTAATTTCCCAGGATTAGGGATGCCTATCTCAACTATTCTGTGTATTATATTTCCTAATGTGGCAGCATCTATTCCACCGGGTAGATATGATGATTTTATATCTCTAAATTCAGAAATAATTGGATTGGAGCTAATTCCTCCCCTAGTCTCAATCCAATGACGTCTCGAACACTGGCTTAATATCGAAAGTCGACTAGGTTGAATTTTTACTACTGATAATAAATCGTTACGAGGTTCGATTTTTTCAGTTGATAAATTTGAGAATTTTTTAGCAATCTTATCTTTACGTAAGATTTTTTGCATGGGTGTATAGATTTTTTCTGAACCATTCGTCCCAAAATTAAAACAATCAGGATGATGTAAAATAGTAATTCCAGGTAATAAATTATTTCCAACATGGGAATTAATCTGAATGCTAAAAGGATCGATGTTGAAGTTAAAATCTAACTGACCCGGGGGTTTTGGAGTACCATCAATTGAGAAGTCTGAATCAATATGCCAGGGAGAATCGTTGTTTCCAGAATTATATGATTTTTGACGTAATGATTCTAGCCACATTTGACCAAGTTGAGGTATAGGAGATTGATATTTCCATGGTATCGATAAACTAGATTCATTAGATTCTTCACCATCTTTATTATCTCTCCAAACAGTTCCTGATGGCGACCCTACTAGTATCAATCGATTTTTAGCTCTAGTAGCACCAACATAAAACAATCTTCTTGCTTCAGCATCTGTTCTAGCCTGAGAGAGTCTTTTCGTATGTAACCAAGTTGCAGGGACAACTATGTCATCATCACCCCAAGGTTTGGGGTTTCCAGCAAATAATTCAGGACTGACCATTACTCTAGAACGTGCATCCTGATTAGTAGTAGTTTGGGCTTGAGAAAAAATATTTACAAGAAAAACTACACTTGATTCGAGACCTTTAGATTTATGAATAGACATGACTTTTACAGAATCCTCAGAAGTGATTTTAGGATCTTCAATAGATGATGATGAACGCGCACTAAATTCTCTCAGTCTATCAGCAATGACAATAATGTCTCCACCCACTTCTGTGCCTAAGGAATTGATTAGTTGTATAAAGTGTTCAATATTGTTAGAAGAAATACTATCTGGAAATGTCAATAATAAATCTGAATTATCAATAGTGTCTTCTAATATCTGAGAAAGTCGACCTTTTTTAGATAACTCAATCCAACGATTAACAAGGTTTTTTTGTCGAGAATTAATCGTTAAAGAAGATAAGCGTTCTAGTAAATTTTCAGAGTTATTTGACCCACGAATAAAATTATCTAATTGTTCGTCGTTAAATCCAATTAAACATGAACGTGCAACCCAAGAGGCATAGTGACGATCATGAGGACGTGCTAAAAATTGAATCAATCCATTCAATGTATGAATTGCTGGATGCTCTAATATATCGCCTTCCTTATCAGATTGCACAGATATACCAAAATCTTCTAAATAACCGATTAGAAGATTACCTATTTTATTGCGAGTTGGTAAAAGTACCATAATTTCACCAGGTGATACTTTATTGATTTTAGGCAATATATTCCAGCCTATTTCTTTTGATATTGCACGAACTCTGATTGGTTCGCCCTCCACCAAACTCTTTATTCTTAGAGCAATCATTAATGCCTGTCTTTCATGAGATGTTGAAGAGCGGATACTAAATGGATCAATATACTCATTAAGATCTATTGGAGGGTCTGAGGAAACTTTGTTATCAACTGGACAAAGCCATTCGATAGCTCCTGGTGCGTCATTATTTGGAGATAATATTTGAGAATTGGCATAAAAATTAGCAGAAGGTATTTTTCGATGACGGGGTGAAAAAATATCTTTCCACCATTCATTCATCATATTCAGAAGTCCGCCATCAGTTCGATAGTTTATCTTCAATGAAATTACCCCTTCGCGACGAAGTTTAATTTCTTCTGACGAGGGTGGTTCTTGCTCATCATAATGATTAAAATTTATCCAATTATCAAGATCTTGCCCTCCTCTTTCAAGATGTTTACTGGCTCTAGAGATAGTAAATGGATTAGCATTCCTAGGATCTCTACTTTTATCTTTCATCCTTAAAGGAGGTGATTCTGTAAGAATTTTAATACTAGTAAATTCATGCTTATTTATTTCGCGGAGATAATTAGAATATCGTATAAAACCTCCAACTTCAGCCTGTCTGAATGCATAAATGCTTTGCTTGATATCTCCTACATAACAAATGGTGGGCTGCCAAGGAGTATCTGGTGGTTTAATTTCATCTTTTTTGAATAATCTTTCTCCCCATAATCGTGAAAGAATTTGCCATTGAAGCGTAGAATTATCTTGAGCTTCATCTATTACAAAGGCGCGATATCGTCTACGAATCTTTTTCAGAAGTTCGAACCTATATTCAATATCTCTGCGGATTTCTTGTAGATAAGAAAACGATTCTCCAGCAAGACTAGGGTTGGATTCTAAATTCTTTAGTTTTTCCAAAGCGAGGTATATGTGCTCATCACTCCATGGCTTCAAATTATTTTTATTATCAAGTGCATCGATAACTGATTGATGATAAAAATTTCTACAAATCTCAGGACAACGTGAAAGAAGTAAGTCTCTAACTAAATCTCTAGTGTCTGAAAAATCATGTAACTCATCAATTTGTTTTAATCTACTAAGAATTTTCAAAAATCCGGATAAAACTATCCTTAAATCATCAAGATGCTGTGCTTCTTGCTTTATTGAAAAACGATAGATGAGTTTTTCATCAAATGGGGCTTGATTTGGTAAAATATCACTAATACTAGCGAATGTCGAGAGCCAATTAGGTGGAGTAAATGGCGGAGATTCTGTTTCTAATAACATAATCATTTTGACATGATGCAAGATAAGATCAGAGTCATTTGAATCCCACATAGATCTGAATTTATTAGTAAAAAGTATTAATTTAGGATTCATACTAGTGACATTTTCGATACCTCTTTCCCAATAATTATCATTGGGTAAATATGTTTTCTTTCCGCCCCCAAAAAATGTTGGTTTGACACCATTCTTACTCAACATACTAATTATTGAGGGACGTGAAGCGGTACATTGAATCACATTACTAAGCCATACTAATTTATCCCACACATTAGTTTCTGGAAGATTTTGGGTGAGATAATCTAAACTAGAAATACGAGTATTAACATTCCACCCTCCACCATATAGAGTGATATTTTCTTTAATAGTCTCACAGTAATCTTCAATTAATTTTTTAATTTCTTGATTAAAATGATTGAGAATTTCTTCATCCATAGAACTCATTAATTTCTCTTGTAATTTAACGGAACTGATACGACTACCATCATCTGTGAGATTTTCTGTAGCCTCATCGAGAAATAGTGATTTTTGTGAAAGGCTACTGATTACTGACATCGCTCTCCGTCTACTAGAGTAAAATTGCTGAATTCTATCTCTAGATGATATCAAATTTTCAACATCATCAGGATGAATTCCGGCATCAACTGCTGTGCTTAGTGGATATGAAGGAAGTCTCCAGAGTGTATTTAATGCCGAATCTTTAAGCATTATTCTTTCGGAACCTGTCATCTGTTCATAATTCAATGAGTTCCCTAATATCCCCCTGTAAGGAGTAATTAATTGAGAGAAAAATGAGTCTATAGTACCAATTGGAGCATCTTCTAATAGATATAAGAATTGTTCACTTAATCCTGCTCTTAGTATTCTAGGATCAGTCATATTTTTCCCGTCATCATACTTAGATCCTAAACTTAAATTAACTAATTTTTTCCGTAATCTGTCACGAATTTCGTCAGCAGCCTTAGTAGTAAATGTCAGTAAAACCACCTCACTAGGAAGTAATCCTTTATGATCTTCTAAGTCTATTCGATTCTTAGGTTCGGCTGATATTAGCCCACTTTCTAACTTGGATGGACGATCTGGTTTGGGTAATATTCTCGTTGCTCTTTGATCAGCAGATAAATAATGCTCAATTACTCTATCTATAATGGTACGTGTCTTACCTGTCCCTGCTCCAGCATCGACAACTATGTGTGAATCAATATTTAGAGCTAAACGCTGAGCAATATTATGGCTCATTATGACATTATTTTTCTCTTCTGAATCATTGAACATTAGAATGTAGCCTCCATTTTTACATCACAAATATTCTGGACTTTGCAGAATTTACAATTATCTTGAGGTATAGGATGAAAATATCCGTTTTGAGCGTTATTTGATATATTTAGGGCTGTAGAGATTCTAGATGCAAGCCATGCTCTAAATGGGTCACTTTCAGGTTCAGAGGTTTCATTTAAGAACCGATATTTATCATAAGTTACTTCGGTCTTTTCACCAATACTCTCAATATTCTTAATTTTATTTGTCTTTGAAATTTCAACAAAATGTGTTGTTTTTTGACCAAGAATAGAAATCCCTACACCAACTACTAAGTCTCCTGGATTTTCTATTTCCCATGCTCTAGCATATAGTGCCAATTGTAATTCTTCCAGTATTCCTTTTTTATGACGATTAGATAAGTCGCTAGACTTAGTTTTCTCAAATGTTTTGAGATCTCTAATTACAATTAAACGACGAGGTTGCCAATCAGAATTATACAATTCCAGAGGAGCAATCTCATCTTTGTTGGCTTTATCATTAATCCAAGTTTTTCTGCCATCTATCATAAAAGGTATAATATCAACTCTATCTATAGAACCTTTTATGTTGATAGAATCTAATTTATTGCCATAAGGTGCTGTCAGATCTTTTGGAAGAGATAATTTTACTTTATTGAATTTCCATTCGAAAGCGATAGGTGTGGAGTTTTCTAAAGAATACTTCTCTGAATTAATCATTTCACCTAACCGGCCGGAGAGGGGGGCTGGGGGGCGTTCATCAAGCCATTTTATCCACTCAATTGTTGACAATCCACTCATCATCCTAAGCCTATTCTTTGATACAGAATCTGTCCTTGTCAGCCAAGGAGCTAACTCATGAAGATGTTCTAGAGCCTTTTGCATTAATAACTCATCAGAAATTTCACAATTCGATAAATTTAGTAGTGTTTCTGAATTATTAATCTCTCTAACAGAACCTTGTTTAAATCCTAAAACCTCTGATAATAAATTATAATGAAGTTGATGGAAAAATGTACCATGAATTCTTGAATCAAGGCCTTCGTCATAAGATGAGTCTTCAATACTAGCTTTAATTCCATGGGTTAACCAACCTTTACGAGGACAAGTGAGCCAATCTTGTAAAGTAGTTGGAGACCATATGATTGGTTCTAAATCAAGATTGAACAAATGACCGTTTCTGTTATCGCTAACTAACACGCCTGTAGGTTCGGGAGAAAATGGACGAGGATCGATAGTAGGAGTAGTAAATTCTTTTCCTTCTATTTTTTTAATCGCCGAATAAACTGGCCATCGTTCATTTTTTCGAGGCCAACTTATGCTTTCAGGTTTATTTCTAGGCGAATTCTTCCAGAGTAAAGATGGTTTGAATTGAAATATATGACCTTTAGAATCATCAGAAAGATATCCGTCAATATCTGCCAATTTTGGTTGACGCCGTTCTCTATCTCTTTGAAGACTAAATTCATGAGATATTGTAACAGCAGAAATATTAATCGGAGATGAAACCGGCGATTCATAATTTTCAAGACGTTTTCCATCTTTTTGACGTTGAATTTTAGGAATTAAAAATGAAAAATTATCCAATTCAAATATCTCAGAGATATCTTCGCAATCATTTTCTAATACCCATTCACTAATGGGGCCTGCTGCAGGAGTTGATTCATCTAAACTTGGATCAAGAATTATTACTTCTGATGCGCAATTAAAAATATGCTGACGCATATGTCGAGCATTTCTAACAGGGCTATCCGCTCGCAAAAGATTATGCTTATTTCTCTCTTCATCATCTAGGAAATACATTTTAGGAACTTTTAATGACCAAGATTGGGATGAGATATTTGCTAAAATAATAATATCTGCGGTACAACCTAATACTTTGTCAATTGGTAATACTCTCAATCTGCTACGATTTTTATTCGAAGATACATGCGTCCCAATATTATTCATTAGATTAGAAACCTCATCAACCCATTCGAAAGAATTATTCTTTTGAGACAATAGTCGCTGAGTATCTCTAAGTTTAGTTAGTTCAATAAAAATACTTTGAATTACTCCTGCCGAAGAGCCGGAAAGACCGTCTAATTCTTCAATTCCAGCGTTTTCTAACGACAACTTGAGAGTTTCTAATAACCATTGATCTCCTAATTTCGGACTTTCGGGTAATGGAAGAGGTTGATCAGAGAATAATCCTAAATGATATTTTTTCCTATTCAAAAGTTCTTGATCAAATGTTGGAAGAATCGGATTAAGCCATTTAGATACACATAGCAGCCACCATAAGGTTTGTTCTTGTTTTTTTATTCTATCTAGTTCTTTATTATTCATTTCAGAAATGTTGTTTGAAGTTTTAGATAGATTGTCAAGCCATCTTTCTAATGCTCCAGGCCCTCCAAGAATATGATTTTCCATAGATACTTGATTGAGGATTTCAAGGTCTGGGATTGGCAATAAGTCATCATAAAGAGGATGAATGGGTACTTCTGGAAATAAATTAATAGAGGTCTGAAGCGATAATGATCTTAGTTTTGATAAAGAAAATGAATCTGAATCATGACCTAATTTAAGGTATAAATTAATCCAGTATCCTAATGGATGATTTTTGATATTTATCGATTGAGGATTAATAGGAATACCTAAATTCTTTACTCCGATATTCCATTCAGATATATTATTGTAATAATTTGGATCAACAATAATCACACTAGAACTAGAATTCTCAGCTAGCTTTTCATCAGCAAATGATAAAGCCGCATTGAAAGATTCGCTCTCATCATGAATTAATACCCTACGTAATTTATTTGATTGACCTTGTCCTTCATCATCAAGTCTGTGATTGGGCACCCAAGGAGGAATCTCTGATTCTTTTTTTATGGGATACTGGTCTAATAATAATACACCATGTTCTCCTTTGCGGAAATTACCTTTGTTAGCCAATTGATGGACTGGGCAGAAAACCGATAAAGTGGAAAGAAAGTTAAGATGAATTTTACTAGTTATCGGAGAATGATTTAACATAATGATACCATCAATATCGATTAAAGAAAAAGGTTTAGTAGATGTTTTGAGATTATTAATTAAACGATTAGCAAGAAAATCTGGATGTGTAAAATTCATCTTAATCTCTAAAGATTTTAAGATTTTATTTATTGTTTGAATACCTGGCCCTTCCCATGTTGACGTGTCAATACATTCTGAAGAAAGAAATTTATGCAATTGAACTAGAGCGGATGTTTTTCCTCGCCCCCAATACATAGTAGGTAGAGGATTAATTAGAGGAAAACCTAAATTTTTTGATTCCTGAACACATTCTTCATGAATAATTAAATCAAAGAAAGTATCGTTCTTCAATAATTTAGGCATTCTAAAATCGTTCATTATTGAAATCATTAATGACGAAATAGTATGGTGTAAATTTCTGTCAACAACAAATCCATCATTAGAAAGTTTGGATAAAATCTCAACCCTAGATTCATCGTTTGGATAAACCACTAATAATTTTGAAGGTCCACCTTTGGAATATGTAAGAGGGTCAGAAATTTCTGATATTAGATGATCATATAGCCATTGAGGAAATACCCCCGGAGAGACTTCTTCATTTGTAATCTGCATATCAAGACTATCCAAATCGACCCCTCCGAGTATCAATCATAACGACGAGGGTTATTGAACCCGACGATAAAATACTATGAAAATTACATTATTAATTATCTTTTCTAGAATGTAATGCTGCTATAAATAAAGAAAGGAAGACTATTAAATTCGGAAATGGTAATGCGCCAAAAAATCCTTCGTCATTATTATAATGCCAATCGAATACTAGTATTACACTCAAATCATCACCATCATATGCTGGATTATAATCTATTGAAATCTCTCCCTCTTGAGAAGAGAGATCTACAACGTCTCTTAAGATATGGTGATAGTATTCTTCACCATTACCGCCTTCAGGAAAATATCCCACCTCTTCAATAAAAAATAACTTAGGACTAATAGTATAAGATTCAGATAATGAGGGAGTAGAAATATTCCAAGAAAATGTATCGGTACCTGATTCATTGGACCAATCTAAACTTGCGATAAAATCTGAATATTCAATTGAAGGAGAAGTTTCTAAAGAAATTTGATAATCATTTTCTAAGCTATCAGATACGGGCGATGTACCTGTATGAAGTCTCTCTCCATCAAATACATTTGAAGGAGCAATACGCTCGTACCCATCGGCAACCATAGAAGATTGACCATATCTCTCAACCCACCTATCATCAGTTTCTTGTGAGCCGAAAGGATCTTGTGTTTCGGCGATAAAACGATGGTAATGAATTTGCATAATACTTTCATCATCTGCAGTAGATAGAGAATTAGTTACAGCCTCTGTTTGTACACAATTTTCACACCAAGTTGCAGTATATACCTCAATTAAGTGAGGCCACTCTTCGGCTGCCATTGTATTGCTTTGATATTCTTCAGAGAGAGATATAGACACTCCGCCCAAAGTTCCAGTATCTGTTGAATCCGAGATTACATTATGCCATGTCTTTATGTTATCAGACTCGGCAAAAGATTGCTGTGCTAGAAATATCAGAAATAGTGTAACCACTATGGCACGTACACGAGTCATAGTAAATCGGAAATTGTTTAAACACAAAAACTAGAGGGTTAATTGTTTATTTTTTTGAATGCATTAATAGTTCTATCAATATCTTCATCGGTAATATGTAAATGTATTACTGCCCTTACAGTAGAATCATTAATTGTCAATATATCAATACCTTCTTTAGATAAATTATCGACTAATAATTGGGCTTGACCTTCATCACATGAGAT
>Ga0209425_10003650_pt1 | contig 16200 bp, 6 predicted proteins | sample COG_05_FD_184749 | JGI IMG/M metagenome (GOLD analysis project Ga0209425, IMG submission 184749) | Pelagic Microbial community sample from North Sea - COGITO 998_met_05 (SPAdes) (version 2) | ecosystem: Environmental > Aquatic > Marine > Neritic zone/Coastal water | place: Helgoland, sampling...
CATCTTTTTCATCTGCTCTGAGCCGACGCCCCAAGCGCCAGACGGTATACCCACCCTCGACGCGTCATCCCACGCGCCGAGGTCCACCCACATCGCCTCACCCTTCTTCTTCGGGGACTTGTTTTTGGCGTGTAGTGCACTTGCGTTCTTCTTGGATGGGGCGCTCGGGGACGCGAGTTGGGCAGCCAGCACGTGGTCGGGGATGTGGACGCCGGCGGCGCCAGTCGCCAGACCCGGGACCCCCCACTCCTTCTCCACGATCGTCTCCTCTGCCTCTGTCGGTTCGACGTTCTCGATACCCTCGCCAGTCTCGTTGGCGACCACCCCGAACCACGTCGGAAACGCATCGGGTGGCGTATCAAGCGCATTGACCTCCCCGAGCGCATTGACCCCCCCGAACACGATTGAGTCGTCGTTCGGCTCGCCGGGTCCCCACCCGCCGTCGGCGCTCCCGGTGCCGTCGCCGAGCTCCACCTTCGCGTGCCGAGTCTGCCCGGGCGCGAAACCGGCAACCTTGGGCAAAGGAGCCGGACTCCTCCGCGGCGGCATACCCGCCGACTCGTCCATGGAGCTGACGTCGAGCCGCGAGCGCTGTTGATCGATGTACGCGGCAGCCGCTCCGACGCTTTCCTCGGCGTTGAAGAGCGCGGCGGCCGCCGTCACCGACCGCCTGTGCGCGTCCGGGTCGTGCGTCGCGACTCGTGGAATCTTGAGCTGTGGGATCGCCGGGCTGGGTTTGTGTGGACTGACTCTACGGGTGGTACCCGGGGGTGTACCCATCGCGCGGGGGTCGATGCCGTGGGCGGAGACCTCAGTCGGGACGGCGAAATCGTCGTCTTCATCGTCCAGAACTTGAGCGGGTTCCTCCCTCGACCACTGCCCGCGGCCGGGTTTGAGGGTGGCGACGCGGGGTAAGGGCGCCTCCCGGGTTTCCATGGACGCGCACACCGGTGAAGCCACGATGGGACCCATGGGACTGTTAGGTGACTTCAGCTTGAGCGGCCTTCTCACTCCGGTGTTCGTCGGGCTCGGTCGTTTCGTCGGTGACGCCGCCGCGGCTTCCTTCTTGGACGCGAAGAACCTCATCAACGCCTCCTTACCCGCGGCGCGTCGTCGCTCCCCGAACGCCCTCGCCTCCTCCGCGCGCACTTGCTCAATATGACGCTTCCGCGCGTCGAGCACCATCCTCGCCGCGACGTCCCCGCCCCGTACGCCCGGGGTCTTCACCGGCGGTGACGGAAGGTCAAGGTCGGATGCCACACGTTTTTGTTTTGTCGGCGACGGCTGGACGGATCCGAGCACGACGTCGCTCCCTTCCCTCGCCACGTCCTCCACGAACCCGTCGTCGTACCCCCCGCCGCGGGTACCGAGCAGAAAGTCGCTCGCGTTGACGGAGCTGGACACGGAGCTGGACACCATCGTCCTCGTTACATCGTCGTCGTCCTCGTTTAAATCATCCGTATCGTCGTCCTCGAGGGGTAGACCCGCGAGTTGTGTGAGGACGTCGCGCTGCGCCGCCTCCGCCGCGGACGGGATCGGCTGCCACGTGGCATCATACGATGACCCCACATCGTCCTCACCCGAGTAAGACGTGGAGAACCGGCTCCCGCGTTGCTGTCGAAGCGGCGACGTCGTCGGCGTGGACGCCGGAGAATTGGACAACGACCGATCAAACGATTCAGCCGACGGGAGATTAATCCGTCCCAACTCCCTCGACCCCACGACGCTTTCACTTCCGTCGACGCTCACATCACGCGTGTGCACGGACACGGCCGTTGACACGCCCGCGAGGTGGTCGTCGCGAGCCTCGGCCATGAGCGCGTCGAGAACGTCGGCTTCGGCGGCGTCCATGGGCGGATCGGGATTGTCGTCACCGTCTTCTTCTTCGTCGTCGCTCGGCGGGGGTGGAACGAAGGAACCGGTCATGGACGCTCTGGCGACGTTCGAGGTCTCTCCGACGACCATCGCTTCGCTCTCGGACGGCGTGAGGGACGCGCGGAGGCTCGCGAGGCTCGCGCGAAGGCTAGCCGCCTCTTCCAATAACTCGCCAGTCGCCGCCGCAGCCTCCGCCGCCGCCGCTGCGGCCATCTCCGCGCGTTCCCGTGCGGCGTTCGCAGCCTTGACCTCCGCGGGGCTCGCCCTGAACTTACTTACGGGTTTGATCGGGGACGCCGGGTGTATCTCCGTGAGGGAACGCGAGAGCCGAGTGACGGACGACGACGCCGCTCGCGATGACCTCGCGGATGATGGCGGGGGCGGCTTCGTCGGGGATAGCAGCGACGGGGATGGCTCGTCCCCGGGGGGGCCCGAGTCGGCACCTGGATGCGCTCCGTCTCCGGGTCCCACGTCATCACCCTCCCCTCCCTCTGCTGCGTGGTACGTGCGTGCGTGGTCGCGGAGGTAGTGCGCGTAGATGGAGGATAGGATGCGATGGGGTGCGTCCGTATCGCGCGCTTTCCAATCGTTGAACCCGCGCTCGATGGCAGCCATCGCGGGGGCGCACTCCACCATCAGGCCGGCCCTGTCCAGCGCCTGCGCCAGGGACCCGTGGTCGAAGACCTCGTCCGCGGTGGCGTCGCCCGGCGCACCGAGCGCGGTCCCGTCCGCGCGCCGCTCGAGCTCGATGAGCGACCGCGCGAGCAGGTCGCCGTCGAAGAGGTCGTCGGCGTGGATGGGGTCGCGGGATCCGACGAGGCGCGCGAGCCAGACCAGCAGGGGTTGACCGCCGGCTCCCGCGGCCGGGTGGTGTCCCGACGCCGTTCCGGCGCCGCCTGATGCGTCGGGGTCGCTCATATCGCGCCCGTCGCCCGGTCCAAGGTGCGCCCCAGATTTGAACAGAAGTCAACAAACAGAAAGGTCGACGAGAAAAGAGTCCAAAAGACTCGCTGGCACAGCGGAGCAGTCAGAACGAATGGCAAACTTTCGAAATAGCAACAAAAAGAAACGGGCAAACAGTATGGATCTCTCGAAAAATAAAAAAATCTCCAAAAGGTTCTGGGTGATGAGCTGGGCGTGACCTTTCGCGAAAGGACACGGGGCCGAATATCTCATTCAACAACCGCACCAAAGGCTCACCCGCGACGCCTCTCTCGTTCGCCACGACGCGCGATGGAGGGCCAGGATGCGAGTCCGATACTCTACGTCAACGGCAAGCGTCACGTCATGCCGCAGGGCAAGGCTGAGCAGACGCTGCTCGCCTACCTCCGAGGTGCGTGCCTCCCGAACTTTTCCAAAAACACGTCATCGCGACACTAAACACCACCCGAGCGTCGCGCCGGCCCCGTCCCGGTCCGTCACCGTCCCACACTCACATCTCCCCGCTCCCGCTTCATTCGACACGCAGGCTTAGGGCTGAACGGCACCAAGCTCGGGTGCGGCGAGGGCGGATGCGGCGCGTGTACCGTCATGCTCAGCGATTACGACCGCGCCAAGGGCGAGGTGAACCATCGCGCCGTGAACGCCTGCCTCACCCCGCTCTACGCGTGCGAGGGGACGCACGTGATCACCGTGGAGGGCCTCGGGACCAAGCGCGGCGGCCTCCACCCCGTGCAAAAGGCCCTCGCGCACGCGCACGGCTCACAGTGCGGCTTCTGCACCCCAGGCTTCGTCATGTCCATGTACGCCCTCCTCAGATCCAAAAAGACCAAACCGACCGAACTCGAGATCGAGGAAGCACTGGGAGGTAACCTGTGCAGGTGCACGGGGTACAGGCCCATCCTGGAGGGATTCAAGACGTTCGCGAGGAACGCACCGGACTCGGCGTACTCCGGCGAGACCATCAACGGACACACAAACCAATCCAACGGCACCGCCGCGAATGGCACCCACGCAAACGGCGATTCAAAGGGCGCTCCCATCTGCCCGTCCACCGGTCAGCCGTGCACCAACGGCTGCGGTTCAACCCCGGCCGCCAAGGCTCTCGGCGCGGGCGAGGACGATCCAGTCACGGCTGTCCGCGAGCCCATCTTCCCGCCCGAGCTCAAGCGTCGGATCCCGTCGGCTCTGACGATTCCTGGCGCCGTCGCGTCGTGGCACAGACCGATTACCCTGGCCGGGTTACTCGCGCTCAAGAAGGCGCATCCCGCCGCCAGGCTCGTGTGCGGCAACACCGAGGTTGGCGTGGAGGTCAAGTTCAAGAACGCGCGGTACCCCGTCATCGTCGCGCCCACGCACGTGCCGGAGCTCACCGACGTTTCCTTGTCCCCCGACTCCTCTCGCTTGGTCATCGGCGCGAGCGTGACGCTCACAACCTTACTCAACACGTGCGAGTCACTGACGAACGAGCTCGGGGCGGTACGGACCAGCGGGCTGGTGGCGATCAAGGAGCAGCTGCGTTGGTTCGCCGGTCCGCAGGTGAGGAACGTGTCCAGCGTCGGTGGCAACGTGTGTACCGCCTCGCCGATCTCCGACCTTAACCCGCTGTGGATCGCGTGCGGCGCCGAGTTCGAACTTGAATCCCTCGACGCCGGCACGAGGCGCGTCCCGGCCAACGAATTCTTCCAGGGGTACCGATCCACGGCGCTCAAACCCGACGAAGTTCTCCGATCCGTCATCTTACCGTTGACGGAAAAAGGTGAGTACGTTCGCGAGTTTAAGCAGTCGCACAGGCGCGAGGACGACATCGCCATCGTCACCGCGGGCATGCGTTGCAAGTTCGACATAATCGATAACGTCCCGCACGTCGCGGACATCTCGTTCGGGTTCGGAGGCATGAGCTTCAAGACGGTGACGTGCCCAAAGACGCGAGCGGCGCTGGTGGGTAAGCCGTGGACGGACGATACGCTGAAGCTGGCGCTTAAGACTCTTCCGGAGGACCTCCCGATGTCTCCAGACGTGCCAGGTGGCATGTGCGAGTTCCGCAGGTCCCTCGCCAACTCGTTCCTGTTCAAGTTTTACGTCGACTGCAGCAGGCGGCTCGAGGCGGACGGTTTAGTGAGCGACGCCGTGACGGCTGCGGGTCTGGACCGAAGCGACCTCTCCGCCGCCGATAGGTTCCACAGACCTTTCCCCACCGGTGCGCAGTACACGCAGGTGCAAGGCGGCACCACGGTGGGCCAACCCACGATGCACCAGTCCGCGGAGGTCCAGGTCACCGGCGAGGCTGAGTACGCCGACGACATCGCCAAGCCCGTGAACATGCTCCACGCGGCGCTCGTGCTGTCTACGGTGCCCCACGCTAAGATTTTGGAAATCGACCCGGGGCCCGCGCTCGCCGTGCCGGGCGTCCAGGGCTTTTTTTCCCATCAAGACGTCCCGAACAACGTCATCGGGCCCGCGGTGCTGGACGAGGAGGTGTTCGCGTCCCAGTACGTCACCTGCGTCGGGCACCCCGTCGGGATCGTGGTCGCGGATACCCAGGACATCGCGCTGGAAGCTTCCAGACTCGTCCGGGTGAAATACGAGACGCTTCCGGCGATTTTAAACATCGACGAAGCCATCGCGGCCGATTCGTATCACACCTGGCCGGGGTTCACGGACCACGGCATCGAGGACGGGGACGTGGACGCCGTCATGGCCGAGTGCGAGGCGGCTGGGCGGACGGTGACCGGCGACGCTCGATGCGGCGGCCAGGAACACTTTTACCTCGAGCCGATGGCCAACCTGGTGTGGTGCGGCGACAACGACGACCTCATCACCATCTCGTCCACGCAGGCGCCGCAGAAGCACCAGAAGCTCATCTCGTCCGCGCTGAAGATACCGTGCAACAAGGTGGTGTGCAAGACGAAGAGGCTCGGCGGCGGCTTCGGGGGTAAGGAAACCAGAGCCGCGTTTCTCAACGTCTGCGCCGCGGTGCCCGCGTATCACATGCGTAAGCCGGTGTCCTTGGTGCTCGACCGGCATATCGACATGGCCATCACCGGGCAACGGCACGCATTCCTTGGCAAATACAAGGTTGGGTACTCCCCCGAGGGTAAGATTTTGGCGCTGGACATGACTTTATACAACAACGCCGGTAACTCACTGGACCTATCCGCGGCTATCATGGACCGAGCCCTGTTTCACAGCGACGGCGCGTACAAGATCCCGAACGTGCGCGTCACCGGAAAGTGCTGCAAAACGAACTTGCCGTCCAACACCGCGTTTCGGGGTTTCGGCGGCCCTCAAGGTGTCATCTTCGCGGAGATGTGGATGGATCGGGTGGCTCGAAAGTTGGGAAAACCGGCGGAGACGATTCGGCACTTGAACCTCTACGACGAGGGCGAGACGTGCCACTTTGGTCAGGTTATGGAATCCTCGCAGTTACGCGCGTGCTGGGACGAGGCTGTGGCCAAGGCTGACATCGAGACGCGAAGAAGCGCGTGCGAGGCGTTCAACGCCGCGCATAAGCACAGGAAGCGAGGGCTCGCGGCGACGCCGGTGAAGTTTGGAATTTCCTTCACCGCGCTGTTCATGAACCAGGCTGGCGCCCTGGTGCACTGCTACTTGGACGGCACCGTCCTCGTCACCCACGGCGGCGTGGAGATGGGCCAGGGCTTGCACACCAAAATCGCGCAGATCTGCGCCAAGGAGCTGGGCATCGAGACGGATTCCGTGTACATCGCGGAAACTTCCACCGATAAGGTACCCAACTCTTCGCCGACGGCGGCGTCCGCGTCGTCCGACCTGTACGGCGCCGCGGTCACGGACGCGTGCCGCCAGCTCAACGAACGACTCGCGCCGATCAAGTCAGCGCTCGGCCCAGAAAAGTGTAAAGACTTCAAAGAAGTTTGCAACGCGGCGTATTTCGCCAGAATCGATTTATCCGCGCACGGGTGGTACACCACTCCCGATTTGGTCTGGGAGTGGGACGGGAGCAAAGGCCGGCCTTTCAACTACTTCTGCTTCGGCGCCGCGGTTTCCGAGGTTGAGATTGACGCTTTGTCCGGGGACGTCAACTTGTTACGGACGGATATCGTGATGGACTGCGGTGATTCCATCAACCCCGCGCTGGACGTCGGTCAGGTGGAGGGCGGGTTCGTGCAAGGACTAGGGTGGGTCGCGCTCGAGGAGTTGAAGTACGGGGACCCAGACCACACATGGATCAAGCCCGGGACGCTGTTCACCCAAGGGCCGGGGACGTATAAGATCCCGACTGCGAACGATATTCCGCTCGAGTTCAACGTCACGTTACTGCACAACGCGCCGAACCCACGCGCGGTGGCGAGCAGCAAAGCCGTGGGGGAACCGCCGTTTCTGTTGGCCAACAGCGTGTTCTTCGCCATCAAAGACGCCGTGTGCGCCGCGCGGGAAGGTAACGGGCTCGACACGGACATCACGATGGATTCACCCGCCACGCCGGAGAGGGTCCGAATGGCGTGCGGCGGGCCCATCTCGGACGTCTTTTACGATTCCACGAACGCCCCAGCCTACCGCGCCAAGCTCACGTGCTGATCGATGACGTCGACGCGATCTTCGCGAGGTATGATACTCGATCGTTTGTTCGTTAACTTCGTAACTCTGTAAAAAGCATGACTGTAGACTAAGACTCTTACGAGAACGCGTTCGTTCCCCGCATCACGCCGCCCGTCTCCGTCATCACGCGCCAAACAGACCGCCCCCCGAACCGGGTTTATCTTCCTCCACGCGCTCCGCCTCCGCGAGCGCCTGCGACTTGAGCAGCGCCCGCGCCGTCGGCCTCGAGCTCGGATCCTCCCGCATCATCCCGCAAATCATCTGTTGGAAAGAAACCGAAAAACCGACCAGAGCCGGAATCTTACCCTGTCTCAGCGCCTGGTACTCATCCCCGTGCGAGGGCAGCGGAGAGCCGCACGCGAGCTCGTACGCGGTCGCGCCCAGGGAGAAGATATCCGCCCGGTCGAGCCCGACGAAATCGCTGGGAAGGCTCAGGTTAGGCCCCGACAGGTTAGACACACCAGCCGATCCGAACGGCCCGCTGCACATCGCATCCTCCGTCGGCGATTCCGGCTCCATGGAATTATCTTGATCGTATCCCCCATCCCGTCCTCCTTGCCCGTCATCGGCGCCGCCGCGAATCGAACCCTTGACCCTAACCTCGCCGCGCAGCAGCTCCGGCGCGAGGTAACGCGCGTCGCCCTCCTCGGCGGAGATCGCCGATCGAGCCGAATTATTCGCGCCGAAGCTCTGGTTACCCACGCCGTCCACGGGCGCGGCGCGGCCCCAATCCCCGAGTTTGTACACGCCGCCCTTGACCAGGATGTTCTCCGGCTTGACGTCCAGGTGCGCCACGTTTCGCGAGTGCGCGCACGCCAGCGCCGCCGCCATCTGTCGAAGCAACGCCGCGATCTTCGCCTCGCCGAACTTGGCGTCGCTCGCGCGTCTCTGCGCCGCCACGTCATCCGGGTCGTCCCTCGCCGCCCTTAATAGCTCACACGCGCGATGCTGCATGGACGACAGGTTACCGTCGCAGAGCTCGAGCTGTATGAAGAGGTGGTCGCCGTCGCGATCTCGTTCGGTCCACGCTCCAAAGTACCGCACCACGTTGTCGACGCCGGATCCCGTATGGGAAGATAGAGCCGCCATGGCTTGTACCTCGCGATACGCCTCGAGACGCTCGCGTTCCGTCTGGAGCTTACGCTCGGTGCGCTTGACCGCGTACATGGCGCCGTCCAGGCGGTTGATGACCCGCATCACCTTGCAAAACCCGCCTCTTCCGATGTTGCCGAGGTCCACGAAATCCGCCCGAAATCGCGACATGGTGGCGAGTTGCGCGGCGGTGATGTGCGCATCCTTGCCGCCGACCCTGGCGTGCGCGGGTACCTCCGCGGGCTGCTCATCGTCGTCGAGGAATGCGTTGCGGTGGCACGGCGGGGACTTGGCCGCCTTGACGATGCCGGAGCGGGAGGGCGCGCGCGGCGGGGGCATCCGGAACAAACCTTCGCGTTCGGCTCCGTTTGAGTTTGAGTTGTCGTTGGCGCGTTGGAGAAAGTCGCCTTGCGACAGCGGTTGTTGCGAGCTTCCGCCCCAGTTCTGGGACATGGGCTGGGTGTTGGGAGGCTGCGATCCGAGCTGGGACTGGTCGGGTTGCGACGGCGTCGGGTCGTATCCGAACCTCGGGCGCTTGTGCCGCCCCGGGCTCAAGTTCGCCGGGGATCTCAGCTGACAGTTCTCCTTCTCGTTGGGGTCGTAGACGCACGCGAACTGCGCTTCTTGCGGTGTGATGAAGTCCGGGCCGCCGAACCCTTGGGTGCCGAGGCCCTGAGACATGGGGATCTGCTGCGACATCGGCCCCGGGCCGCTGCCGTTGCCGCTCGGAGCTGGGTCGGTGTTGTTGTTCACCCCGGGTTGCGTGCTCTGGCTGGCGTATCCGGGAAATTGCGATGGACCGCCCGGGGTCTGCATGGCCATGCCGGAGAGGGACTTGGCCAGCGGGGTGACCCCGGTGCTGGGCAGCACCGACCGCTGCTTCAGCCGGAGGTTCAACGGGAAGTTGCTCATGCCCGACGTGTCTCCCGTGTCCTCCAAGACTGTGGGGGGGGGAACGGCAAGTCCGAGAATCTAGGGGTGCCAACAACAGACGCAGTTTTTTCAAAAAATAGTTCAGAAGCGCGCCACGCGCTGACAAAATGTTGAGAACTGCCTTCGTCGCTGGCACCAACATAATGAGGAGGCGCAGGGCGACCGCGGGGGATGATGAGACCGAACGAGAGAAGGATGAGGCGAAGAGCGCTTCATCCGGCGGTTCACCTCCCTGGTCGGCGCTCTCCCTGGTCCTCATCGTGGTCGTGTTCGCCGTCATCGGCAGGCTCGGCCGCGACGCCGTGACTCGGAGCCTCGGGAAATGGGGAAACCTCGGGAGATCGATCAGCCCCTTCTCATCGTCACCGAGCGGCGTCACTCGACTGGTGACCGCCGAGGAGCTCAGCCGCCACGACGGGGTCCAGGACCCGACCCTGTGGCTCGCCATCCTCGGCGAAGTCTTCGACGTGACCAAGGGCGAGCGGCACTACGGCGCGGAGGGCGGATACAAAGGCTTCGTCGGGAAGGACGGCACCCGCGCGTTTCACACCGGTCACTTCAACACCCCCGAGGGTCTCACGCCGGACATGTCGGGGCTGCCCGACGCCGCGCACCTGGCGATACGCGAGTGGGCCGACTTCTACGGGCGCGACTACGCGTACGTGGGCAAGTTGGCGCCCGGATTCTACTACGACGAGCGAGGGAAGGGGACCGAGGGAAAAAGGAACTTTGAAGCCGCCGTCGCGAGAGCAAGGTCGGACAAGGCAAACGCCGTCGCCAGGGACGCCGCCTTCCCCGCGTGTCGCGCGCGGTGGAGCCAACAACACGGCGGGGAGGTGTGGTGCGACGCGAACACGGGGTACCCACGGAAGGACGTGAGTCACGTGAACGGTAAGCCGAGGGTTCGGTGCGCGTGCTTCCCCGATCCCGGCTTCTCGGATCAAAGGCAACTCTACCCGGGGTGTCCAAACGACGCCAGACGGTGCGCGACGTGAGGCTAATAAGGCTAAATAGCGTAGACAATAGAACAGAACAACGCGTGGGCATTAAAACAGCGAATAGTGCTAGCCATCAGACTCGAGTACTCGACGCTGCCGGTAAAATGGGGAGAGATTCGTCGATGAAATCAACGTTTACGCATCCATCTCGACGTTCTCAGTCTCCACGGCGGCACCCTCAGCCTTGTACGCGTCGAGGTCGTTGTCCAGGGCGCTGGCATCCATGTTCGCGTCGCCGTCCGCGTCAGCGGCACCACCCTCGGCGGCCTCATCCGGCTTGGAGCCGCCGCGGGGCCTCCGCTCGCGAACCGGCGCGTTCTCGTCGCGGGGCTGGGGGCAATCCCTGGCCCAGTGTCCGGATTCACCGCACCGGTTGCACTTGTCGCCGCTGCGATCACGAACGGGCGCGTTCTCGTCGCGGGGCTTGGGGCAATCCCTCGCCCAGTGTCCCGACTCGCCGCACCTGTTGCACTTGTCGTCAGGGCCGGGCTCACGTCGCTCGCGCTTGGGCCTGTCGCGGCGGTCGTGCTCGTCGCGGAATTTGCCGCCGCGTTCGCGGGGTCCACGATCGCGGTCACGATCGCTGCGGTCGTTACGCCCCCGGCCGAGGCCGACGGCGGACGGGCACTCCCTCGCCCAGTGTCCCACGCCGCCGCACTTGTTGCACTTGTCATCGCTGGACGCGGGGTTGCCGCGGGACGGGGGACCGCGGCGGTCATCGCGGTCGCGGAAGCCGCCGCCGCCGCCGCCGTTTGCGGAGTCTTCGCGATCTTCGCGAATGAGGATGTTGCGACCGTCGAGGTTGGTGTCGGAGAGCATCTCGACGGCACGCGCGGCTTCGTCGATGGTGGACATCTCGACGATGCCACAGCCCTTGGAGCGGCCGCCGGGTCCGCCTTCGGTGAGGATCTTGGTGTGGACCACGTCGCCGGCTTGGCGGAAGTGGTCTTTGAGGTCCTGCCACGAGACGCGCCAGGAGAGGTTGTGGACGTAGAGGCGGTTGGTGGAGATCTCGATGACTTCCTCCTCGTAGTCGCCGCCGCGGGAGCCGCCGCGGTCGTTGCGGCCGTACGGGTCGTGGCGGCCGGAGCCTCCGCGGCGTCCGCGGGATGGGCCGTAGCTCATGCTTTGGTGTTCTGTCGAGTAATAGATCGCGCGGATTGTCAGCGATGATTGCGCGGGAGAGTCACGGGGACGCGATCGGGACGTGTCGACGCCGTTGGAGCGCGACGCGTTCATGCCGGGGTGGCGTGACGCGTGTCACGGGTATGAAGATGCGAATGGACGGCTCGAGGGGCACGCGCGATCCATGACGTCGCGACGGGGACGCGCGACGTCTCAGATCGGAAGCGCGCTTCTCGAGCCACCACGAGGATCATTTGGCAATTGCCAACAAATATCGCACGATCTTTGACCTAGGCGCGGTGATCGGGACGCGTCGGGGGGTGCGAAAGGCGTCGTGAGGCGGTGGGTACCACGACCGGGTCATCACGCGAGTTCTCACCTGTGTGGGTGTCGGTGCGAAGATCCAAACGAGCGGATCAGCCCCTGTGAGTTGTGCCGATCGTGGAGTGTTTTTCTCGGAGTCGTGAAAGCCCGCGCTCTGTGAAATGTAACGCATGTTTCTCGGTTCACGACCAAAAATCGGACGTTTTGATCTGGGCTCATCCAAAGCCACACAGGAGGGGTTTGCCGTGGCCATTGATGGTCCATTGATGGGGGCGTCGGCGGTCGGTGTCGCCTGGTCAACCGCCCACGCTCTCCTCTCGGCGAGCGCGGGCGCGACCCCACGCGCGCGCACACCCACACTCTCTCTCAGCGGCTCCCACCGCGGTCCGGCGTGTCCCACGGCCGCTAACCCGGCCGCATCTCTCGTCGGCGGCGGCACCAGGGCGCTCGGCAGTGCACATCGCCATCCTTGGTCGACATCCTCGGCGTCCGCGGACATGGGGAAGAAGGCCAGACCGCGATGCGCGTCGTGCGGAACCGAGTACAAGCAGAAGGGCGACAAGTCGCGGTTCTGCTCCGTCAAGTGCGCCGCGACCACCGGACCTTCCACCAACATCGCCAAAAAGGACTACGGGGACGTCCCACCCGCGTTCGCCGGTGCATCCGTCGCAGCCAACGCCGCCGCCAACTCGAACGGCGGCTACAACAGCGACGTCTCGTCGTCATCCAGCGACTTCCAGTGGGACGGCTTCGGCGTCGGCAAGGGCAGCAAGGGGGGCAAGGGCAACCGCAAGCGAAAGAAACGAGCCAAGAAAGCCGCGAACGACGGAGCCAGGCCCGTGGAGGAAGATCCCAAGTGCGTCGCCGTTCTCCACCTGTTGGATCGCACGTGTTCAGTCATCTCGGGACCGGGACGCGCCATGGACGAGGCTGTGGCGCAGTGCGCGTCATGCGACGTCATCGCGGTGGACTGCGAAGGCGTTAACATGAGCCGAGTCGGACCCGTCACGCTACTGCAAGTCGCAACCGATACCGACGCGTACCTCTTCGACGTCCAAGCGATGGGCCGCGCGTGCTTCGAGATGGTCTCCGACGCCGCCGTCACGAACGGTGCGAACCTCAAGTCCGTGCTCGAGGACCCGAAGGTTGTCAAGCTCATGTTCGACTGCCGCGTGGACTCGGACGCGCTGTTTCATCAACACGGGGTGTCTCTCCAAAACGTCTTTGACGTCCAGCTGGCGGATGTCGCCGCGCGCCGACGTAACCACCACGCCGTCTCCTTACTCAGCGGCATGCCCAAGTGCGCCGCGCGGTGGCTGCCCAAGGGTGCGAACCAGGCGGAGGCTAACCTGGCGGCTAACGACGGCAAAGGAGGTTTCGACCCGAGCGCGCCCCCAGACGCGGTTTCAATCGCCAGGGTGACGGAACACCTCAAACGAAAGGTTAAAGAACAGTACGCGTCGAATTTGGGCGGTGACGGCGAGCTGTGGGCGCGACGGCCGCTCGCGGAGGACGTCAGGCGGTACGCGGCGCTGGACGCGTGGCTGCTGAAGGAGATTTACGCCGCGATGGAGCACGGGGCGGTGCTGGACGAGGACTGGCGGGTCCGGGTGGTGAAGGAGAGCGACCGGCGCGTGGGCGAGTACAGGGATCTGACGGAGCCGATCATGCAGTTCAGGAGCCAGGAGCGCGCGCAGGCGCCGGATCTGTGACGACTAGCTAGTGTTGTTTGACGCGTTGTTAGTGGTGTTGAGATTGCCGAGTTGTGATTTGATTGATGATACGTTCGCTACTTCTTGCACTCCTTGCACCTATGACGCAAACGACCGTGCTCGCATATTCCACCCCCACCGCACTCCTTGCACCGATAGCGCTCACGACCGTGCTCGCAGATTGATCCCCCACCGCACTCCTTGCATATAGAGCGCCGACGACCGTGCTCGCAGATTCCTGCACCACCGCACTCCTTGCAGTATTGGCGCTGACGACCGTGCTCGCAGATTGTTGCACCACCGCACTCCTTGCACTTAGAGCGTATACGACCGTGCTCGCAGATTTGTGACCCGCCGCACTCCTTGCACTGAGAGCGCTGACGACCGTGCGGACAAGCGCTACACACCTTGCACTGAGAGCGTTGCTTCACGCCGTGCTCGCATGGCCCCTTTGTCCGAGGGGCTCTCTTCCGCTTCGCGCCCTTCCCCTCGGAAGGCGTCGTTCCATCTTCCGCATTTATCCCATCGTCGTCAGCGGGAGGCTCCACCTTGACATCGGGGACATCGTCGTCGGGCACTTCCTCCTTGACGGGTATGAGAGGCTTGATCAACCAGGGTGGGCGCCAGAATGTGGTCATGGTGGCGGCGATACGGCTGCGCGGGTGAACAGTGACGGAAAGTCGAGAAATAAGAGTATCGATCCCAGAAAATGTGGGCACCCGCGAATTGCTCGCCATTTTGGGGCGCCGAGGGACAAACATGGCGCAGGTCCCGGAGCGAGGCGTCCGGGACGTCCGCGATTCCTGGGGCGTCGAGGCCCTCTTCGGGGGCTTCGATAAGCCCGAGCAGGTCCACTCGCGGCTCGTCATTCCGCCCAAGGTGCGTCCCATACGCGTCGTCACTCTCGAGTCGCCACTTCTAAATCTCAAGTTCCCCCCTCCATCGACGCAGGTTGCGCAGTCCAACTACGGCTACGGCGGCGGGCCCAACGGCGGTATCAACCCACTGGAACTATCGTGGGACGAGCAACGATTCCTCGCGCAGCTCGCGAGCGACCGGAAGATGGTCTCCGATCGCGCCCGGGCGCACGAGCTGTCCGCGCGGGCCACCACCGGGGTCCGAGCTGGGGGCGTTCCGAGCTTCGTCGACGTCGCGTCACCGGCCAAGCCGGTCGTGGCGCGGGGAGTGCGTACAGCGGCATCCGCGGAGTTTGCACGGCCGTCCTCCGCGGCGACGTGGCACGAGCGCGAGCGAGCGGGCGTGAGGGCGCGGGGTGCCACGTCGTCAACCGCATCGCCATCATCATCCCGTCCCAGGTGAGCTTATTTTGGGAAATTCGTATGTACGGGCAATTAGACTGACGAACGTCGTGTTTTGTTATTCACAGGCCAGCCACGGCGTCTAACCACCGATCGGGCGGCCCGGTTCCATCCGCGTCACCGGTCAGGCCCGCGCTCAAACACCGCTCAAACACCTCGTCACCGTACAAGTCCCCGGCGAAGCGGTCGGTGCAGTGGGAACCCGGAGTGACGGACGCGGGCATCGTGACTGACCATCCGAGCGTCGGCGGCGAAAGCCCGGTTCCGATGAGTACCAAAAAGTCGTACCTTCACACGGAAAACAACGAACTCGAACTTGAAGCTGTGCCCACGTCGCGTCGTAACCTCAAGTTCGGGGGACCGGGCGGCGGCGGGGGCGCGCCCGGGGGACCGCGCGCCTCCTGGCCGGGTCCCAAACACGGCGGCGTCGAGACACTGTCGCAGGTCAAAACTCGCATCCACGGATCCAATCGACCCCCCGACGTGGACGAGACCCGCCTGTCCAAGGACGAGCGACAGTTCCTGGACGCGATGGGAAGCCACCGGGTGATGGTGAGCGATCGCGCGAGGCTCGCGGCGTCCGTCGCGGAGCTCGGGCTGCTACCCACCGGCGACGCGCCCATAACCACGCAGCCGGGCGCGGGGTACAAAACCAGGCCGGGCGGCGTCGCTAGGCCCAACACCGGTTCAGCCGCCGGCGGTCCCAAGCAGGTGAGCGCGGTCGATTACGCAAACTCCGGCGCGCCCATCGCGCCGGTCAGGGCGTCGTGGAACCCCGACGCGTCGCCATCGCGCGAGGAGGCGGCGTTCGATCCAGCAAAGTCCTTGCGCCAATCGTTGACGAGGCCGAGAACTTCCCCGGCGGCGGCTGGCGCTTTACACCGCGATGAAAACGACGATCCGACTGACTACCCATACGATGCTGCCGCCGCCGCCGGGACCCATGATCCCAACCCGTGGGCGGATCGAAACGCGTCGCTGCGCGCGGCGGTGCGTAACCGCCTGCGCCCGTCCAGCGCCAGGTCGCAGGTGTCGTCGCTGGGTGACTTAGAGCAGCTGGAGCAAACGGTGGAGGCGCTTCGGAAGAGTTACCGCCGAGCGGATCCACCCGCGCGCGGCCGCGGCGCCAGTGCGCGGTTGGTCACGATGAGTGTCGACGGGCTCGGCGGGCTGGACGCCGAGCGCGTGGTGAAGATCGCGGAGAGGGAGGCGCGGGATTGGGAGTGGCAGTCGTCGTGGCAGTGGGAGTGGCAGCAGGAGCTCGACGTGGAGACGCGGGGACGGCGGAGACCGGCGACGGCGGCG
>Ga0209425_10003653_pt1 | contig 16190 bp, 9 predicted proteins | sample COG_05_FD_184749 | JGI IMG/M metagenome (GOLD analysis project Ga0209425, IMG submission 184749) | Pelagic Microbial community sample from North Sea - COGITO 998_met_05 (SPAdes) (version 2) | ecosystem: Environmental > Aquatic > Marine > Neritic zone/Coastal water | place: Helgoland, sampling...
CCCGTGACCCGAAAGATATTCCAGTAGACGAGCGGTATTACTTTCTTGAAGAACGATATCCGGAATACGGGAATCTCGTGCCGCGTGATATCGCCACTCGTGAAATTTTTGATATCTGCACCACTGACGGTCTGTCGGTTGAGAAAGATCGTCTGTGCGTGTACCTCGACCTCACACACATCCCTCGGGAGACGCTCGATAGAAAACTCGGTGGTATTCTTGAAATCTATGAGAAGTTTCAAGGTGTTGATCCTCGCAACGCTCCAATGAAGATTTTCCCCGCAGTTCATTATTCGATGGGAGGGCTCTGGGTCGACTATGAAAAGAGTGAAACTGGCGGTTTGGTAGAAGGGTCACCACGCAATCAACAGACAAATATTCAGGGTCTCTATGCGATTGGCGAATGTGACTACCAATATCACGGTGCCAATCGGCTCGGTGCGAACTCATTGCTGTCATGCATTTTCAGTGGTCTTTTCTGTGCATCAGGCGTAATCGCTGGTGGCAAGAAAAATGCTCGTGATGAAACAAGCCCAGATTTCATTGCGGCTGTAAAGAAACAGGAAGAAATTCACCAGGCAATTCTGTCTCGACCCGCAGGGGAATCGAATCCTTACGATATTCATCGACAACTCGGTGACATAATGACCCGAACGGCTACCGTTGTGAGGCGAAATGATCAGCTCACTCAGGCTTACGATGACGTGTGCCAGCTAGAAAATGTTTGGCAGCACTGCAGTCTTTCAGATACGGGTAACTGGACAAATCAAAACGTTGTGTTTACCAAAGCGGTTGGAGATATGTTTCCGATTGCAAAACTCATGTTGAAGGGTGCGTTACTTCGTGATGAGTGTCGTGGAGCTCATTACAAGCCAGACTTCTCAATGCCAGGGATCGAAGCAACCGAGCCGGCCGAGCAAAGAGCAGAGGCAGAGCGTTGGTGTGATCGCTTTGAAGCGAATACTCGAAAGTGGCTCAAGTCCACGATCGGTGTCCATGGGAATGATGGGCATCCGGTGATCACATACGAGGATGTTGATACAACACTCATTCCACCACGGCCGCGACTGTATGGCCTCGTGGGTGGAGAAGTTATTGAACAGGTTTGGAAAGAGCGGACCGAAAAAGCGACTGAAGCAGTAACAGTAGGGTGACAGAACAACAGGCTTCAAGATACCTTTTGTATCCATAGATGATTGGGAGTGACCATGATTACGGCATCGACATTACCGAATTCGGAAACGAGCACTGAAGGCAAACAGGCTCCGCAGGAAATTCGTGTCCGGGTTTTGCGGCAAGATGCGCCGGGTGAAGAGAGTTACTGGGAGCAGTTCGCTATTCCGTATGAGCCGAATATGAATGTCATCAGTGTGCTCCAGCGAATCGCTGCGATTTCAAAATCCCAGGATGGTCGAAATGTTGCGCCGGTCGCATGGGACTGTGCCTGTCTTGAAGAAATTTGTGGCTCGTGCGCAATGCTGATTAATGGTCGCGTTCGAATGGCTTGTTCGTCTCTCGTCGATAACTTGTTTAAGGAATCACCAGGTGAAATTGAACTGAGACCACTCTCGAAATTCCCCGTCGTCCGGGATCTTAGTGTTGATCGAGCAAGGATTTTTCATTCACTCGAGCGGGTCAAGGCATGGGTTCCAGTTGATGATTCGTATGATCATGGTCCGGGGCCAAGAATTTCACCAGAAGAGCAGGAAGACGCATATCCTCTGACCACGTGCATCAGTTGTGGCTGCTGCATGGAAGCCTGTCCCCAATTTAATAAGATTGAAGTTGTGCAGCGAGAAGGGGAAACAGACGAAGACTTCGAGTCACGTGAGCAGGCAGCTTTTGATAAACAGTTTCTTGGGCCACATGCGATCAGCCAAGCGGTACTCTTTAACAGCCATCCAACAGGCAGCATGAATGCAGATGAGCGAATGCAGTCGCTCACTGGGCAGGGTGGTATTCAGATGTGCGGTAATGCCCAGAACTGTGTTGCTGTGTGCCCGAAGCGGATTCCTCTGACCAGGTCTATCGCTCGTGCCGGAAGGGCAGCGACTGTCTGGGCAATAAAGAAGTTTTTTGATCGCTGAGTCAGTTTAGAAGTGCCGAATGGTAGATGCCAATCTTCCAGGCTTTCAGGAATGGCGTTCAAGAATCGCACGCTTACTCAGGCCTTTTCCCGCTTTATTCTGTAGCGGAAACCAAAACCAGCTCGAATTGCGTACTGTTCGTTTGTATGGTATCGTCTCAGAAAAGAAGAGATTTTGTAGTACTTTGCTCTCTATGAGCCGGTTGTTCCCGCTGAAAAGGACCCGGATGGATCCGGATTTTCAGGTTCGGTGTAGTTATTCCCGGCTATTCATTGTGGCTTGCACAAGAATGATGAGAGTAACTCACATGAGAGAAGGTTCGGAGTGACGAGTCAAGAACAGCCCCGGCGGCGTCGCCCTGCCGAGGCGAATAGACGTTCGTCCCAAGGCACGGAAGGCCGGGGGAACGCACAAGAAGAAGCGAACACGTCCACAGTACCAATTGACGCAGAAAGCGACAGTGGAGGGTTCTCGGCCCTTGGACTTTCTGCCACGACTCTTCAAGCAGTGGATCAAGCCGGATACACTCAGCCGACTCCGGTTCAGTCGGGAGTTATTCCAAGGGCGATTGCAGGAGTTGATGTACTAGGACAAGCCCAGACTGGTACGGGTAAGACTGCTTCGTTCGTGCTACCAATACTTGAGCTACTCACACAAAGCCCAGGACGAGGGCACGGTGTACGGGCACTTGTTTTGGTGCCCACGCGTGAATTGGCAGTTCAGGTGCGTGATGAATTTGAAAAACTTGCATCAGGATCCAAGCTTCGGTGCGTTGCTGTATATGGTGGAAAGCCCATCAAGGCCCAGATCGATAAGCTTGCAAAGAATCCGGAAGTTGTGGTCGGTACTCCGGGAAGAGTTCTTGATCACATGAGTCGTGGCACACTTGTGCTTGGTACTCTCGAACTTGCAATACTCGATGAGGCTGACCGCATGTTAGATATTGGCTTTCGGCCAGATATCGAAAAGATTCTTCGTCGCTGCCCTCAGAGCCGACAAACTCTGCTGCTCTCTGCTACTGTTCCGCCACCCGTGGCAAAATTAGCCACTCGGTATATGCGAGACCCGGAGATCCTTGACTTTTCAACGAATGAAATTTCTGTTGAAACAATTGAGCAGTTTTATTTCACAGTTGATCCCACGCGTAAGTTTGCCTTACTTGAGCAATTACTCGAACGTGAGCAACCGCGACAGGCTATTGTTTTCTGCCGTACGAAACGGGGAACAGACAAAATTCATGAGCGTCTCCAGCGACGTAGGAAAGATAAGAATGGCAGTGTGGCATGCATTCACGGTGACCTCGCACAGAATGTACGGGATCGAGTGATGCGACAATTCCGTGAAGGCCAAATACAGGTTCTGGTGGCAACAGACGTTATTGGTCGCGGCATTGATGTTTCTGGTGTTTCGCACATCGTTAATTACGACATACCGGAGTTCTGCGATGACTATGTTCATCGGGTCGGTAGAACCGGAAGAATGGGACGAGAGGGTATCGCCTACACGTTTGTTGCTCCGGAGGAAGGTACGCAACTGACTCGTATTGAAATGCGTATCGATAAACTCTTGGAAAGAAGTGAAATCGCTGGATTCTCTGCGCTCGATCCAAAACCAACTGCGTCGCTTCCCACCCATGAACAACAATCCGGAGACGGCAAGGGTTTTGGTGGCTCGGTAGGAGAAGCCCCGGCTGCTCCGAAACCAGCTCCATCACTTCTTGGAAGAAAGCGTGGTCCAAAGCGTTTCCGTAAGGCGTTATAAATCTCGGAACTGTACGGGTAAGCAGAATGTCAGAACGGGCAGTACGGCAGCGATTACAGAGCTTGGAATTAGCAGGAGTAACGTGCCTACCAAAGACTCAGAGGCATGCCGAGGAGCAAACAAGTTCTGCGAATATTCGAGAACAGGCGGTCGCTTCGGATAATGCGGATCAGTTGCTTCAGGTTCTTCGTGATGATGTAGCCGGGTGCCAGAAGTGTCCGCAACTCGCATCTTCTCGCACACAGACAGTTTTTGGTGCAGGCTCAACAAACGCTCGACTTTGCTTCTTTGGTGAGGCTCCAGGAGCAGACGAAGATGCGTCAGGAATTCCCTTTGTTGGTCGTGCTGGACAGCTCCTGACCAAGATCATAGAGGCCTGTACTCTTTCTCGTGAAGAGGTCTACATTCTCAATGTGCTGAAATGTCGGCCGCCTGAGAATCGCCGCCCTCAGCCCGAAGAGGTAAAGAATTGTCGTTCCTTTTTTGAGCATCAGTTCGAGATAGTTCGACCAGAGTTTATCTGCTGTCTTGGTGCGAGTGCTGCTCACGCACTGCTTGAAACAACCGATTCAATAGGATCGCTTCGGAACAAGTGGTTTGAATACCAAGGAAGTCGTGTCATGTGTACCTATCATCCTTCCTACCTCCTTCGGAACCCATCAGCAAAACGCGATGTCTGGGAAGATATGAAACGACTTATGGAAGCAATGGAAATACAGCTGCCGGCACGCTGATCGAGTGGCGTATGGCAGCATCATGATTGATCAAGCAATGCTTTGGTAGCTTGCTCGATTACAGACGCTACCCGTTGTTTGTCAACAGACTCCGCAATGATTCGCACAATAGGCTCGGTGTTACTCGCACGTGCCAGTAACCAACCATCAGCGAATGCAATCCGGACACCGTCGAGCCGGCTTGCTGTTGCCTCTGGGAAGGCATCAACAACACGTTGGAAGGATTCTTCAATATCTTGTTTGGACCAGCCAAAAGGAAGCACGATTTTTGTTTTCTTGATCGTAAGAGGAGGGAAGTCTTTGATCAGGCTGGCAAGAGGTGTGAGTGTTCCGCCTTCGGCCATGCGTTCGAGAATAAGAGCCATTGCGACAAAGGAATCTCGGACCAGTCCAACACGAGGATCAATTACGCCGCCGTTTCCCTCACCCCCTAAAACAGCATTCCTCTTCAGCATTTCATCGACAACATTCGCCTCACCAACAGCCGAAAGCGTGCATGGTGAGCCGTGTCGTTTTGCAAGATGCGCAGTAAGTTGGCTTGTCGAGCAGTTGATGACGACCGGCCCAGGTGATTTCATGAGTACGGCATCTGCTGCAAGAGCAAGCGTTAATTCTTCACCTAAATAGACCCCGTCATGACTTGCTATAGCGAGTCTGTCCGCATCGGGATCTTGAAAGAAGCCAATGTCAGCTCCGGCCGCTGGTATCCGGGGTAACCAGTCAATGAGATTATCTGCTGTCGGCTCAGGTTCATGTTCAAACTGGCCATCAGGAGGTTCTCCAACAACAGTGATTTCACAGCCAAGTGCCTCAAGGAGCGGTCGTGCCAGTCGACTGCCAGCACCGTGGCCGCAGTCTATCCACACCTTTGGTTTCACTTTACGAATTGAATCAACATCAACAATGGAAAGAACCTTGTGGAGATGTGGAAGTGTACTTTCAATTGCAAAGACGGTCCCATGTGTAGACTCCTTCTGGATTTTTGGTGGACTCCTTCGAAGAGCCTCAAATCGTAATCGCACCGCGTCACCAGCTACAGCAGGGAGAACACGGCCCTCTGATGAGAAAAGCTTGAGTCCGTTATACGGCGCTGGATTATGACTGGCTGATATTTGTATGCCCCCGGCTGCACTATTTTCAACAATAGCAACTCCGATTGTTGGCGTTGAAGCGACATCACAGTCGAGTACATCTCGACCACTGGCGACAATTGCCTTGATGATGGCCTCTTTGAGCGCTGGTCCAGATTCTCGACCATCTCTTCCGATTACTATGGGCCCGGCAGGAAGAGTTTCGATGAAACTGCAGGCATATGCCGCGGCAACATCGTCAGTGAGCGATTCTCCGACGATTCCTCGGAGTCCCGAGACGCTGACAATAAGTGGTTCAGAATGCTCTGAATTCGTTGCGGGATCATTCTTCATAGGTTTTCCATTGGAAATGGCTGCATGTTTTCAAGTTGAGGAGTATAAATCTAAACAAAACCTGACGGACACCCGTGTTTCTATGGAGTTATTGATGGCGTCATTGTCTGCTGATTTAGTGACTGATTGTCTCGCACGTTTAGACGAAGCCCATCAGAATGGTGTGATTACTGACCATTCTTTGGCGACTATGCAAACCTGGTTGAGGGAACGGCGGTATGCAGAGTTTGCTGAGCAACTTGCGGATCTCATTGTTCGTGCAAAAGCAGATAAGGAAATCTGGAAGTCGCTGGACGATGCCTATTGGACAGTCATTCCCTTTGGCACTGGGGGACGCCGGGGAAAAATGTTTCCGGTTGGATCAAATGCAATTAATGACCGCACGATTGGAGAGAGTGCCCAAGGTCTTGCTGAGTATGTCATGGCAACCAGTGGGGCAGGGAGTGATGCTAGTTGTACGATCGCATATGACACACGACATCGTTCAGAACATTTTGCCAGACTATGTAGTGAAATTCTTTTAGCAGCAGGGTTCAAGATCTTTTTTCTACGAGGATACCGCAGTACTCCAGAGCTTTCCTACGCGGTTCGATATACCAAGAGTACATGTGGAATTATGGTTACGGCGAGTCATAATCCGCCGAGTGACAATGCAGTTAAGGTGTACTGGTCTGGTGGCGTTCAAGTGTTACCGCCTCACGATAAAGGCATCATTGAACGGGTTATGCATGTCGATGAAATCAGCCGATATCCATTTAATGATGGTGTTCAAGACGGACGGGTTGTTTTCATGGAAGATGAGATTGATCCGGCTTTCGTGAGTGCTGTTCTGGAACAGGCAACAACCGGTCCTCGTGAACTTTCAGTTGTGTACACACCGCTGCATGGCGTCGGTGCTACCGCTGTTCTTCCTGTGTTACAGGGGGCAGGTTTTCAAGACGTGAGGCTGTACGCTCCACAAGCTGAGCCCAATGGAGACTTTCCGAATGTTCCTGGACATGTTGCGAATCCGGAAAATCCAGAGGTACTCACTGGAGCAATTGAAGAAGCACGCAGTCGATCTGATGATATCGTTATGGCAAGTGATCCAGATTGCGATCGTCTGGGTGCAGCCGCTGCAGTGGGACCGGAGAAAGATAGTGAGTGGAAAACATTTACAGGCAATCAGCTCGGGGCCTTATTGACTGAATGGGTACTTGAAACCAGGAGTCGACAAAATGTTCTCCAGTCAACAGATGCGGTTGTTACAACTCTTGTTACGAGTGGCCTTGTTCGTCACATTGGAGAAAAGCACGGAGTGAACGTCATCGATGGGCTCCAGGTTGGCTTTAAATGGATTGGTCGAACGATCGATGATATTGGGCCAGAACACTTTATTTTTGGGTGTGAAGAGTCTCATGGGTATTTGGCAGGAACGCATGTCCGTGACAAAGACGCAAGTGTTGCAGCGTTACTTCTGGCTGAGTTAGCAGCAGAGCTCAAAGCCCAAGGAAGGACATTGCATCAAAAACTCGACGATCTTTTCTGCACACATGGGTGCCATCTTGAACGACAGGTGGCGATCAAATTGCCGGGAGCAGCAGGAATGGATCGAATGCGGGAGATCATGACAGGCCTGCGTGCTAATCCACCAATAGAGTTGGGAGGCCTGACCGTGAGACGAACAAGAGACTACGGTCAGCTGAAAGTCCACGATCCTGATCAAGGGGAGTTGTCATTCGAGGGCGAGCAAGGAGATCTCGTTATCTTTGATCTTCTTGATACCGAAAGTACAGGGAAGAAAGATTCCGAGCTTTTGTTTCCTCCACTCGGCAATGCGGTAGCAGCCAGGCCTTCTGGCACTGAGCCCAAAATCAAGTTTTATCTTTTCGCCGCATCTCAACCGACGTCTCCAGAAGAACTGCCGGCTGTGAAGGCTGTGTTGGAACGCCGGCTCAATCTTCTGGAGGAAGATTTACGCAGTCGGGTGGGCGTCTAAGAATAGAGATGCACTCGCCGTGAGGTCCAAAGGGAAGGCATTTTGAGCCCAATCCTCTTCTGAGGTGGATGGCAAAAGGTATTTTCCTCATAGAATGCATGGATGAGTGATTCCTCTGATCTACATTCCGAAACATCTCCAGCAGATACTGATGGATTGTCCATGACTCCCGACTTCGCTGCAGCGTCGAAGAAGGTTCGTGACTTTCCACAGACGGCAGGTGTCTATTTGATGAAGGACGGTGCCGGTCGAGTTATCTATGTTGGAAAGGCAAATAATTTACGGAGCCGAGCTGGGAGTTACTTTCTCAAGGCGGCAGAAGTTGATCGACGTACAGCTGACCTTGTTCGTGAAATACGAGACATTGACTATCTGGAGGCAGATAGTGAAGTTGATGCACTTCTTCTTGAGAGTCGGCTGATCAAAGATGTTCAGCCACGATTTAATTCGTTGCTTAAAGACGATAAGACGTTTCCTTATCTGCAGATTACCACGCACGAAGATTTTCCTCGGATCGAATTTACGCGATCCCCGGCCTCAAAAGGTGTGAAGCTCTATGGCCCATTTCCAAGTGCAGGGAGTCTTCGTGGGGCGATCGTTGTGCTTCAGAGAATTTTCAAGTTCCGTACGTGCTCGCTTGATATCGATGGAGATGATCCCCAGTGGCGATGGTTTCGCCCATGCCTGCTAGCATCAATCGATCAATGTACGGCTCCATGTAATTTACGGATTACAAAGGCGGATTATCGAAAGGATATCAACCGACTTAAGACATTTTTGGAGGGTGGAAAAAAACGGCTCTTGAAAGAGATGCACGCCGAAATGGTAGCGGCATCGGAAGGGCTTGAATATGAAAAGGCGGGGCGGCTTCGCGATGAAATCAGACTTCTTGAACGGCTTCATGAACGTGGCGATCTCGAGGAGCATGTTCAACCCGAGGTGTTCCTTGTCGATCCCAAAAAAGGGCTTGCCGGCCTCGAGAAAGTCCTGGGTCTTTCGGGGACACCACGAGTTATAGAAGGTGTTGATATTGCGCATCTGGCCGGCAATGAAACAGTTGCCAGCCTCGTTCAGTTTATTGACGGCCTTCCTTTTAAACCAGGTTACAAGCGATACCGAATTAAAACGGTTGACGGTATTGATGACTTCAAAAGTATTCACGAAGTTGTCTTGCGAAGGTTCTCCCGACTGCTACGAGAAGGAGCATCACTTCCGGATATATTTCTTATTGACGGTGGCAAAGGTCAACTGTCTGCTGCGCTTGATGCATTAAATTCCTTGGGAGTCGTACCCCCATGCATTCTGTCGATTGCCAAAAGGGAAGAAGAAATTTTCCTACCCGGAAAATCAGAACCGTTACGTCTGTCACGAGATGCGTATTCCTTACGCTTGTTGGAATATGTGCGTGATGAAGCCCATCGGTTTGCCCAGCACTACCATCATCTTCTGCGAGGCAAACGAACGCTTGCCGATGACACCTGATGGAATTAATAAGTGTCATCGAAAATAATCCGGGTTATTCGCAGCAAACCAAGAGACGAATTATTCACCCTGTAGCCAGGAGCGTGCTGCGTCGATTTCACTTTGATCGAAGTAAGCAATTTTTGCCGTCGTAAACGGCTTACAAAACCATGCCATGCCTTGCTCCCATTTCTTTTCACCAACCATGGCAACGCGCTCAATTTCTCCGAAGTGTTTCATGTCAAATTTGATATCTTCCCACAGTGCACCGACATCCCAGCCGGAAAAGTCGTGCATTGAAAACAGAATCTTAACTTTCCCCTTTTTCATTTCCGATTCGATAACAGGAACAAATTCGTCATAGTCGGCACGGGTTAGTTTTCCGGTCGTAGCCACTTCGATGGTTCGGTCGTTTTGCAGATTGGTTACCTGAACAGCCATTCAATTACCCCCCCTTTATGGTGGTTCTGCTGGTTTGTTCGATACAGCACCAGCTGTTTACACAAGGAATCTAGTCGTTTTCGACACCCCGATTGGTGCGTAATAGGCAACCGATAGTTAACATTACTGAAGGTATCGTCGCCGTTTTGTTGAGTATACGTAAACTATTGTTTTGGGACTACTTATTAAGGGAGACAGCCCGTGAATCCTCATGACATCTCGCATGCGGTGGGTACTCGTTGTGATTTTTTGCGTCAACTAAAGTCGGGGAACCGAAGAGAATTCTTACAAGTTGGTTCCTTGGCTGGTTTTGGTCTTTCGCTGGGGTCCTTTCTGAGCATGCGGGCTGCTCAAGCTGATGCAAAGCAGTTCGAACATTTTGAAGGAACTGCGAAGAGTGTTATCCATATTTGGCTTCCAGGAGGATGGTCGCAACAGGAAACCTTTGATCCTAAACCACTCTCACCACTTGAGTACAGGGGCGAGATGGGAACCGTTGAGACAGCGTTGCCCGGTATTCGCTTCAATCAGCACCTCAAAAAGACGGCAAAGATCGCCGATAAAATTACAGTTATTCGTTCGATGACTCATGGTGAGGCGGCTCACGAGCGAGGCACTCATAACATGTTCACTGGGTATCGCCCCAGCCCTGCAGTCACCTATCCAAGCTTAGGGAGTGTGGTTTCACACGAACTCGGTCCGCGAGCAAACCTTCCCCCATATGTCTGCTTGCCGAATCTGCCAGCTCCAGATGCAGAAGCCGGCTATCTTGGAAGTGCGTATGGTCCGTTTACCCTTGGTTCAGACCCAGCAAGTACGAACTTCACAGTCCGAGACCTCTCACTGCCCGGTGGCGTTGATGCAAAGCGATTCGAGTCTCGCCGCCATCTTCGGAATGTTGTTGGTAGGCACTTTAATCGTCTTGAGGGTTCGGACAACATAATGGCCATGGATAGTTTTTATCAGCGAGCGTACGACCTCGTTAGCTCATCCAAAGCGCAGGCAGCATTTGACATCAATGTTGAGCCCAAAGAATTGCGAGACCGATACGGTCGCAATCAAGCAGGGCAAAGGATGCTTCTTGCACGACGACTCGTCGAAGCAGGTGTTCGCTTTGTCACAATGTCATATGGCAGCTGGGATATGCATCAAAAATTGAAACAAGGGATTGATCGTACGCTTCCGCCTTTTGACCAGGCATTTGCCGCGTTAATAGGTGATCTCGAACAGCGTGGGTTACTTGATTCAACACTCGTTATGGTGTCAAGCGAATTTGGTCGTACACCAAAAATAAACAAGGATTCAGGACGCGACCATTGGCCGAAAGTTTTCAGTACTGTGCTGGCTGGTGGTGGGGTGAAGAAGGGTCTGATTCACGGTGCGTCTGATTCGATCGCAGCGGAGCCATTTGATAGCCCAGTGACAATCGAGGATCTTGCAACAACGGTATACCATTGCCTCGGAATTGTCGCGGAGAAGGAACTGATGGCTCCTGGAGCGCGACCGGTCGAGATTGTTGATGGCGGGAAGGTTCGGCACGAGTTGCTCGTCTGACCCATCCCTGCTTTATGGATGTGTATTTTCTGATCCACCCCCTCCTCAAGAAGATAGACGTGTGATGGAAAATAGGAAAAATTATCAACGAATTGTGCGAATGGCTGCAACTGCTCTTTGTAGTTTCGTGCTCCTCTCTCATATATGCCAAGCCGCGCCAACGATTGGTAAAATTGTGCCTGCTGGTGCACCTCGAGGAAGTGAAATTGAAGTCCTTGTGTTCGGCACAAATCTGCACGAACCACAGGCTCTTTTTTTTGAAGACGGGATTGTCCGGCAGACAAAGATTGAATCAGTAAACGAGAAGCAGTTGAGAGTGGTGCTAAACGTTCCCGAGGATGCCCCTTTTGGTAACCACCGCTTTCGAATCCGCACCAAAAAAGGTCTTTCGCATCTTCGTACTTTTCGAGTCGGACCTTTCCCGCAGGTCGTCGAGGCGGAAACTGACTCTTCTCAGAAAAAGCCGTCCAATAACACGGTAGAAGAAGCGCAGGCGATTCAAGTCCCACAGACTGGTGGTCTGACAATTGCTGGGGTTGTGGAGAAAGAAGATGTTGACTGTTATCAGGTAGGACTCAAGAAAGGCAATCGCCTCTCGGTTGCAGTCGACGGTGTTCGGCTTAATTACACGCCCTTTGACCCCTATATCGATATTGTTGATGGCGATGGTTTTGTACTCACCGCGAGTGATGACCATCCGTTGATGGAACAAGATGCAATAATGGCCTTCACGGCCCCCAAAGACGGGAACTTTTTTGTTCGGGTACGCGAAAGTGCCTACGGTGGCAGTTCAGCTTGCAGCTATCTTCTGCATATTGGCCGATTTCCAACGCCATCAGTCGCACTTCCTCCGGGGGCAAATCCGGGGTCAGAGGTGGTGGTGAAATGGCTTGGTGATCCAGCGGGCGCCTTTGAGTCAAAAGTAAAAATCCCAAATACTTTTCCTCGTGCTTCCTCTGAAATAAGCCAATTGCTTTCGGTGCATCCGCAACGTGACGGAGTGATTGCGGCTGAAGCCGTTCCACTGCGAGTGACAAATCTTCCGGTGAGCAAGGAGACAGACTCCAATGATTCACCCGATGGGAATCCATCTGTCCCTGCCCCAGCTGCTATCTGGGGGCTCCTTGAAAAGGACAATGACACTGACTGGATGCGAATCGAAGCACCAAAAGGATCAAAATGGTCCGTGAAGGGGTGGGGTAGACGCGTTGGTTCACCGATTGATTTGACCTTGAATGCCTATCGAGATAACGAAAAACACACTCGGATAACTGGCAACGATGATTCGTCGGGGCCCGACAGCCTGATGAACGTAACAACACCTGAAGAAGGCTCGTTTCTTATTCGGGTAAGCGATCACCAGAAGCGTGGAGGGGATACTTTTGTTTGGTGGATCGAGGTTGAGCCGATTGTGCCACTTGTGAAACTTTCAGTGCCTCCTTCTCAAACAAAAACTCAGAATGACTTGTTTCCTCAAGTTCCGCGTGGAAATCGCACGACCGTAATCCTTAACGCCTCACGAAGTAACTTTAATGCCGAGTTAAAGCTCCTTTCTGAGAATCTTCCCAAAGGTGTTACTGCGACATGCCCGAACTTTCAAAATGGCGCACCGGGGAGTTTTGTTGTATTCGAGGCTGCAAAGGATGCACCACTTTCCGCAGCGATGGCTGAATATAAAGCCGTAGACGCGGCTGATCAAACGAAGGTGCTGGGCGGTCTGCAGCAGGCGACCGAGATGATTCATGGCAACCCAAATCGTACTCCATGGCGGTACAGTCGAAGTACAAAAATGCCCGTAGCCGTTGTTGAAGAAGTTCCGGTTTCTTTAGAACTCGTTCAGCCTGCCGTTCCGCTTGTGAAAAATGGAAAAGCAGATCTTCTGGTTCGTGTCCATAAAGACGAAGGATTCAAAGGAAAGGTCCGACTCTTCTTTCCCTTCAAGCCACCTGGAATCGGTGCGGCATCTGGCGTCGATGTGCCCGCTGACAAAACTGAGGTGGTGTATCCGATTAACGCAAGCGATAAGGCTCCTATTCATGATTGGGATGTTGTTGTGTCTGCAACGGTGACATTTCAGGGAGAAGATGCGAAGGGTCGTCCAGCAATACGGATCTCATCTCAGCCCGTAAACCTCACCGTCGCCGAGCCATTTATTCAGGTGGCACTCGACAAGGGAATGGCAGAGCAGGGACAGAACACAACATTCACCGGTACAGTTACCGTCCCAAAGGCCTTTACGGGTGAAGCGAAGGCTGTGTTACTGGGACTTCCTGCTAAAACAACGGCTGAGCCCCTTGTGATTACCTCAGAGAGTAAGGAGGTCGAGTTTCCAGTCACCGTTGCCGCTGATGCTCCAGCTGGTCGGCATGCAAACATTGTCTGTGAAGTGCATGTTCCTCAGGAGGGACATGAGATTGTCCATCGCATGGCCGCGACCGAATTTCGAATCGATAAGCCACTACCAGCGAAGGTGTCAGCTGCTCCAAAGCCGGAGCCACCAAAGCCAGAACAACAGAAGAAAAAAGTTTCACGTCGTGAGCAATTGAGAATTCAGGCACGGGCTGTTTCGCAGCCTGTTCCAGCGCAAGAATCCAAAGGAGCTGCTCAGTGATAGACGAAGCTGGAGCAAAAAAGTACTTGATGAGAGGCCATGTTTTTTGGAAGTGCATTGGAACAACCCTCTGTTGCCTTGCCACAACTTCTTTGTGGGCTCAAGAAAAAGCAGTCAGAGAAATAAATGTTTTTCCGCCTGCAGTACGACTCGATTCAGCACGAGATTTCCAAACAATTGTCGTCCAGACAACGCGTGAAGATGGTGTGACGGAAGACGTAACGCGTTCTGCCAAGATGGCTTTCAAAAATCCAGAATGTGCCACGCTTGAACGGATTGATGGGAAAGCCGGCATGTCCATTCGGCTTTCTCCGAAACAGGACGGTGATACGGTGCTGGTTGTGTCATACGGTGGGCATCAGGTTGAACTTCCAGTGAGCGTGCAATCGGCAGGTAAGGAACCTCCACTGTCGTTTCGTTTGGACGTTATGCCCGTTTTTGCGCGTGCCGGTTGCAATATGGGGAGTTGTCACGGGGCAGCACGTGGGAAGGATGGGTTTCGGCTTTCCCTGTTCGGTTTTGACCCGGCTGGTGATTATCACCGATTGACGCGGGAAATGCCCGGGCGAAGGATTAATCTTGCGAATCCAGAAGGGAGCCTCGTAGTTCAGAAAGCGGTGGGTGCTGTTGCTCATACAGGCGGGAAGCGATTTGAGAAAGACAGCGAACTTGCAGATCGTCTCATTCGGTGGATTACAGCAGGGGCACAGGACGATCCAAATGCAGGCAAAGATATTCCGACATTACAGGCGGTCGATCTGTACCCGCCCACAACTCTTCTTGAAGGTGAACAAGCTACCCAGCAATTGGTTGCCGTTGCCCGATTCTCAGATGGTACTGATAGAGATGTAACAGATCTCGTCTGGTACGGATCAAATAATGATTCATCCGTAGGCATTACGTCGTCTGGAAATACTTCTAGTGGCCAGCGAGGCGAATCATTTGTTATGGCCCGATACGACACCATAACCGTCGGCGTTCCAGTTGTCGTCATTCCAAAGAATCTCACCTTTCACTATCCCAAATCTGAAGGAAACACTTGGGTAGATGATCTCGTTGACACAAAACTCAAGAGCCTCCGCATTGCACCCTCCGAAGTGTGTAATGATGAAACATTTTTGCGTCGGGTCAGTATTGATCTTGTTGGGTTGCTTCCTACCCAACAAGAAAGGGAGGCCTTTCTTGCTGACAAATCCCCACAAAAAAGATCAGAGTACATTGAACACTTGCTCGGTCGAAAAGAGTTTGTCGATCTTTGGGTAATGAAATGGGCAGAAATCCTACAAATCCGCTCGATCAATAATATCGTAGATAAAAAGGGTGCTCTGCTGTATCACCAATGGCTTGATCGTCGCATCGCCTCAAACCAGCCGGTTGATCAAATGGTGCGAGACTTGGTGACGGCCTCTGGTGGCACCTTTGAAAATCCTCCCACCAATTATTATCAGGCTGAAAGGAATACCCTGAAGTTAACCGAAAATGTTGCGCAGGCCTTCTTGGGGATGCGGATTCAATGCGCGCAGTGCCATAATCACCCATTTGATCGATGGACAATGGATGACTACTACGGGTTCGCAGCCTTCTTTGCCCAAATCGGAAGAAAGAGGGCAGATGATCCTCGAGAGACCATCATCTACAACTCTGGTGGTGGTGGGATGAAGCATCCTGTGTCCGGTCAGACGGTGGCGCCGAAATATTTAGGAGGAGGTGAAGCGGAAGTCGCAAATCGGGACAGGCGAGAAGCGGTTGCAGAGTGGTTGGTATCACCCGAAAATCCATTTTTTGCAAAGCGAATTGCCAACCTTGTGTGGACTCATTTTCTTGGCAGAGGCATTGTTCATGAGCCGGATGATTTTCGTGTAAGCAATCCACCAGTGAATGGCCCGTTACTTGATGCTCTGGCAAGCCATCTCGTGAAGTCAAAGTGGGATTTTAGAGGACTTGTCAGGGAGATTGTAAATTCAAAAACATATCAGCGAGCGTGCGACACAAATGATACAAATGTGCTCGACAACTCGAATTTCTCTCATTCGGCTGTGCGACGAATCCGGGCAGAGGTGCTTCTTGACATTCTCGCTCAGGTAACCGAAACAAAAAACAAGTTTCCAGGTCTTCCTGAGGGAGCTCGGGCAGTTCAGG
>Ga0209425_10003661_pt1 | contig 16156 bp, 16 predicted proteins | sample COG_05_FD_184749 | JGI IMG/M metagenome (GOLD analysis project Ga0209425, IMG submission 184749) | Pelagic Microbial community sample from North Sea - COGITO 998_met_05 (SPAdes) (version 2) | ecosystem: Environmental > Aquatic > Marine > Neritic zone/Coastal water | place: Helgoland, sampling...
GACTATTGAATGGCTTATGTGGCAAATGGGTGGTGTAGGGCCGATGTTTGGACAAGTCCATCACTTTGTTAAATACAACAAAGGAAAGTCTGCTTACGCTGAAGAAAGGTACTCAAAAGAGGCCAGAAGGCTGTATGGTGTAATGGACAAGCGTCTTGGTCAACATCAATTTATTTCAGGCAATGAATATAGCATCGCTGATATATCAATATGGCCTTGGACTGCTAGATTTGATTGGCAGGAAATAGATCTAAACGAGTTTCCTAATGTTGCAAGATGGTACAAAGAAATGGCTGATAGGCCAGCTGTCCAAAAAGGATGGCTTGTTCCACAAAATGATCAATTAATTCCTTCCCCTTAAAGAAAAGAAGATAAGTTGAAAACTAAAATCTCAATTGCAGGTTTAGGTTGGTGGGGAAAGGTTATGATTAATAGACTATCTTCGTTGAATAAGGTGAAGATAGTTAACTTAATTGATCCTTATCCCGATGAAGATGCAGTTAAACTTGCAGAAAACAAAAACTTAAAAATTTTTACTGAGTTTGACGATGCATTTCATGATGAGGAAATAGACGCAATTATACTTTGTACTCCTAATTCATTTCATATGGACCAAACTATAAAAGTAGCAAATTTGGGTGTTCATGTTTTCTGTGAAAAGCCGTTGTCCCTTATATCATCAGAAGTAAAGAAAATGATAGATATGTGTAATAAGAATAAAGTTATACTAGGGGTTGGCCATGAAAGACGTTTTGAAAAAGGATGGCAAAAACTTAAAGATATAATAAACAATAACTTGTTGGGCAACATAATGTATGCTGAAGGGCATTTTAGTCATAATAAATTGGCAAATCTTTCATTAGATAATTGGCGTACAGATCCACAATATGCACCTGCCGCTGGTATGACTGGTATGGGCGTGCATTTAACTGATCTAATGATATGGTTGTTTGGTCCTGTAGAAAGTGTGTTTGCTTCAACTGCACAAAGGGCACTTAAGTACAAAACAGGCGATGTTGTTTCAGCAAGTCTTAATCATAAATCTGGTCTTAGTACTCAAATCACAGCAATTTTAAAAACACCTCATTACCAAAGGATAACGATATGGGGCGAGAATGGGTGGGTAGAATTAGTTGATAGTTCACATCCAGATACACCTGGACCTTCATTTATGAAGATTGTAATGAATGATGGATCGGTTAAAGAGGAAAACTTTGAGTGGACAGACACAGTTTCTGCTAATATTGATAATTTTGTAGATGCAATTAATAAAGAAGATGAATATATATTTAAAGATATTGAAAAATTTCAAAATATCGCTGTTTTAGAAGCTATTTACCAATCAAGTATATCTAAAAAATCTATTGATGTAGAAACTTTCAATTAAGATTTAAATTATATATTTTTTAAATCCAGCTTTTCCATTGACAGTCTGTTTAAAGCAAGCATTAATGCTGTAATGAAAATACATGTTAAAAATCCTCCAAACTGTATAGATAATCCTGACAATAAAGTACCTATAAGTCTTCCAAAAGCATTGGACATATAATAAAAGCCTACATCAAGTGTTACTCTGTTTTTGTCTGTATATTTTAATATTAAAAAAGAATGTAATGAAGAGTTTACTGCAAACACAAATCCAAAAATGAAAAGGGCAGATATAGTTATATAAAGTTTATATTCTTCAAAATATGAACTTAATAATAACAATAAAATTGGGATGCCTATCAGCAAACTAGCCCAAAACTTTGTTTGCTTACCGAGTGATTCATTTTGAGATAAGATTTTAGGTGTTACACCTTGTACAAAGCCATAAAAAATAGTCCATATAGCCATGAATGTTCCAATCACAAAGAAAGCTTTTTTATTAGCATCAATTGATCCATCAGACATCATAGAATATAAAAACACAGGAAGTCCAACAACTAACCATGTATCTCTGGCTCCAAATAAAAAAACTCTTCCAAAGCTAAGGTAATTAACATTTTTATTTTTCGAAAATACTTCGGAAAATTTTACGTCTTTTTTAATTTTTGAAAATTCATTATTTAAATAAATAAAAACGAGTATCAAAATTATTGAAAGTAATCCGGCCATTAATATCAAAGACAATTGAAAGCCTAAAAACGCAAGTAAAAGTGACCCAAGTAAAAAGCCAAATCCTTTAACTGCATTTTTAGATCCGGTCATTAACATAACCCATTGAAATAATTTGTTATTTTTATCAGGGGCTAATAATTTTACAGAACTTTTGGAGCTCATTTTAGTTAGATCTTTTGCTATCCCAGACAAACCTTGCGTAGCCATAACAAAAATAACTGATGAGGTTATATTCCAACTTTTATCAACTTCAGCTAAAAGTAATAATGAAACTATTTGTAAAATCATCCCACTAAATAGTGTAATATTTAAACCAATTTTTTTAGCAATCCATCCTGCTGTTAGGTTTGTTACCATGCCAAAAAATTCGTATAATAAGAATAAATAAGCTAATTGAAGTGGGCTAAATCCAAGTGTATGAAAATGAAGAAGAACTAACATTCTTAATGCCCCATCAGTAAGCATAAAGAACCAGTAAGATAATGTTACTAGAACAAAAGAGACTTCATTATTATTTAGTGCTTTAGTCATTTTTTAATAGTTTTACTAACCATACCAACAATATCAACTAATCGGTTTGCGTAACCCCATTCATTATCGTACCAAGCGTATAATTTTAATTGCGTTTTGTTTATTACCATTGTTGAAAGGGCGTCTATTATTGAACTTCTTGGGTCATTAACGAAGTCTGTTGATACCAATGGTCGGTCTTCATAACCGAGAATTCCTTTGAGCTCATTTTCACTAGCATCTTTTAGCAAAGCGTTGATATCATCAACATTGATACGACTTTCCATTTCAAAAACACAATCAGTTAAAGAGCTGTTTAATAAAGGCACTCTTACGGCGTGTCCATTTAGCCTTCCTTTTAATTCAGGATATATTAATGAAATGGCTTTGGCTGAGCCTGTGGTAGTAGGTATTAAGTTATTGATAGCAGACCTACTTCTTCTGAGATCGTTATGAGGTACATCAACTAATGTTTGGCTGTTAGTTAAATTATGAATTGTGGTTATAGAACCGTGGTTTATGCCAATATTTTCATGTAAAACTTTTATAATTGGGGCTATGCAGTTAGTGGTGCAACTCGCACCTGTAATTATATTATGTTTATCAGGGTCATATATGTTATGATTTATACCATATGCAATATTAACAATATTATCTTCGTTTATAGGGGCAGAAACAATTACTTTTTTAACTCCTTTATCAAAATACCTTTGAATCTTTGAAGATTTTTTGTTTACACCTGTGCAGTCAATAATTACATCAATATCTTCTAATTTAAGATCTTCTATATTTTTGAAAAATGAAGTTTTTATATTGACATCATTAATTTTGATATAATTGTTTTCTGCCCTAAATTGATTTTGCCATCTTCCATGGATACTATCAAATTCCAAGCTATGAATTAAAGACTTTGTGTCACCATTGATTTCATTTAAATACTTTAAATTATATTTATTTTGAATTAGTAATTTAACAACAAGCTTTCCAATTCTACCAATACCATTTATTGCTAAATTGACCATTTAAACCTCAAAACTTATAATAAACTACTATATCTATTTAATGACGTGACAAATCAATGTAAACTTATTTAAAGTTAAATTATTACAGATTTATAAATTTCAAGAAATTATTAATATGAGCAATAAAATAATACCATCAAATATCAAAAACTTAAGTCAACTTCTTGATGATGGTTTGATACTTTGTGATAAATTTGGTGTTATTATTTCATCAAATTCTATGGCACAGCAGTTTCTTAACCAGAAATTAAACAATAAAATTATCTCTGATTTTATTGATATATTTGAATTTATAAATTTAGAAGAAAGTTATGTAAATGGTAATTTAAATGATGAATTTCATTTTCAAACAAACGATATTTTAAAACGATCTCTTATTCTTAAAGCATCAAAAATAGAAGATGATTTGTTTGCCATTCTTTTGCTAGACATGACACTTCAAAGAAACTTAGAAAAAGTAAGACGAGACTTTGTTGCAAATGTAAGTCATGAGTTAAGATCACCTTTAACAAGCTTAGTGGGTTTTATAGAAACGTTATTATCTGGATCAGTTAATGATGATAAAGATCGTAATAAATTTTTAAAAATTATGGATGAAGAAGCTAAACGTATGAATAGATTGATAGATGATATATTGTCATTATCAAAAGTTGAAACAGAAGAACATATTACGCCTAACACAACTATTTCGCTCATAGATCCAATTAAACATATTATTTCATCCATAAATGAAAAACGTTTAAAAGAAGATAATAAAATATTAATTGATGATTTAAGAGATGATCCTAAAAAAAATTGCTTCATAAGCGGCAATATTGATGAAATTAATCAGGTATTTATTAATCTTTTAGAAAATGCGATCAAATATGGTTTTGATAATACTAATGTCATAGTAAGGATAGAGCAGGCAAAATATAAAGAGATTAAAATCAGTATTATTAATAATGGGGAAGGCATACCGGATAAATATATAGATAGATTAACTGAGAGATTTTTTCGTGTTGATAAAGCAAGGTCAAGAAAAATAGGTGGAACTGGTCTTGGCTTAGCAATTGTAAAACATATACTAATCAAGCATAGAGCACAATTATCTATAAATAGCATTCCTAATCAAGAAACTATCTTCTCAATCACTTTTCCATTAATAAATTAAAAATGTAATAAAACTGTAACATTTATTAATTATTTGTTTCATTAGTTAGTAATGAGGTTTTTTTAATGGCAAATAACACTGATAAGACTGATTATAGATACGTTAACGATCTAAGGCGATTAGCTTATTCTCAACGTAAATTGATTGAACAAAAAAAACTACTGATATTGTTAGGTATATCAGCAATTTTTCTAATATTAGTAGCTGTAGCAGTTGAGCAATATATATCCTTAGGAAGTGAACAAACTTTTATTTTAGTTGCAGCTGCAATGATTGGTGGATATATGGCGCTGAATATTGGCGCAAATGACGTTGCAAATAATATGGGCCCTGCTGTTGGTGGGAAAGTAATATCAGTTGGGACAGCCGTTATAATTGCGGCTGTTTGTGAGAGTGCTGGTGCCTTGTTGGCTGGAGGCGATGTGGTCAGTACCGTCTCAAAAGGGATTATATCCCCTGGTGAATATATAAACACGACAGAATTTAGATATTTGATGTTAAGCGCATTATTAGCTGCTGCTCTTTGGATTAATTTAGCTACTTTTTTTAATTCACCTGTATCAACAACACATTCTATTGTAGGTGGAATTTTAGGTGCAGGTCTTACAGTTGCAGGGGTATCGATCGTAAACTGGGGTACAATGGCAGCCATAGCAGCAAGTTGGGTTATTTCTCCTGTTTTTGGAGGGTTGGTAGCTGCACTTTTACTATACATAATTATTGTTAAAATTTTAAATGTAAAAGATAAAAAAGATGCAGCTTCTAAATGGGTTCCCATTCTGATTTCACTTATGGCTGGTGCATTCACTGCTTATATGGCATTAAAAGGACTCAAAAAAATTTATAAATTCAACACGAATGAAGTATATTTATATACTTTTCTGTTCATGGTTTTGGCCTATATACTTTCTAAACCTTACATAAAAAACAAAGTTAAAACTTTGGAAAATAAGAAAGAAGATATTTATAAATTATTTCACTTACCTCTTCTTTTTGGTGTTGCGCTATTATGTTTTGCTCATGGTGCTAATGATGTAGCTAATGCTGTAGGTCCACTTGCAGCAATAGTTAGTACATTCACACCAAATGAGGGTATAGCTGCAAAAGTATCTATACCATTATGGGTGATGGTTATTGGAGCAATAGGTATTGCTTTAGGACTATTGTTATTTGGACCTAAATTAATTAACACAGTAGGTCAAAAAATAACTAGGTTAAATGCTCCTAGGGCTTACTGCGTAGCTTTATCCTCTGCCATTACAGTTCTAATAGCTACAACTTTGGGGTTACCAGTTAGTTCTACTCATATTGCTATAGGCGCTATATTTGGGATTGGTTTTTTAAGAGAGTTTAGAGAAAATCCAGAAAGGAAGTCTTCTTCAACTTCAAGAACTAAAAGAAAGTTAGTTAGGAGAAATTTTGCATATTCTATAGGTGCAGCATGGATAATAACTGTTCCCGCGTCAGCAACCATAGCGGGCTCTATTTATTATTTAATAAGTACAATTTCTTTTTAATCAAATTTTTAAAAAAAATGTAATATTTTTGAAATATTTCTTTCATATAAGTGTTCCAAATAAAGGGTCTATTTAATCTAACCTTTATTCAGGAGTTATAAATGAAAAAATATTTAACCTTATCTGGCATAATTTTTAGCCTTTTGTTTTCAACTTTTGCTCAGGCAAGAGACTCACTTAGTATTGCTGGTTCATCAACTGTTTTGCCATTTGCAAGAATTATAGCTGAACAACTTGGTAAAAACCCAAACTTCAAAACTCCTGTAGTGGAATCTGGTGGATCTTCAGTTGGAAAAAAAGGTGTATGTGATGGTGTGGGAACCAAATTTATTGATATAGGTAATGCTTCATCAAGAATGAAAACTAAAGAATTAGAATATTGTGAAAAAAATGGAGTAAAACTTACTGAGATTAAAGTTGGATATGATGGCATTGTTGTAGCTAATTCTAAAAAGGGTAAGATTTTAAATATTTCTAAATCAGATTTGGGTAAGGCTTTAACCGCTAAAGTCGCTATAAATGGTAAATTGGTAGACAACCCATATAAAAAATGGAGTGATATTAATCCATCTCTTCCAAATGTTGAAATAAGAGTATATGGCCCGCCAACGACTTCTGGAACAAGAGCTTCATATGCTGAAATGGTAAATGAAAAAGGTTACTGTAAAAAAGATGCTGAAGCTATAGCTGCTCTTAAAGCAGCTGGAATGAAAGCCAAAAAATGTCGTGCAATGAGAACAGATGGTGCTTTTATTGAAGCTGGTGAACAAGATAACCTTATTGTTCAAAAGTTAAATGAAGATACTACAGCCTATGGTATATTTGGTTTTTCATATTTAGATCAAAATTCAGATACATTGCAAGGTGCTATTATTAGCAAAACTGCTCCAACTTTTGAAAACATTGCTGGAAATAACTATTCAGTCTCTAGAGCACTTTACTATTATGTAAAGCATCAACATATTGGTGTTGTACCTGGAATAAAAGAGTATTTGAATGAATGGACAAAGCATTGGGGTGATGAGGGTGCATTGTCAGATGCAGGTATGATACCAATGCCTAAATCAGAAAGAGATAAGTTTAAAGCTGCTATGACAAACTTACCAGTTCTGAAAGCTGCAGATTTAAAGAAGTAATTACAAAATTAAGGGCTGGCATAACTGCTGGCCCTTTCTAAATAAAAAGGATTTTATTTGTTCAATTTTTATCTGCTTGCTGGTATTTTATTAATCTCTTTTATATTCTTCTTTTTCGGCTACATCCGAGCTAGAAGTTTGGTTATATCAAACCAAAAAAATCTTCATTCCTTAGTACATTATTATGGTATTTTTTCCTTATTAGCTTGCCTGTTGCCAACATTAGGTGTTTTTTTTATTTTAACAGTTGGTGATGATTTTCTTTTTGCAGAGCTAATAAAAGAGTTTATCCCAGATCACGTTATTAATTCTGAAAATTACAATTTTACAATTATATTAGCACAGATAAACAATTCAGTAGATGGTTTGATATTTGGCACACCTCCTCAATGGATAAAAAATGCTTCAGAAATATGGAAAAGTTGGGTTCATAAATCTCAAATCCTTACAGTAATTGTATGTTTTTTAACTGCCATAATATCTGGCTTTTTGAGTTATAAAAAAATTAATAGAGAGTTTCGTTCTAGAAATGCAGTTGAAAAGATAATAATCTCTATAATGGCACTAAGCTCAGTTATAGCCATTTTAACTACTATAGCGATTATTTTTTCTGTTTTTTTTGAAGCAATGAGGTTTTTTGCACTAATACCTTTTGACGAATTTTTGTTTGGAACAGTTTGGAACCCTCAATTTGAAGGTGCTGAAAGGGCCGGTTCTGGACAGGAAGGTTTGTCTCAATATGGAGCTATTCCATTATTTGCAGGCACCTTTCTAATATCATTAATTGCATTATGTGTGTCAGTACCTGTTGGTTTATTTAGTGCAATTTATTTATCTGAATATGCTTCATCTAAAGAAAGAGCTTTTTTTAAGCCACTTTTAGAAGTTTTAGCAGGAATACCAACAGTTGTTTATGGCTTCTTCGCTGCTTTAACAGTAGCTCCTTTTTTAAGATCTTCAGGTTCAATTTTTGGTTTAGATATAGCTTCTGAATCTGCACTGGCGGCAGGATTTGTTATGGGAATAATGATCATACCATTTATTTCATCTTTATCTGATGATGTTATAAATGCTGTTCCTCAATCACTTCGAGATGCAGGCTATGGGTTAGGTTCCACTAAAAATGAAACTGTAATGAAAATTGTTTTGCCTGCCGCATTACCAGGTGTTGTCGCAAGTGTAATTTTAGCTGTATCAAGAGCAGTTGGTGAAACTATGATAGTTGTTATGGCTGCGGGGTTAGCTGCAAATCTTACTGCTAATCCACTTGAAGCAGTTACAACTGTTACATCTCAGATTGTTACTATATTAGTAGGTGATCAAGAATTTGAGTCTGCAAAAACTTTATCTGCATTCGCTTTGGCATTAACCCTAATTATAATAACACTTGGCATGAATTTTTATGCATTGCACGTCGTAAAAAAATACAGAGAGCAATATGAATAATAAAATCATTTCACCACTAGAAGCTTCAAGTAAGGTAAAAAATTCTATTGCAAAGAGGCGTGCAAAAGACAATAGGCTTAGACTATATGGAAGAATTTCAATAAGTTTGGCTGTGTGTTTTTTGCTGTTTCTATTTTATTCAATTTTTTCAAAAGGATATTCTGGCTTTTTTCAGTATTACGTTACTCTTGATATAAATTTTGATAGAGAAAGAATTGATCCAAAGGGAGATCTGTCTGAAAATTCTTTGTTTGATGGAGATGCGAGCGTAATTGTTAATGAATCCTTGTTTTCTATTATTCAACCCACTGGTAGAAAAGAAAAAAAACAAGCAAAAAAAATAGTGTCATCTGGTAAAGATATCAGAATTACAAAAATGGTTAAAAATAACCCTTCTTTATTTGGTACAATTACTAAAGTTAAGTTTGCTTTAGATGACGATATAGACAGTTTTTTACGAGGTTACATTAAAAGAGAAACTCCAGAATCCGAAAGAAGAATTAGCAATAAGGTTATAGAATACGTAGATAAATTAAATGAAGAAGGAAGAATTACCTATGAATTTAGTGATTATATTTTAAGCGGCAGTGCATCAGGAAATCCTGAAATGGCTGGTATTAAAGGAGCTTTTATTGGATCAATGTTAACTTTATCAGTATGTTTATTGATTTCATTTCCTCTGGGTATCGCAACAGCAGTTTATTTAGAAGAGATTGCTAAGAAAAATAAAATTACCGAAATTATAGAAGTAAACATAAATAATTTAGCAGCTGTTCCATCAGTTGTTTTCGGAATTATGGGGTTAGCAATTTTTATAAGTATTTTTGGTATGCCTAGATCTATTCCTCTAGTAGGGGGTATGGTTTTAGCTTTAATGACTTTACCAACAATAATAATTTCATCTAGGGCAGCTATAAGAGCAGTTCCTCCCTCAGTTAGAGATGCCGCTTATGGAATAGGTGCCTCCAAAATTCAAGTCATATTTCACCATGTTATACCATTAGCAATGCCTGGTATGTTGACAGGTACTATAATAGGTATGGCTCAAGCATTAGGTGAAACCGCCCCTTTATTAATGATTGGTATGGTTGCTTTTATTGTAGACATTCCAAATAGTATTGTTGACCCAGGAACTGTTTTGCCTGTTCAAATATTCATGTGGGCAGATTTTGCCGAAAGAATGTTTGTTCAAAAAACAAGTGCAGCCATTATTGTTTTATTAGTTTTTTTAATTAGCATGAATGCATTTGCTGTATATCTAAGAAAAAAACTAGAAAGACGTTGGTAGAGGAAAAATTATGAATAATAATAGAAATGATTTTAGATCTCTTGAGTTAACTGTTGGAGATGTTTTTTCAAAAGATGCTAGGTTAAAGGCTCGCAATGTTAATGTTTTCTATGGCGAAAACAAGGCTATAGATAATGTTACTATTGATATTGGAAGCAAAGAAGTTATTTCATTTATAGGTCCATCAGGATGTGGAAAATCAACCTTTCTTAGATGTTTTAATAGAATGAACGATACAATAGATTCTTGTTTAGTTCAGGGGGAGATCACTATTGATGATGAAAATATTTATAATAAAAAAATTGATGTGGTTCCTTTGAGAGCTCGTATCGGAATGGTTTTTCAAAAACCTAACCCATTTCCAAAATCTATATATGATAATGTTGCTTATGGACCTAGAATACATGGTTTATCTGAGAATAAAGAACATTTAGATTATATTGTAGAAGAGTCTCTTAAAAGAGCTGGTCTTTGGAATGAAGTGAGTGACAGACTTCAAAGTCCAGGAACAGGTTTGTCTGGTGGACAACAACAAAGATTATGCATTGCAAGAACTATTGCTGTTAGCCCAGAGGTGATTTTAATGGATGAACCTTGTTCTGCTCTTGATCCAATTGCTACAGCAAAAATAGAGGAATTAATTCACGAGCTTGGTAATGACTATTCGATAGTTATTGTTACTCATTCCATGCAACAAGCCGCAAGAGTATCTAAAAGAACCGCTTACTTTCATCTTGGAAAGTTAATAGAAGTAGGAAGAACTAAAGACATATTTACTAGACCACAACACAATAAAACTGAAGCATATATATCTGGTAAAATAGGGTAGGAGAATAATATGGAACAAAACCACATTTCTTCATCTTTTGATAAAGAACTTAATAAGCTAAATAATAATTTATTAAAACTTGGCAATACAGCTCTTGATCAATTTGAAAAGTGTATAAATAATTTTGGAACCCAAAATTTAGATGAAATAAAAACAGTGATTAATACTGATAAAATTTTGGATGATTTAGATGATAAGGTACAAAAATCTGGATTTGAAATTATCGCTTTAAGAGCGCCCCAGGCTGCAGATTTAAGAAGAGTGATCGTTGCTTTGAAAATTGCAACTATTTTTGAAAGAATAGGAGACTATTCAAGAAATATATCTAATAGAACCAAGTTATTAATTGATCTAAAATATACTGATTTACCTGGTGTAAATATTGGAAAAATGGGACAAAAAACACAAACAATGTTTGAGGATGTTTTAGATGCTTATATAAATGAAGATGATAACTTAGCTGTTAAAATTAGAAATTCAGATATCAAAATTGATAAAATGCATACTGAATATTATTTAGAAATCATATCTCATATGCAAAGAAAGAAAAACTTTGCTCCAACTGGGACTCATCTACTCTTTATTGCAAAAAACATAGAACGAGTTGCAGATTATGTTACGGATGTTGCTGAACAAATTTACTTTTTAGTTAATGGTCATGTTTTGTCGGATCATAGACCCAAAGCTGATAAAACTAGTTTAAAAATACCAAATTGAAGGATTTTATTTTTTAATGGAAACAAGTATTTTAATTGCTGATGATGAGCCAAATCAATTAGAGTTAATGGATTTTAATTTAAAAGGTGCTGGTTTTTCTATAATCAAAGCTTCAAATGGTTTAGAGGCTCTTGAATTAATCGAAAATCATTCTCCTGATTTGATAATTTTAGATTGGATGATGCCAAAAATGTCAGGCATTGATGTATGTAGAACTTTAAGATCTAGGTCAGAAACTAAGCAAATACCGATAATTATTTTAAGTGCTAGAAGTGAAGATTCAGATAAGTCTCTTGGTCTTGACACAGGTGCAGATGATTATATTTCTAAACCATTTTCTCCAAAAGAGCTCGTCTCTAGAGTAAAAGCTTTATTAAGACGGGCCAGACCAGCGCTTGTAAACGATATATTACAACATAATGACCTAACATTGTCATTAAGTGAAATGAAAGTTACTTATAAAAACAATAATGTAAAACTTGGACCTAAAGAATTTAAATTGCTTACATTATTAATGGAAAGACCAGGACATATATTTTCTAGAGGAAAGTTATTGGATTTAGTTTGGGGACATGGTGTTTATGTTGAAGAAAGAACAGTAGATGTTCACATGAGCAGACTTAGAAAAGCATTGAAAACAGCTTCGACAGAAAATTTAGATCCGATAAGGACTGTAAGAGATGGTGGTTATGGCTTGTTTACAAATAAGATTATTTAAACTACTGTTTAAAGTATAATAGTTTAATTAGATACCATAAGTAATTGATATATTGATATATTTACATAAAATTTTACCTTTTTTTGTTTCTCCATTGGGTATTATTTTAATATTTTTAATTGTTTCATTGTTTTCAAAAAGAAGATTTTATGTATTTCTTGCATTTTTAGTTTTGATAGTCTCATCAAATACCTTGGTTGGAAATTATCTTATGAAGAAACTAGAATACCCATACCAACCAATACCTATATCTTCTATTAAAGAAAATGATGCTATAATGGTTTTGGGAGGTATGATTAATAAAGTTGGGTCAGAAAAGTACACAGCTTATGAATTTTCTGATCCAGATCGTTTTTTTGCAGGTATTGATTTAATAAAAAATTCTAAAGCTGATAAACTAATATTTGCAGGCTCTCAATTACCTTGGACTAATAATTGGGAACCAGAAGGTAAAATACTTAAGTCAAAAGCTATTTCTCTTGGTGTCCCAGGAGTGATATTAGTGACAGAAAAAGTAAAAAATACATATGAAGAGAGCTTAGCTCTAGCAAAAATGATTTCAATAAAATCGTCAATTATACTAGTGACCTCTGCTTATCACATGAAAAGGTCAAAGTATTTATTTGAAAAACAAGGTTTCAATGTAATTCCATATCCAGTCGATTTTAAGTCTTCAAATATTAAAATTTCTATTATGAGCTTTATGCCAAATATAGATTCATTATTTAAAACATCACTTTTTATAAGAGAGAACATAGGAAGGCTCTATTATAAATTATTTTTATAGATAGATTTTATTTTTTGACTTGATGAATATACCAGTCATGAATATCTCTGCCGGTCATGATTTCTACGTCTTTATGCTCTAGAATATAATCAAGAAGTTTTTCAAAAAACAATATCCTATGAGGTACACCAGTTAGGTATGGATGAACGCTTATAGCCATTATTTTAACGTTATCACTAGTTTCTTCATATAATCTATCAAACTGAAGTTTTCCTCTACTAAAAATCTCATCTGATTTATGAACTTGCACAGATGTCATTACAACATCATTAATCTCGACAGGGTAGGGAAGCGTTATCATTCTCTTACCACTTTTTACCTTTAAATCTTCTGGAAGATCATCAACAGGCCAATTAGCGACGTACTTAATACCATGATCAGATAAAACATCTAAGGTGTCATTTGTTTCTGTCAAGCCTGGACTTTCCCAGCCAATAACCTCTTCTTTAGTAAATTCTTGTATTTTTTCAATTGCAGATTTTATATCTACATACTCATTATCAACTTTATGCATAGGCCTTTGAATATATCCATGACCCATTGGCTCCCAATTCTCTTTTATGGCTGCCTCAACAGTTTCAGGGTAATGATCTATCACTGTTGCATTTAAAGCTAAAGTTGAACAAATGTTTCTTTTTTTAAGAGTGTTCAACAATCTCCAAAAACCAACCCTCATCCCATATTCATGCCATGACCAATTAGGAAGATCAGGTAGCATAGGAACACCCATGGGGGGAGGTAAAATATTTCTAGGTTGTGGTAATTCAGGGTCCCAAACCTCTAAATTTACAATAACCCATAAAATAATTTTATTATTGTTTTTTAAAGTTAATTTAGGTCTGTTTATAAAAGGTTGATGATATAATCTATCTCTTCGGTTCATAAATTTATCCTAATTAATTTTTGTCCAATTTTCATTAATTTTAGTTCCAGCGTTTCTAATAACTTTAGCAATAGGACAATACATTGCTAATTGTTTTTGAACCTCCAATAAATCATTTTCAGAAGCATCTGTTGAGATATCTATATCAAGGGTAATTTCAGGAAAAGGAACTTCTACTTCTTGGATCAAACCTACACCATCCCTGTTAAACATAGTTTTAGATTTAATGTTCAGGCTGTCTATTTTAAAACCCATTTTTTCCATTATTCTATGAGTAATTACATTAGTGCATCCAATTAAAGATGATACTAATGTTTCAGTTGGTGACATCCCTAAGTTTGTACCTCCTCTTGCAACTGGTTCATCAATTACACTCTCAACATCTCTAGTGATTATATCAGTTCTTGAATGACTTTTAGATGATCCATCAAGTTTCATATGTACGACGTTATCACTCATTTTAAGCTCCCAACTAGTAAAAAATAATAATTAGAATAAAACATTAGTTATAAATATGAAATGATTAAATTATATATAAAATCATTAAATATGATTTAAAAAATATTGATACCGTTTATAAATAATGATTAACTTATGAAGTTCTTAGATTGTTTTCTTTAGGGGGATTATATTAATGAAAGCAGCTGATTTTTCTTATCATGAAGCTACAAACATACAAGATGCTATAAACATTAAGGCTAAAGACGAAGAAGCTGTTATTTTAGCAGGTGGGCAATCACTTTTGCCTGCTCTTAATATGAGATTATCAAGTCCTAGTTGTTTAATTGATATTTCCAAAATCAGTGGATTGGATGATATTAATATTGAAGGTGATTGTTTATTTATAGGTGCTTTGGCAACACATTCACATGTAATGAACAATGAACTGGTTTTTAAACAAATGCCTTGTTTAATTGATATTTTGAAAATGGTTGCTCATCCAGCAATTAGGAACAAGGGGACTCATGGTGGCAGTATAGCTTATGGTGACCCAGCAGCAGAATTGCCTGCTTTAGCAGTCGCAACAAATGCTGAAATCATAGTTTCAGGTCAAAATGGTGATAGATCTATTCGTGCTAAAGACTTTTATTTAGGTCTTTTTGAAACTGCTATTAATCAAGATGAAATTGTTATTGGGATAAAGTACCCATTGCTAAAAAAGGGACAAACCATACTTTTTGACGAGGTATGTCGACGACACGGTGATTACGCCATGGCGGGCTTAATAGCTAGTGTTATAGTTTCAAATGATAAAGTTAATGACTTAAATCTTGTTTTCTTTGCAACTGGAGACAAGCCAGATATTGCTCCTCAAACTGCTAAATTATTTCTAGAGACTGGTTATGATTATACAAAATTAAAAAAATCATTAAGTTCTGAAATAGATTTTGCAGGTGACTTAAATAGTAGTTCAGAAATGAAGCTTCACTTAGCAACGGTTCTGATTAAAAATGTATTAAAAAAATTGGAGGCATAAATGACTGCTAACAATACAGTAAATATATCTTTTACAGTGAATGGAGAAAAGTTTGATAATGTTAATGTTCCTTCAAGGCAGCATTTAGCAGATTATTTAAGATCTCAAGGTTTTACAGGCACTCATCTAGGATGTGAACAGGGTGCTTGTGGAGCTTGCACTATTGAGATGGATGGAAAGGCTGTAAGGTCATGTTTAGTTCTAGCTTCTCAAGCAAATGGCTCTAATTTAAAGACTGTTGAAGGGTTTGATGATGAGATAATGGAGCAAGTGAAGCAGAGTTTTCTTAAACATAATGCTTTTCAATGTGGTTTCTGTTCACCGGGTATGCTTATGACAACTAAAGAAATCCTTTCAAATAAAAAAAAGCTAACAAGAGATGAAATAAGATCTGAAATCTCTGGAAATTATTGTAGGTGTACTGGCTACCAATCAATTGTTGACGCAATCGAAGAGTGTATTAACGAAATTAATTAAGGTGTAAAATATGGATGACATTAAAGTAAACCAAAACCCTAAGTTAGGTTCTATAGACAGGCCAAATTCATATATTGGAAGAAGTTTACCCAGAGA
>Ga0209425_10003665_pt1 | contig 16141 bp, 1 predicted proteins | sample COG_05_FD_184749 | JGI IMG/M metagenome (GOLD analysis project Ga0209425, IMG submission 184749) | Pelagic Microbial community sample from North Sea - COGITO 998_met_05 (SPAdes) (version 2) | ecosystem: Environmental > Aquatic > Marine > Neritic zone/Coastal water | place: Helgoland, sampling...
ACATTTCACGCAGAAGAGAGATTTGAGTCAAAAGAAACATGGGGAAAGTGGCGAAACCGGCGCGCACTTTCGACGCGGTGCGCGTGTTCTCTCTCATCGCTTTTCTTTAAAGTCGTTTTCTTCGTTTCGTTCTTCTTTTTTCTTCTCTCTCTGACGGCGTTTTCTCTCTCTCTCTCTCTTGAAACACAACGAACAGTCCCCGCGAATGTCGGCGTTGATTGCGAAAATCTTGTCGTACACAACAACCGACGACAAAAACGCGTTGACGACTTTGGACGAGAAGGACATGGGGGGAGAAGAAGAAGAACGTCATGTTCACGATCGCGTCGTCGATATCTCGAGCGCAATCGCGGACGATTTGAGCCCGCAATTCGTTTGGCACTTGGGGAAAGGCGAGTTTTTACACTGGGTGGATGTGTTTAACGCGTTTGACTCGTATTTGTCAAACGCGACGAGTGGTTTTACGACTACGACGGCGAAAAAGGATTCAAAAACGCATTTTTCGGCAACGAGGATAGCGCACGAAGCGGCGCCGAATTACATCTCCAAGACAGACGTGTGCTCGTTTTTGATCGCGTGCGGGGAAGGAGCGAGAGGCGGGGATGGCGGAAGCGGTGAAAATGCCGAGGAGGGCGTAGACGACGACTCGCGACAAAGACGAGAACGACGAAAAAGGGATTCGATGAAAAGGAAGAAGACGTTGCTGTGGATTTTGCGATGTACGCGCGCAATTTTAGACGAGTGCTGGAATAAGCACGTGTACAATTCGTTGGAACAATTGACGAAGCTTTTACATCACGAAGATTTTGAAGTCGCGTACGAAGCGCTGCTGACGATTCACTCGGTTGCGAAGAAAACGCCCGGCACAAGAGTGAATAGGTTTGTGCCGTGCGATGGGTTGACGATGCGGTTGTTAATTTTGGCGAGAATGAACGATTACGATGAGAATGAGAACAAGCAGAAGAACGAGAAAAGAACAGAGGTGCAAAACTCATTTCCAGATTTGAAAGTTGATTTCCTATTCGGCGTGGATAACGAAGACGGCATTCAGGACGGTCAATCTTCTGTATTCGACGTCTTAGACGAATCCAATGTCTCGCGCATGTACGAAATCGTCGAGAGTATCGAGGAAGGAGGTGAAGTAGATAGTAGCAAACCCGAAAATGCCGTTGAAGCGGTCATAGATAGCCGACTCCGCGTCCAAGAAGAAGGGTTCAATAAACGGACTAAACTTCAAGAAGAAGTGTTTAAGAAGCTCTGGACTCTTCGATGGTCGTCGTTTGCAGCGAGAGATGCGCAAACAAACACGCACTACCTAAAAGACGCGCGAGTAAACGTCGCAAACCTCGCACTGGCGACTCTACTGCAATTCGGCGATTCAACGGAAGATGTTTCGTATGATTGCAACTACACTCCCACAAAAACGCCGATTCCGTCACAGGAGATGAGGCGACTGGTTTTTCAGACGTCAACGATGCAAGAAAAGGCTTCGGAACTCGTTCAACAACTCGACGATAGAATAACAAACATTAAGAAAAACACACACAACAGTAATAGCGAGCCGCCGCTGCCGTCTTTAGGAAGAGGAAGAGGAGAAGACGCGGGGAGTGATTTTAGTACCGACGCGTCAGTAGCTGCATGGGCAATTTCGGCTCTTGTAAACGAACGAGATACATCTTCCGCAGCCGTGGAAGTTTTGCGCACGCACAAGTCTGCAACGATCTTGGAGAATTTATTCACTATTTCAGTGGAAAAACTTGTGAACGCGCCAGACCTTTCGAAGAAATATTTCGATACGGCAACGGACTCTCCAGAAGAGAGAGGAAGAGGAAAGAAGTCGACTAAGAAAAACACGGGAACAGAAGAAAGTTTTCGGTATTTTGACATTTCAAACAGCGAAAGCATAGAAGCATCTACCCTTGCCGAAGCAGCTTTCGCACTTCTCGCGAATCTTAGCACGATTGCGACAGGCTGCAACGTATTACGCGATGCAAACGCGCTCGAACCGCTCTTGAAGTTGTTCGAGCACGAACGCAGCGACCATATACCTTTCGTAGCTATATTTGCGCATTCGCTAGAAATGATATTAGATTATAACGCGGATTCGAATAGAATATTTCGTGAGTCCGGCGGCGTTGCGTTACTGTGCTTGAGGCTACGCCAAGAAATTGAAACGTCTCTGAAGGAATACGACAAGATTTGCGAATCACTCAGAAGCGCGGGCGCTTCGATGAAAAATAGAGAGAATAAGAACGATGCAAAGTTATTGTCTGTCGCTAATACTGATTCACATGCGGCGCCAGGTTCTGGCTCAAAGCGCAAGAAGTCGCACGTCACGTCAGTAGATGATGACAAAGAAAGTACTCCATCACAAAGACGGAAATCTGGCGACGGCACCAGCGTGGATATTGTTGAGAAAGCCACAAAGGGAGAAGGCCTAACAGCGAATGATGTCGTTCTACCGAGTTACGTCGCCTATAGCCGCCGCGTGTTGATAAAAGCGTTAACACGTGCCTTGGCGTTTGCAATATTCGGTCCAACGGTTCCTCAGGATGCTTACGCAGCTGGTCTTGATGGTCCCAATGGGCTCAACAAAGCTATGCGTCTGGTTTTTGATAACGCTCAGAAATTTGGGGGAAGTGGCGTGACAACATTCGCTTCTTTAGTAACCGATTACCTCAACCACGATCCAACGTGCTACGTCAAACTCGAAAGTGCGGGAGTTTTTGATGCTTTATTTAGCGCGTTAGAAAATGAATCCATCGCGAATAACTCAAAAGTTTTGTGCGTTGCGCCTCAAGTCATATCGGCAACGTGTCTGCACAAAGATGGGAAGAAGAAAGTAATCAAGCGGGGCATACTGTCAAAGGTCATGTGTCCAGCTTTCACGAAGCAAATTTATCAAAAAGCTTTGAGTGCCCCAGACGTAGCCACCGCGATCGGAACGAACATAGATGAGTTATTAAGACACGTGCCTGATCTTCGCAAGGACGGCGTAGAAATGCTCTACAAAATTTTTGACGAGATCCGGAAAACGTGCGAAAAGCGCTGCGAATACTGCAAAAAATCACCTCATGCATCAAAATCACCGGTGAGCGCTTGGCGAACGTGTCTTGCCGTTCCAAAAGATGATACCAAAGGTGAAGCCAAAGGTGAAGATGCGGAGATTAGAGTCATTGAGCTGTGTTCGGAATGCGATATTCGCAAAAAGCCCGAGGAAATGGCCAAGCGCGGATGGCTCATACTGCCACCTTTACCAGATTTAAACTCAGATGACAAAAATAATGCGGAGTCAGGAAATAACTCTTCGTTACATAGATATCATCATAACGAGCGCAATAAAGCAGTAGTAGCGCGTGGAAAATTTCTTCACGACCTCATTCTGCATGCGACGCGTCTCTTGGAAGGTATCGTGCAGACAAATGAGCTCGTCCATCGTTTTTTAGCGTACAGACCAAATTCCAACTCACAAAGTATATTCGAGTCGAATTTGAGCGGAGTTGAAGTACTTACTAAAATTTTTGTCTCGAATAATCTGCCAAATATGTTTCCAACATCGGTTGCTGGGAATAACTTTTCGAGTTTACTGCGTAAATTGGCATTAAGAGTCCCAGAGGATTTCTGTTCTGCCTTTGATGCGGCGTTGAATTATGTTTTGATAGATTTTGAAGCGAGAAATAAAGACTTCAATGAGTCCGGACTGAGTGAAATGTCTAAGTTGGGGGAAGTCGATAGCGAATGCAGAACTGATCGCTTTCGCGAAATGAATTCCATTTGTAAACGTTTGGAGAATGCCACAAACTTCTTTTCGACGATGATCCGAACGTTTCCAGTAGCTTTGGGCTCCTTTTATCAAAGGCTTCTCGATCTTTGTCGCGCTCACGGTGGCGCACTCTCTTCCATCGACTTTTTAAGGGGTCACTTAATTCTAGTGGACGGAGAAGTTAAATACGACGATTCTACAAGCATTGCGGCGTTTCGGAACGCCGAAACGGCTCGATGGACGCGGGAATCGTTCCAGCGGCTTAAAGGAGCCATTGTCAGTGCATTTGTCATCATAGCACGACCGGCACCCGCGACTCCTTCTTGGGTGCGTTTAAGTAGAGAGAAATCTAAAGTATACGAGAGGACACAATGGACCTCCGTGGCAACAATTTTGTTGCAAATAGAAGACATAATGTTTCAGAGCTACGAAGAAATCGCGAAAGTGAAAAGAGATGTTCGCCAATACATCGATAAGAGACAAAATTTGCAGTTGGGTGATGGTGATAACTTTCCATGCACTTCTCTGTTCATATTCAGCGAAATTGAAGAATATGTACGCGTAGTTACCTCCGTTCTCGGATACTCTACTGAGCGCCGAGATAAGAGCCGTCGAGCCTTTGCCCCGGCAATCGTTCTCGCACGAAAATATGGCATCATTGATCTTATTTCGCGCGCTATTCTACCTGAAGTTATAGAACTCGGAGTTTTATTAACACGTGTTTCTGTCACGGAAACAGAAATCGTAAAGGCGCCGCCGAACGGGCAGATTGTGGATGCGTGTCTGCATAGCGCAAATATCTGCATCTCTACCATAATTTCTTTCTTTGAGAAATTATCGAACCTCCAAGCGTTTCCAACAATGATTACTAGATGTGAATTATATACAGCGGCATCTATTCCGATAACAGTGGACTGGGAATTATTGCTTAGTAGACTTGGAGAGCTCGGCGATGAAAGCGACGGCTCCAAGAACAAATCGAACAAATCGAAAAAGCAGAAAAGACATAAGATTGATTTTGAAAATGCAAACGACTGCGATTATTGGGTGAAAGAGCTCGAGAATCGCATGATGCAAGACGGCTGGAATATTCTTGGCCGCTCTTTCCGGGCGGCATACACAACGGAGGAAGTCTCTAAGCGATTGGGAAAATGCAAGATGCCTGAAGATTTGGGTGTTTCTTTGCACGAAGAGTGCGCTCACGTCGCATTTACAATTGAACGTGCTATATCTCGCGAATTTCATGTAAACGAAGATGGAAAAATTGATGCTATTCAGCCCCAGCTCTCATCGGTGCTTTACGCGAAAGATGTGCTCGTCAGAATCTTCAGAATACTCGCGCGATGCTTTCGCGGAACGCAGCAGGGTGGAACGGGATTCTACGAACGAGGATTGTGTGAATGTATCGAACACAACGATATAGCTAAGTATTTGGACGAAGGAGAAGACAGACAGAGGGAGCAGTCCTTGCTCCGCGATAAAGCTATTAATGATGTGGAAATTTCGCCGGAAACGTTGCAGCTCATCGTAGAGATGGGTTTCTCGGCGCGTGCTGCTCAAATGGCGGTAATGCGACTACGCGAAAGAAGTCGCACCGAAGAAATCAACGCGGAAACAATCGCTGAATATTTGCTTGCGCACCCGGAGATACAGGAAGAAGCAAACAAACATCAAAACTCGAGTAATGCTGCAACTGATGCATCCGATGGTAAAAATGACAAAGTGGCAAAATCAAAGAAAAAGATAGGTTCTCCAAAAATGAGGAAAGACTCTTCATCTGGCGAAGACGATTCGCTCTCTAAGCCTTTGGAGGAGCGTCTGAGAGAGCGAGTTCCAGAACTCACTGAATCTCTGTGGAAAATTCTTTGGCTAAAGACACATAGTGTGGCACTTGTAAAATCGAACATCGAAGTTTCAGCGAAGGATGAACAAGAATGTGAGGACGACTCTGCTTTGCTCTTTGAATTTGTCGAAGTGGTTTGCGATGCCTTCCTCCTCGATGTAAACGAAGCGAAAATAAACGACATCCGTCGCAAGTCTGTCGCTAAAATTATCATGAAGTCACCATTTAAAGGGTTTCCAGAAGCGCACGTCACGAACGAATTGCTCAGTAAGTACCTTGAAGCGTCACCTGCGAAAGAGTTGGGTAAGTTAGGTATACCACTGTATAATGATGTGTTGATAGATGCGATTGTTGGGATCCAACAACAAGCCATGTTGCTGCTTTGCTCGCGAGATTCAAACTTTCGAGAAATTTTCCAAGAGATGAATGGATTGGCAGTTGAAGACTACTTGAAAAGAATCGAGATACTTGTGGAGCACTCGCACGTTTCACTTTCAGGTCGCGAAAAAGCAACCAATATCGTTGCCGCATCACCTTTGTGTCGCTTTCGGAAGATTGTTCAAACGACCATAATGGTTCTACACATGTACGCTCAGTGGCTACCGGCAGAAAGTGGTATGTCCTCTCCACTAAATGGACCATTTTCTGATGCTAGCTCTCTTGGTGGCAATGTTAGCGCGTTTGCGAAAGAGATAGGTATAATCGGCGGCCGACCGTTTGGTTCTGTCGCCAAAGCTGAGCAAAAACGCATCATCGAGTCGCTCGATGCCATACTTCGATTTTATGCGTGGGCGCAATCGCCGAATGTCTATGAAAAACAGATGTATTCGCCGCCGACTATCAGTCCTTGTATTCCCACGGTTTTTGTCGATAGCGATGCTGCGATTGAAGCGACGAGGTGTCCTCTTACGAGAAAAAAATTGCACGAAATTCGTCAACCCGTACGATTAAAGGATAAAACGTACGAAAAGAGCGCGTTGCTTCATAAATATAATCTATGGTGTGCAATATCTGGGAGTTCAACTCTCGAAAGCTACGATCACGTGCGTCTCCTTGGCAAGGATATTCCAAACGATCACAAGGGCCCTTTTAAGACACCAGACGGAGAAACGCACGACAAGGTCGAAGTAGAAAAAGCACTCGTGACTTGCGATATCGAAGCTGCAAACTTCAAGGCCAAGTTTTACAGTAAGGTGCCTAATGCCAATAACCCAGGTACATGCGCTCCTCAGATTCAAGCCGCGTTGACACTGTTGGAGCATTTTACAAAATCCTATGAAAACGTGACAACTTGGCTCAGTAATAATAAGCGCAAAGAAGCACCAAATATACTTCTACCCAAATTGTGGGGATGCGAAGTTTTGATGCTGCTGAGATCGCTCCCGCAACACTCGTTCATTGCGTTCACCAACTTGCTAGCATCGATATTTCGCCATGTCGCAGAGGACCCAAACACGCTGCGCTACGCCATGGAATGCGAAATAAAAAAATCGCTTGAGGCTGCATTCCATTCAAGCGATGGCGGTATGGTATCGGCATCCGTATTTCTGACCTTAATGTCTCCGGTGATGGCTCGAGATGTGCACACTTTCTTCGTTGCTTTAGAAAAGTGTGCATATTGCGTACCGGTGCCAAATCCAAAAGAGAATAAAAAAGGTGAATTGCTCATTCTTCCGCGTTTTGAAACAGAGAAGAAAAATGTGAACGAATTGGGGACGGACGTGTCAAAAAACACAAAGGTAGAAAAAATCGACCGAGAATCGAACGAAGGAGATAGAATTCCACCGCCGTCAAAATCGTTTGTTCAGCTTGTCCGTACACTCCTCAAGGTCGTCAAGGGAAACACTGTGGCTGATTTAAAGCTTGCCTTTGCAGATGGCCCGGTACCGGCACCGGAAACTCTCACCACGCCGAATTCTTCAAACCTGGTCCCACTGTTTCACACTCACGATCGCTACGAAGAGCCGTACGGCCGATCAACGGATATCCATGCCATCGCAAAGGTTAAATTTGCTTTGAGACTTCTGTCAGAGTTCATAGAAGTACACGCTGCTGCTGGTGCGGTCCTCGTAGAGCTCGATAAAAGTGATGCGTCTGTTGGAGGGGTTTTGACGCACACGTTTTGCAGATTGATCTCAAAGGAGACGACTTCTTGGAATGAGAAATTAACGGCGCTGGGAATACACGAGCCGCCAACGTGTCCAGAGCAGATTCCTTCCGGCATAAACGGTTATAAAAACAATAGTTTCCCGGCTTGGCAAGGAGCAGAACGTGCGGCGCATTTTCTAGCGACGTGTACGATTCGCGTTCCGGGCTGTCGAGAGTTATTCTTCTCAATGGTTGCTCAATTACTTCAGAATGATTTTACTGTAGTTTCCGGCTCGTACAAGTCGCAGAGTAGTAATGCGCGATACCAAGGACATCTTCGCGCTGCTCTGGATATTCTCGCGACGATTGTGGCGCATTGCATGCCTTCGCGATCAGAATCTATAAGGGACATATCGAATAAACTCTCTTCTGCCAATTTTCAAAATGGCGAAACACTCGCTGCAATGCACCGCCACAAAATTCTTCCGTTGCTTTTGAAATCTGTAGAGAATCACTGCGTTGATGAACTGCAAGGCGGCAATCGCCCTGAGCTCGGTATTCTAGACGCAACACTTACCGTCATAGATAAATTATCGAATGTGTACGAAAAAATGTCGAAGGAAATCCCCGCATCTGGAGATCAAGATAAGGGGCGGAATGGTCAGCGTCACCTCGAACAAAGTCTTATCGCTGTGATCGATGCGGTGCTGCGCGAAGATGATGAGAATGAGAATAGCTATAACGAGGAGGAAGAGGATGCTATGCTCGCAGATGAAGAAGCTATGATGGAAGACATGCGCGCAATGGAAGATGCGGAGCTAGAAGAAGCAATTTACGAGGACATGACGACAAGTGACGATGACGACGATGCCGGTGATGGAGAAGCAGGTTTCGAAGTAGGATCGGAATCTGACGATGCTTCAAGTGACTTAATCATCGATGGAGATGACTCTGATGATGGTGAAAACGGCACCGACGATGATGATGCAGGAGATGAAGAGGACGATGGCGAAGATCACCTAGACGACTACAGTGATGATGAACTCGATCCCGAGGACGAGAGAGAGATGGAGAGGCTTGTAGAGCGCGGTATGATCGATGAATATGCCCGAGAAGATGGAGAAAGCTTGGTTCCAATCGGACTAGCCGAAAGTGATGGAGATGATGCTACCTCCGCAGATGATCCTGAAGATGGTTATACAGATGAAGAAGGAGAGGAAGATGACGAGGAGACGGAAGAGGATGAAGAAGGTGATTTTGAAAATCCGAACAGTTTTATCGATGAGGAGAACGTTGCGATCGGTCCAAATGGCGAGGAAGTGATGAGTCGCGATCAAAGTGGCGCAAATATTGCGCGTATTGGTGGCTCTGTGCGTGATACTAACCGTGATGTGGGCGTTTCTTTTCTTGATGACGCAGTGTTTGTACGCAATCCCGGCGGCGCGTTCAGAAGAGGTGGGGGTTCATTTCGCGGGGAAGCTGCTGATCCATTTTTGGCTGAGCAGTTTCAAGGTCCCCGCATGACGATAAATGAGGTGGTCCATCGAGCTCATGAATACGGAGCTAATGAAAGGGGGAGGAGAGAGAGAGAAGGGGAGGAAGCAGAAGAGGAGGAGGAAGATGAAGAAATATTCGTTGGCAACGAGGATGATAGCGAATTGGCTGACGATGACAGCGGATTTCACAGCGATATCGAATTATCCTTAGACACTGGTTTTGGCCGTGTCATGCGAAGAAGAGAGCGAGAAGGGGATGGCAATAACAACCGATCGAGTCCTACTAACTCTTTAGACGTTGGTTTAGAGTTAGAGTTAGAGACTTACGCGGATTTGGAACCGACCGGGCTTCCGGAAAATCCCATTCAGCAGATGAACGTATTCGAACTTACGGTTGAAGATCTTCGTCGTCTTGCGAATGGAGAGTTTACTCGACGAGAACGAGAAGCCTCTTCGTTTGGTGGTCCCCGTCGTGAAGACACGGGTACGGCGTACATTGCGAATATGGATGGTGGACGAAATATTCGAGCGAGACTCAGATCGCGATTCGGCGAACGATACCTTTGCGAATGCGAGGATGCACAAGGAATGGGGATATCGAGAAGACATCTACCGTCACGGCGGGCATTTCCTGATGCGCATCCTCTCGTAGTAAGAGATGATTGTCCTAATGTTACCTCATACGCCATTGAGATGAGATGTGCTGCAGATGGTGCCACGTCGAGCGTTCCGCCTATTGCCCAGTCGATTTGTGTTAGAACTAGAGTAGATGATATGCCGAATGATGCTTACATTCGCTGGTCTGCTCAAATGATTCGTGAACACAATGTAACGACGGGTCCAGATGGTCAGCGGTATTGGCAACAAATGCATTTACGTGTCAACAGTTCCAATACAGATGAATTTGCACATCGATCGGCAAATATGCCAACGCCTATCGCGGACGCACCTCCAGATGTTGTGAATAGAATGCGAGATGTTTTGCGAACATTGTCCAGTGATTTTGCGAGATTTGCTCGATCATCAGGAAACCCCATGCTTCAAGGTGCTTCTTCAAGTCCAGATAATCTTGATTCGTTTGATCCCTACGGCTTTGTTGATATTAATGGCGAGCCATATCTGACCAGGAATCAAATACTGTCCCCCGAGGCTGGCGGCGCGTCTAGAGGTGAAAGGCACCAAGAAGATATGGGCAGAATTAACGTCGATTTTGATGGCACCGGAAACGATCTTTTATCTATGAGTGGTGTGTTGATATATTGTGGAAATCTTGTTCTGAACGGCGACGTCGATCAAGACGCTCTTGGAGAAACGGCGATATCTCCTGAACCTGCTTGGGATTTGAGTGGTTTACGCGCAAGACGACATGCCTGGACGGATTCAGCGAGGTCAATTCTAGGAAACGGATCAACCGCGCTGGCACCAAATGCCCCGTTGACTAGAAGTGAGAGAAACTTGGTTTCAACGTCGATTTCAACGGTCTTAAGAGCGCTTACTAATGAAGGCTTGCGCACGAGCGAACAACAGCAACAACAACAACAGAGGAGAAGTGTAGAGCGAGATAAAAAAAAGGGAAAGGAAAGCACGGACAAAACACCGAGAGAGACGGAGAAGGGGAAAAGCGGCGGATCATCTCCTATCGGCAGTATGGAAAAAGAGGAAGCACTCAAAAAAGATGATACTGCTCGTTCTAATACTGAAAACGGTGAGGTAGATCTCTCCATTTTCAATGACGACGCTTCTTGGATACCGGAAGCGATGGAAAAGCTCTCCCTCGAATCACCGGATCAAGCATCGTTGAACGCTTTGCCAGAGAATATAAAAACCGAGCTTTTACGTTATAACGTAATTGTGAAACGTTTAAATGAATCGCCTCCGAAAGAGTTGCATCAAACGCGGAATTTTGATGAGGTGGATGCGACGTTTTTAGCAGCCTTGCCGCCAGACATTCAAAAAGATGCGCTCTCTCAGGCAAAATCTATACTTGAATCTGCGAGATCGTCGATGTTGCTGAATAGAAAGCGAGCAATTGAGTCGAAAAAAGTGGCGCTAGACCGCGCTGAGAAACAAAAGAAAGAGGAGCTGCTAAAAGAAAAAAACGAGGAAAAATGGGCACAGTCAAAAGAAGCCTTGGATATTGCAAAGAGGACCTTGAAAATCACTCCGTATCGAGTTGAGATGCCCGATTTGACCAAAGAAGATGCGCGATGCCTTTTAATCTGCGAAAACTTATGCAGAAGGTTTCAAAAAGAGTCCTACCAACGCGCGCTTTTGAGTTTATCGACGTTTGCTGTGTGCAGAGATACATTCATAACAGAAATATGGTCGATGATTGACCCTGTTTTATGCCAATCAGATACGTCCTTGTCGGTCCTTCGACAATTAGATGTGAAGATGGATCGATATGGATTTGTTCACAGCGAAGCTCGCGCTCGACGGGCTCTTGCTACAATGCACTGGCTCACACAACACCAGGGGAAGTTTAGTAGTCGGCTACCTTCGATTTCTGCGACGACGGTGTGTGGTTCACCCATGGGTATTACTGTCTTTGAACGTCTTTTGGAATCTCTCAGTAGTCCGGTGGCTCTCAAACACCCGGGATCTATGCTAGCGAATCAGCTCTTGATCTTGAACGAATCTTTTCGCGCGACAAAGATATCGAAGATCAAAGGTCGTGCCAGTGAAAAACATCTCGATGAGAACGTAAACCAGGCTAGATTGACGTTTGACAAATTGAAACCCCATCAACTCGAACCGCTGGCGAAACTTTTGGACGCGCTCTCTTTCATCAACCAAGGTCGCTTCGGTAATGCCGTTCTTTCTCACGTCTATTCACTGATGCGTCACTTTGCGACGGCTTCTCAGAAGCAAGCGAGTGTATTGACGGTTGCGCTACTCAAACAAGCAAAGATATCGAGAGTCTTTGCGGAGACGCAATTAAACTTATGCTCGACAGGTAATACTGATACGCATATGTTACACGCTGGGTGCGATTCAATCCTTCGAGTCGTGCGAGCGCTCGCGCAGCTGACAAAGCAGCGCGCGCAGGGCGCGAAGTCGGATAAGAGTAATTCTGGGCGACGGGTAGTGCCAGATACTTTTGCGGGAGCATCCCCCATGGATGCCTCCCAAAAGCCTTCAACGATGAAAGTTGGTGAAGAATCAAAGGATGAAGAAGCGCCGGGTGAAAACGCACTTTTAGAGCTTTCCGAAGCTATGAAACCGGCGTGGAAAGCGCTCTCTACTGCCGCGCAAAAAGTTGAGGCACTCGTCACGCCACACAAGCCTGGTGCTGCTCCTCCGCCAGCTCCACTCGCTATAACAGCGATGCTTCCAGCAGTGGAGGCGTATTTTGCCCTTGCCGATGCGCTGGCGCCAGATCAGCTCGAGGAAGTCTCTAAAAAGATGGCAGAGAAGCAACAAGAACGAGATGAAGTGGCATCTCCGGGAAATGCCGACCAGACAATGAATGCGACGAGCGCTGCTGCTGTCAATAGAACCGCAAATAACACGCCGATGAAATTGTCCCAACCCTCTCGAGCGTCAACTCCTGGTTTACTTCGTGCGTCCAGCGTCAAGTTCACTTCTAATCTTGGATTAGATGCATTACTCGAAAATACCACCATAGCAGAAGAGCTGAAATCAAGACTATCCACCGAAGCTTGGAAGTTTGCCGAGAGGCATCGTGGCGTCATAAACGCACTACTTCGACGGAACCCGCAATTACTGACGACGTCTTTGAAAACTTTACTCCGAACGCCAGCATTGGTGGATTTTGATGTTAAACGGGCACACATTCAACTCAAACTAAAAAAGGAGAAGGAAAAATACGTCTCCCGTGGAACATCAAAGCTCAAAATTCGCAGATCGCATCTATTAGAGGATTCATACAATCAACTGCGGGCGCGAACGCACGAAGAAATGAAAGGTCGCATGCAAATCGTCTTTGCGGGTGAAGAAGGGATCGATGCGGGCGGTTTAACGAGAGAATGGTATCAAATCCTCGCGCGAGAAATCTTCAATCCCGATTGGGGTCTGTTCCAACTCGCTCCGAGCGGCGAAGCGTGCTACGAGCCAAACAAGCATTCCTCGATTAATCCGGAACATTTAAGCTATTTCCGTTTCGTCGGTCGATTAATTGGTAAAGCTTTGTTCGACGGGGTATTACTCGACGCGTATTTCACGCGACCAATTTATAAGCATCTCCTTGGGCAACCGTTGACGTTTGAGGATATGGAAGGCGTCGATCCAGACTACTACAAAAATATCAAATGGATGCTTGATAACGATATCGAGGGTGTTTTGGATTTGAACTTCAGCGACACGCAGAATTTTTTCGGGGAAACGAAGACAGTGGACTTGATTAAAAACGGGCGAAACGTTTCGGTGACAAATGTAAATAAGCTCGACTACGTCAACTTGATTACGGCATTCCGAATGACGGACGCAGTCAAAGATCAACTCGAGGCATTCATAGAAGGATTCACTAAAGTAGTTGATCGCGATGTTATCGGTGTTTTAAACGCCAGTGAGCTCGAACTTCTCATTTCCGGTACGCCCGATATTGACTTGGACGATTTAAAGGTGAATACGGAATACCACGGTGGTTATACGGCTACGAGTCCGCAAATTCGCTGGTTTTGGGAAATCGTGCGCGAGATGAATGTTGAAGATCGCGCGCGCTTGCTGATGTTTTGTACCGGTACGTCTAAAGTTCCACTCGATGGCTTTGAGAAGTTGCGCGGTATGAGTGGTTTACAAAAATTTCAAATACACAAAGCGCAGGCAAACGACCCGAATCAATTGTGCACGGCGCACACATGTTTCAACCAATTGGACTTGATTGCCTACGATACCAAGGAGGAATTAAAAGAAAGATTACTCTATTCTATACGCGAAGGAAGTCAAGGTTTTGGTTTTGCCTAGTTCAGTTTGTAAACAAGGTGATGAATAAAACAATACGCGGTGCTTCATTAACATTCGTAATATACAAATTATTAATACCTCTTTTTACAACGCGAGTTTTCGCTTGATGTTTGAATCTTCCTCTGTTTCTTTTTTCGCAAACTTGCGCTGAAGTGCATCAAAAGGCGCCCGTCTTGCTCGACCGGCTGAATTCAAAATGGCACTATTCTCGTCCTCATTCAAACGCCCGTCCTCCGTAGGATGCGCTTTCTTTTTTGCCGAGTGTGAAAGATATCCTTTATCCACGTTCAATTTCCACTCCTTTTTATCTCCGGCTGACAAACTTACGACAAATTCAAACTCATTGAATTCTTCGTCGCTCTTATTCTTTTTGTTCTTTTCCTCCAAAAGTGTTGACGATGTCGCGACCACCGCGCAGTTGGCATCTCGAAGCAACTCATACGCTTCAGCTCGCAACGCGCTCGATTCCATTTGACTCAAATTGTCTCTCACGATAACCAACGTCGCTTCTCTGGCCACCGCTCTGGCCACCGCAACCGCGACGCGTTCGCTTCTAGTGAGCACATTGTTCCAACCCGTCACTCGGCATTCTTGGATTGCCTCACTTGAACAAAAACGCCCGAGCCCAAGTCGCTCAAGAATTGGAAAGACAAACAATTCATCATCTGGAGTGTTAACGGAAACATCGTTGCCAAGTAGCGTTTCGCCATCCCTGGGGAAATTCGGGTATTTTGGCACCACTGCAATATTTTGTCTTCTTTTCAAGAGTAGAGAGAACGTGGTGTCGTCTCCATCGCGGATCATCTTTGCACCGGCAGTGCTACCATCCCTGCTCTCCTTTTCCGTATCGATCTCGACGTATTCTGTGCTAGGATATCCTTCACGATCGTACGAAAAGTCATCCGTAAACAGCCCGTTGGAGCAAATACCAGTATTAAATCGAGAAACGATGGAACCAGTGCCAGCGGAATGCAATCCACAAAACGCTCGCAGCAAAGTTGTTTTGCCGCAACCCGGTGGTCCAGATATGCAACACAACTCTCCAGCGTTGAGTTCGAAATCTAAGGATTCTACCAATGGTCTTGCTCTTGTTTTTACACTATTCGCGCTTACGTACGACGCGTCTTCGTACAACGTCAACTTTTCACACTCCAAGATTGGTTTTTGCGCCCAGTTGATTTCGCCATCATCCTCTCGCCGATACACGATGTCGCCGTGAGTGAATTTGTGCACATCTCGCGCTTCAACGACCGCTTGAAGCTTTAATACGTTCGCGCAATGTGTCTCCGCGGCATCTAAAACGACCGATCCAAATCTTCCTTCGCCATCCGCGCTCGAGAAGAATAGTTCTTCGAGCTTCACGAAGGCGTTGTGGGTGGATGTAATCGCAGCAACGCAAGCTTGACCAATACCAAACGGTTTCTCAGATTTAGCAGTCAATAGGACGCTCGCAATAATAGTCCAATTGTTGATGAAAGCACCGAGCGCGATAGATTTTGATCCAGAGAAATACGTATCCACGCAGCGCCGCTTGACGAGCTCGAGTGCATTTTTGACGTTTGGGAAGAGCGCCAGGGACGTCGCGTTCAGTTTCGCCCGAGACGAGGAGACAGAGGAGGAGGAAGAGGATACCAAAGATAATCCATCATCAAACCCGTCTTCTTCTAACGCGTACGGTGCACTCAGGGCCCTCGCATCTCTCAACGCCACCGCAACGGTTTCCCTCGCCTTCTTCGCGACGAATTCTCCTCCTCCGCCTCCTTCGCTCCTTTTCCCTCGCATTTTCTCACTTCTCTTCTTCACCCTCGCGGTGGCAAACGCGAATGCCAGCGCCATCAAACACTTCTCTCTGCCAAAATGCATGTTCAAGACTCTCCCATGGTACGCCAAAGCTAACATCGACTCAATCAATCCAAAACCAGCATAACACGCGCGTTCGCACGCCATTGGTATCCCAAACGCCACGATATCTTCCGCTTCCATCAATACTCTCAAGAGCATCATCGTCACATCGCTCTCCGCGTT
>Ga0209425_10003666_pt1 | contig 16140 bp, 13 predicted proteins | sample COG_05_FD_184749 | JGI IMG/M metagenome (GOLD analysis project Ga0209425, IMG submission 184749) | Pelagic Microbial community sample from North Sea - COGITO 998_met_05 (SPAdes) (version 2) | ecosystem: Environmental > Aquatic > Marine > Neritic zone/Coastal water | place: Helgoland, sampling...
ATCTCCCTCCAAAGATCGAGATCCTGTGCGCATTTCACCGGTCAGACTCCGGTTCAACTCGAGACTTTCCGCATAAAATAGACCGTCGTTTCGCTGGATTCTGTCCAAATGTATGGAATCCTCCGATTGGTCAATCTCTTTTTTTGCCCCTTTATCACCAATGAGGGGGCGCCATTTGGACGGAGCTCTTCTCCCTCGATTTCTCCTCGGGCGCGGTGAAAGCGCGACGATTCACGGTCAAAGTTTGTCGATGAATGCCGCGCGGTGCGATCGGGAAAATCGATCAAACCGATCGGTTAACATCGGTTCGGCAACCGGATAGCCCTGTGGTCCTCGTTGACCCTCGTTGCTGAATCAGCCGTGAAATAACCCGTGCTTTTGGTTGGCAGGGTTGGGTTCCGGCCGCTGCTTTCCCGTCGCTATCAGCGCCCCGAGCCGATCGGACCGAGTCATCAACGCACGCACGCAGGTGAGTGGCCACGACCCCGATCGACCCGTTTTCGATCGCTCCGCGCGCCGCCCCGCCGGAACGAGCGCGCCGCCCGCCCGCGATCGCCCCGCAGCTTTATTGGGCTCGGCCATCAAAGGATAAAGTTTTGTGTCCGCGCTGAAAAGTTTCGGGCGGGGTCCCTCCCCGCGCGGCGGCGTCACTCGCGTCGGCGCCCTTCACCGACTTACCCGATCGGTATCTGACCATTCGCATCCACCCCCGCCTTTCCCGCGTCTTCCATCCAGGGCTCGAACCTTGCGCAGCAGTTAATCAACCAGAAACGACGAGCAAGATGGCTGCCGTTTCCTCCTCCACCGTTCTCGTCGGTGCCCGTGGCGTCGTGGCCAACCGCCGCGTCGTGTCCGCGCGCTCCACCCGCGTCGCGTCCACCGGTCGCAAGGGTGAGTTACCATCCTGGGTTACAATCGGATTCAAACCTTGCACGGTCCACCCGGTTTTCATCGTGAGGCGCCTCACCGCCCTTGGGTCAAAAGTCCAATCGTGGTGCTTCACGGGAGAGAACAATTCATCACGCGTTTGCTGACGTCTCCTCGTTTGCTGACGTCTCCTCCCATCCTTTACCAAATCCAAAACAGCCGTCATCGTCACCGCCATGGCGCGTGAGACCGACCCTAAGAAGCGCATCGTCATCACCGGCATGGGCCTCGTGTCCTGCTTTGGCAACGATTACGAAAAGTTTTACGACAAGCTCCTCGACGGCGTCTCCGGCGTGAAGATGATTACCCGCTTCGACACCGAGACCTTCCCCACCAAGTTCGCGGCGCAGATCGAGAACTTTGACAACGAGGGCATCGTTGACAAGAAGAACGCCCGCCGCATGGACGACTGCCTTCAGTACGCGCTCGTCTCTGGCAACAAGGCTCTCGTGGACGCCGGCCTCACCGACGACGTCATCGAGGGCATGGACAAGACCAAGATCGGCGTCCTCGCGGGCTCCGGCATGGGCGGCCTGACCGTCTTCCAGGACGGCGTCAAGGCCCTCGTCGAGAAGGGCCCCAAGAAGATCACCCCCTTCTTCATCCCCTACGCCATCACCAACATGGGCGGCGCCCTCCTCGCCATCGAGAAGGGATTCATGGGACCCAACTACTCCATCTCCACCGCGTGCGCCACCGCCAACTACGCCTTCAACTCCGCGGCGAACCACATCCGCAAGGGTGACGCCGACATCATCGTCGCGGGTGGCGTCGAGGCGCCCATCATCCCCGTCGGTCTCGGCGGTTTCGTCGCCTGCCGCGCGCTCTCCTCCAACAACGAAAACTTTGCCTCCGCGTCCAAACCCTGGGACAAGAACCGCGACGGATTCGTCATGGGCGAGGGCGCGGGTCTCCTCGTCATGGAGTCCCTCGAGTCCGCCCTCAAGCGCGGTGCCCGCATCCACGCCGAGTACCTCGGCGGTGCCATCACCTGCGATGCCTATGGGATGACCGATCCCCTCCCCGACGGTTCCGGCGTCGGCCTGTGCATCGAGAAGGCGGTTGCGGAGGCTGGCATCGACATCAAGGAGATCAACTACATCAACGCGCACGCCACCTCCACCATGGTCGGTGACGTCGCCGAGGTTAACGCCGTGAAGAAGGCCTTCAAGGGTGACCTCACCGGTGTGAAGATGAACGGCACGAAGTCCATGGTCGGCCACTGCCTCGGCGCGGCGGCTGGCGTGGAGGCGGTGGCCACCATCATGGCCATCAAGACCGGCTACGTGCACCCCACCATCAACAACGAAGACCCCATTGATGAGGTGGCGGACATCGACATCGTCGCTAACGTCAAGGCGGAGCACAAGATCACCGCCGCCATTAGCAACTCGTTCGGTTTCGGCGGTCACAACTCCTGCTGCATCTTCGCACCCTACGAGGCGTAAATTGATTGCTGTTTGGAGTGGGATCTTTCAAAGTGAGAGGCCTGTCGTCCAGTCGTCACGGTTTAATAGGCGACGTGTGCTGCAGGCGGAGAGGTGGGTGATTTGGTGAATTGAGTTAGAGGTTAGAGAAGGAGGCGACGCGGAGCGCGACGCCTCGGTTGTCATTGAAGAGAAATTCTAACAAGCGTCCAAAGAAAAACGCACAACTTTCGTCGAATATTTGAATTCAGCGGCCCACACCCGCCCCGCGCCATGAAGACGGAGCGCCAACCCATCATTAAACGGGGTGTCGCCGATACAGCTAGACCACATGCGTCACTCCCCACCGTGTGCGCCGCGTGCGTGGAGGAACGCGACCACCTCGAGGCCATCAAGCGCCAGCACGACGCGGAGAGGGAATCTTGGGCGAAAGAGAAGGCTCTCATGGCCCGTCAACACTCCGCCGAGGTCAAGCGGGGCAACGACCTCGAGAGGCAGCTCGCGCTCGCGACGAATCGCAAGGGTGGCGACGCTGAGGAGATGACCGCGGTCAAGAAGAGGCTTTTCGCCGCAAACGCAGAGGCGAAGAAGACGGAGGCGAGGTTCAACGCCCAGGAGAGCAGGCACCGACTGGAGCTCAGGGAGAAGGAGGTTGCCATGCTCAAAAAAATGAACGAGGCTGTTAGAAGGACCTCCGAGGCGGAAGCGCGCGCGGTGGAAGCCGAGGGTCGCATCGCCGCCGCCGAGGCCGAGCGCGACACCGCAGTCGACACCATGCACACCGCCACGTCCGCGATGCAATCGCTCGAGAGGAAGTTCGCGGCAGTCACCGCCGCGTCGCGAGCCGCGCAGGAAGACGCCTTGCTCAAGTCAGAGAGGCAGCACAGCGAGCACCTGGAGCGAGTGGCCTTCTACGAGGACCGCATCACGCGACTGGAGCAGGAGAAGAGCGCGGAGAAGGAGAACGGGCTGATCGCGGACGAGGTGTTCAAAAAGTTGGCGGACTTTCGCATCCAGGAGATCCGGGAGAAGGGCCGGCACCTCACATCGCTCACGACGCAGGACCAGGCGGCGAACGAATTGCAATAGCGTAGGAATTACAATGGGACCTCAGACCTCCTCCACCTCAGACCTCCTCCACCTCAGACCTCCTCCACCGTTCCCGCTTCGTCTTCGTCCTCCTCGCCCGTAGCTGCTCTGTAAGGTTTGCTCTTCGGAGCGCGGGAGGGCAGCTCCTTCCCGAGGCACAGCCTGCCCACGCTCGGCCCCGGCCGCATCGCCAGAGCGCATCCCGCGACGACAACCTGCACGCCGACAGCCCCAGTCGCCGCGTCGCCCCCCACAGCCCCGTACGCCACCGCGCACGCCATGGCCAGCCCAACCTCGATGGCGCCGTACAGTATCAGCGACAGGTTACCCACCAGCGGCGAACCTCTGTCCGTGCAGAACCACGCCAGTGGACCGGCGGCGCACCACGCCAGCGCCCAGAACTTTTGCACCGGGTCCATCGCCATCCACGCGGGCGCGCCGGCTACGGTGGGCAGTGCGGACGTCAACAGCAGCAGGTCCACGGCGTGCGCCACCCCCGCGGCCGCGTACATACCCCCCATCAGGCGCCTGAACTGGCCCAGCCGCCGCCCCACTAACGGCCCGTACCCCTTCTTGTCGTACATGGCCAGCGCCGGGTCGTTGCCCTCGTCCACCCTGCACGCCACCGCCACGCACGCGTAGTCCTGCGCGCACGACTCCGCGGCAGCCAGGAGCGTGGCGCCGACCCCCGCGCGCCTCGCGGATGCATCCACCGCGAGGTTGGTGACGTACGCCACCTCCTTGGTCAGCTTCATCTCCATCGGCTTGAGGGAGTCGTCCAGGAGGAGGCCCACGACGCCCACGACCCGGGGTGGATCGGACGGTGAAGGGAAGGGGCACTCGGCGACGAGCGCGAGCTGCTCCGGCGCCGCACCGGGAGTATCCTCCACGCTAGTCGCCTCGCGCGAGTACGTGGCCAGGCTCTGTGTGCTCACCGCGCCATCCGCAGCCTCGGAGAGTATGTGCGTCATCTGCGCCACATCCCGAGTCTCCGCCCGCCTTATCGTGACGGTAGGCTTGGTCTCCGACGCCGCGGGGACCGCGTCCACCGCCTGCGTCGCCACCACGACCCGGATCCCGCGCACATGGCGACCTCCCACCCGCCTCAGTCGTGCGGACGCGGCGGGAACGAGCGCCCTAACTGCGGCCGTCATGTCTCGCGCTCCGAGTTGTGGAAGGAATAGCACATTCGCGCGACGCTTCGGGTAGACGCGGTGGATCACGGGCGAGTCCAAAACTTCCACTACATTCCCACGCGCTACGGCTACGCGCTCACCTTCGGAGCGCCTTCATACCCTTGTACACCTCGATCGTCCGCTCCACCATCGACGTGCGGTACTGTCCCCACTCCTGCCCACGCCTGAACTCCGCCAGCAGCTCCGCGTCGTCCTTGGCACACGCGCCGAGGGCGGCGGCGTTGCTCTTTTGAAACTTTTCAACCACGCTCGAGTCCGCGCGCCTCAGAACGTCCCACTTGTTCATGACGTACACCCTCGTGGGGGCGGTGGTGATCACGCTGGCGGGCTGCCTGAATTTACGCGTCAGCACGGTATCACCGAACGCGTCCCCTTTCTGCAGCGCGCCAACCTCCAGGAACAGGCGGCCGAGTCCCTCCCTCGCCGCCGTCTCTGAGGGCGCAAACGAGGGAGACCGGCGCCGAGTTGACGCCGACGCTTGACCCGCACCCGACGCTTGACCCGCACCCGCCCTCGACCTCGAGACGTGCCCCGACCTAACGGACGCGGAGTTCACGCTCCCGGGTCCACCACCGAGCGCGGCGGCGAATGATCCGCGGAACTTGCTCTCCATGTCCATCATCCTGCTCTCCCTGGACAGCCGCGATGATTTGGAAATTACGGATGCGCCGTCGTCAAAGTCGTCCTCGTCGTCGCTGCTGTCCCCGAAGGATATGTCCGCCATCGCCACGCTCGCCGCGACCTCCCCGCTGAACTGTGAACCTATCCCGGGGTTCATGTCCAGCCCCGCGGCGTGGTGCGACCCCACTGTGTTTGGTCTCGACCCGCCGATGAGTGAAGCGGCGGACTCCGGTACTCCGTCCATCACGTCCACAAAGTCTTCCCCGAGGTTGGACTCGTTGGACTCCGCCAAACCCGGGGGTACAGGGGGTTCGTCCCCGAACCCTCCGAGCGGGGGTTTCTTGACCAGGCACCCGGGTCCCCGGCGCGTCACCCCTTCCCTCCGCAGCGTCTCCCTGCTCTCCACCTCCCGCACCAGTCTCACCGCGCCCGACGCGATGAAGAACACGTCCTCCACCTCCTCCCCTTGTTTGAACACCAGCGTGTTCCGCGGGTACTCCCTCGCGCTCAGGACGTACGCCATGGACTGCACGGTGTCGTGGTCAACGTGCTTGAACAAGGGCATGGACTCCAGGTGGGTCACCTTCTCCGAGACGGACTTCTCGCTCTGCGTCCGAAGGATGGCGCCGTAGTCCTCGCGGCCGAGGGTGAGAAACTCGCAATCCTCCTTGGCGACGATGCTGGCGCCGCGCGTGTTGCCCTCCTGCATCAGCGCGAGTTCCCCGAAGGAGTCACCGTTGAACAGCGTCGCCACCTGGTGTTCTTTCCCGCCGGGGTCGCGGATGAGCACGTCCACGCTCCCCGACAGCACGACGTAGAAGAACTCGCCCGGATCGCCCTGCCGGAACAGCGTCTCGCCCTCCGCGTGCCTGAGGTAACCCACGAACTTGCACAGGTCCATCCGCGTCTTCATCGTCAGCTCCCGCACGAACTTGACCCGCGACAGCACCGTCTCCAGCAGGACGATGTCCGCCTCGGTGCGCCTCGCCGGAGGTTTCAGCAGCGCCTCGCGTCGCAGACGGAGGCGCTCCTGGGCGTTCCTCTGCCAAACCTCCAAACCCGCGGCGGTCCGCCCGACCAGCCTCGCCGCCTTCCGCCACTTGGCCATGTTGGCCGATACGCGGGCCCTGTCCACCGCCATGGCGACGACGACGGGAACGCGAGCTGGCCGTGCCGGAGAAGTGGGTTGGTCAATTAAGGATTTCGCGATTAAGAATGCTGAGCGTTTTCACTTGTGTTGATTGAAGTCAGACGGTCAGGGCGTGATACTCCATCTCCACCGGTCCACCCGCCGCCAGCAGCACCGACGCCGCCTCGTCCGCGTCCGGGTACTGCCCCGGCTCGCTGGGCGCGCCCCTCATCCTCAGACCCTCGAAGGTCTCCTCCCGCCTGGCGCTCTCCCGGACCACGACGGATCCCTCGCCCGGCGGAGTCCCGACGCGGTGGAAGAACCTGGTCTCCCTCAGGCGTATCAGCACCCCGTCCACTCGCATCCAGTGCCTCATGAGCACGTACCAGCACCGTGGCATCACCCGGACCTTCACCGTCAGACTCATCAGGCCGTTATCGTCCAGCTCGGACTCGTACAGGGTGAGCTCGTCGAAGAACAGGATGGGGTCTCTTTCCATCAGCATCCCTCGGTCCACCCGTTGTTCGGTGTCCGTCCACAAGCTCGGTGTCGGCCTGGATGCGTCCGTCCCCGTCGTGCCCGCACCCGCGCCGTCGTCCACGCTCACGCTCCCGCGGTACGGGGTCGTGAACGTCCAGTCGTACTTGTCGGTTTCCTCCTCGTCGTTCCACGCGTCGCCCGTCTTGCCCTTGGCAGCCTTGGGCATCTCGTCCCCGAACCTGGCCTTGTGGCCCTTCTCCCACACCGCCGCGGCCGCCACCTTGAGCGGAGGTAGGCCCTCCTCGAGCCACTCCTTCAGCGCGTCCTCGGCGTTGAAGTGGAGCCTCACCCCGGTGGACTCGTGCGTGAGCTCGAGCGTGCTGCCGTAGACCATCTCGGGGAGGTGCGAGGTGCCGAGCGTCTTCTCCAACGCCTCCAGCGCGTCCTTGCCGAGGATCCTGGTGTTCCTGGCTCTCACCTTCCATCCCCCGATGATCACGCCGTCGCCGCCTGTGGGTTTACACGGTAAGAATCGGGGTGGGTGGTGAGTGGGCGAGCCGATGGGGAGCGAGGGGCGGACGGTGGAATGAATCTGTTTGGCTTTTGAAGTTTGGCGATCTGGGAGTGCTCACCTGGAAGGACCTTGCCGCCGGCCTGCTTGATGGCGCGCATGTCCAGACCGCTGTCATCGAAACCGGAAGGGGGTGCAGGCGGAGCACGACCGGGGAAATGGGACATATCGGTTGAAGTCCAGAGCCGCGCCCTGCGGTCTCCCCGAGGCGTGGGAGTGCCCACCGGAAAACCCCAGAGCTTCGCAGACGTTTGATGATTTGCCCCGCGGCTCGGGAAAAAAGGCCGCGCGCGCCGAAGGACGCGCGCCACTCTCTCAAAGCGCGCCCGCAGCCCGAAAGCTGCGCGCCGACCTGAACTTCCGACTCGTTCGTCTCGACCGAACGACGGAGTAGAGCGCCAGGTGTCGTCGCCGCCCGCCACACGCGAGCCGGACCGACCCTCATTCAAGGGACCAGATCTTGTGGCCCACAGGACGTTTTAGCGAAAGGGAGGATCGACACGCCGCGCGATGAAGGTCACCGCGCTCTCGCTGTGGAAATGGAACGGCGACAACACGGAGCCCACGTGCCTCGGTAAGGCTGAAGACGTGGAGGAGTTCGGCTACTTCCAGCGGAGCAGCGTGAGGGAGATGCTCACGTTCATCAGCCGCACCATCGTGAAGCGGACGCAGCCCGGGCAGCGGCAGAGCGTGGAGCAGGACCAGTACCTCGTCCACGTCAGCAACCGCGGGGGGCTGGTGGCCATCGCGGTGATGGACAGGGAGTATCCTGCGCGCGCCGCGTTCAGCGTCCTGGGCAAGATCAGCGACGACTACGTGTCCAAGTTTGGCGACTCGTGGAAGACGGCGAATGGGGATGACCCGCGGGGCGCCGAGGGACTCGCGTCGGCCATCGTGCTGTACCAGGACCCGCACGAGGCGGATAAGATCCTGAAGATCCAGCGTGAGCTCGACGAGACCAAGGTGGTGCTGCACAAGACCATCGACTCCGTGCTGGCGAGGGGGGAGAAGCTGGACAACCTTGTGGACAAGTCCACCGACCTGTCCCTCGCCTCGCAGATGTTCTACAAGCAGGCGAAGAAGCAGAACCAGTGCTGCACCATGATGTGAGGCGGATATCATGCCCACTTAGCTAACTAGTCTTACTTGTACCGTTCGTTCGAGGTATCTAAGGTACTCTAAATACGCCTACACAATGCGCGCCATGAGCGAGTCGAACGCGGAGTAGCACCGCTTGAACTGCTTCTCCGCATCCGCGCGGGTCTCGCCCGGGTGCCTGTCAGGGTGCCACACCTTCGCCTTCTCCCGCAGGTACCCCTTCAGCGACGCCGTATCCAGCGCCACGCCGGGAGGTATGCCCAACGCCACGCAGTCTCCACAGTCCGCGCGGCTGACGGGTGCGACGCCCGCGCCGTGTTTCAAGACGCCACCGTCGTTTAAGAACTCGTCGGTGAAGAACTCGTCGAAGACCTGCTCGAAGCGGAACCCGCCGGTGTGAGAACCCGTGGAACGAGAATTCGCGAACACGAACTCCTCGAACGTGTTCCAGTCGAAGTCGTCGTCGAAGTCCACGACGCGGGTGCTTTCCCGCCGCGGGTTCTTGGTCTCGGGCCGTCTCGCCCTCGGCGTCTCTCGGTGCGTGTTGTACGAACCTCCGAAAAACTCCCTCGCGTGGTCCTCGAAGATCTCGTCTAGGACCCTCTGGAACTGCGCCCTAGTGCCCCCGGGGTCGCCGGTGTGATGCGTGTGCCTGCGCTCGCGTTTCTTCTTGGGGTTGCCCCCCGCGCGGTGTTTGTACTTGACCCTCGGTTGGCCTCGCGACGTGGTTTTTTGGCCATCGTCCTCCTTGTCCTTGTCGTCATCCAGCACCGCCTCGTACCAGTCGACGGTCCGCCACCTCCGAGCGCCCCCGCCTGGACTCCTCTGAGCTCCTACACCGTCCGATGCGTCGTCCCACTCCTGCACGCCGCGCCACCGCCTGAGCTCAGACCGCTCCGACCGTCTCGCGGCTCGGATCTTCTGTTTCCGATTCCTCGCCTCCTCCCGAGCGTCGTCCCCGGGGCGCCTGTCGTCCCCTTCGTCGGACCCGCCGCCCCTGCGCTTCGCCTGGGACGACGAGGAGAACAGGCGATCGGTCGACCCGACGAGAGCGCCCTGGAAACATCCGCGCCACGACCTCGACCCGTCGCGAACGAGGCCGAGCAAACCGCGGCGACAAGCCATCTGGCAAACTGGAAACTGGGCGCGTCGACACAACCAGTTGCAATGAGGAGGGTGTCAGCCTAATTGTTATTTTGATAATTCCAATCAGATTCTGACTGAGATACGCGTGCTTTAGGTGTTTGACTCGACGCCGCGCCGGATGGCGTATCGAGTCACTTGAAATCGAATCGGCGGGTTTCCCTCGCTCGCTCTCTGAAGCCGAAAGGTCAACTCCAAACCCGAGATCTCGGTTGCTCGCGCGGACACAACGCGCGACGCGATCGGTTTCGCCACGGGCGCGGTCCCTTGATCCACCTAGATCGTCGTGAGCTTCTCGCGGAGGTATCTGGAAGGTCGACGGGACGTCCCTTCGCACCCGACCCAAGGGAGAAAGAGTAGGAATTCTTGAGAATCGCGCGGGCGAAACAAACCCAAGTGTTTTTCCGAGTGCGACGTGGTCTACGCGACGCGGGTTACCCAGCCACTTCTCTACGAACGCGCGAGTGCCCACCGGTTTGGTGAAGGGGAAGGTCGATCAGGAACTCGGATCGATCCGCCCGACCCCCACGATGTCACCCAGAAACCCACCTGAGGAAGAGAACGGTGGTGACCCTTTGATTCAGGTGGTGACAAAGCAGCCCGAGGAGGCTGCAGATCTGGCGTTGGCCGCCTTCGCGGCGGACGTCAGCGCGGATGCGGACGACGACGCCGCGTTCGCGATCGTCAAGACCGAGCGCGAGGACGACGCCAACGCCGCGCCGACCAACTTGAGACCACCCGGAGACGACGAGGATCACGACGAGAGCTCGGACGGTGACGACGACGGTTTCCACACCGAGAATCGGGCAACGACACAGGGCGAGGGCGAGGAGGAAAATGACGGTGAGGATGATCACGATGAGCACGAAACAGACGGGGCCAGGGAAGAGGAGGACGACGAGGAGGAGGATGGAGCGTACCTGACGAACCTCAGCGACCTGGCGCTCATCGCCGGAGCCGCCAACGGGTCCACCAAGCCCAAACCCAAGCCCAAACCCAAGCCCAAGAAGGAGGGTGGACAGGGCGGAGAGAAGCCCCCGAAGCGAAAGCCCCTGCGGTCCGCGTCCGAGATCACCCAGGAGGAACTTTCGTCGTGCTTCCACCTCCCTTCCGAGGCGGCGTGCAGGAAGCTGGGCATCGGACTGACGGTGTTGAAGCGCCAGTGCCGCAAGTTCGGCATCAAGCGGTGGCCCTTCCGCAAGATGAAGTCCCTGGACCGGCTCATCACCAACGTCCAAGCCGGTATCTCGCCGGGGGACCAGAACCGGACGCTGGTCAAGTCGGTGGAGGAACTGGAGGAGCAGAAACGGCGGATGGAGGAGTGCCAGGTGCTGGATCTGGACGATAACACCAAGCGGTTGCAGCAGGCGTACTCCAAGGCTAACCACAAGGCTCGGAGGATGGCGCAGGCTCCCGAGCTCGGCGGCCTCGGCGGGTTGCTCGCGCTGTCCGACAAGCGCGGCTCCGACGTCTCCACCGCGGGAGTGGCGGGGGGCGACGGCGACCACGTGCGCGAGCACGTGAACAACACCATGGACACCGCGTTGAAGCAGGCCAACGTGTCGGCCGTCCTCGGCGCCATGCCCGTCCTCGGCGACACGGCGGCGACGATCACCGCGGCTGCCAACGCCATCCAGGCTGGGGGCAACGCGGCGGACTTACTTCCCAGCACGTTCACGGGCCTGAACCAGACGCAGCAGAACATCCTCGCCCAGCTGGCATCCGCGATGGACGCCAAGGAACCCGGTGACCGTTCCAGTATCTCCGCGTTCACCACGGCGCTCACCAACCTGGCGGCGCAGGGTCAGATTGCGGTGCAGCCCGAGGCGGTTGAAGCTTGGCGGAGCGCGGCGCACAACGGGTTGGTGCCGTTTGCCCAGCCGCGACCGAGCGACGCGGCGACCAATCCGTTCGCACCCGCGCTGGACCCCGCGGACCTCGTCGATGGGAAGAACCCGGTGACTGCGGTGACTGGGGCGTGGTCCCCGGCGCGACCCGCGCGGAAGTTTGACGCCGACGGCAACGAGGTGGATCACGACGGGGGCGCCGAGGTTTTGGGGGAGTTGCTCGCGCAGCGCACCAAACGCGGTCGCCCGGCGGTGAAGAGGGAGGTCGAGTCCGAGAGCGAGTCCGAGAGCGAGTCCGAGAGCGAGTCGTCGGAGTCCGAGGAGGAACCCGAGCCGGAGGAGGAGGCTGAGGGCGATGCTGGACGCAGCGGACGCAGGCGCAAGCCCAACCCAAAGTACCAGCCGGAGAAGACGCCGAAGAAGAAGAAGAAAAAGTCAAAGAAGGACAAGAAGAAGAGGAAAAAGAAGAGGGCTCGGAAGGGGGGGGAAGGGGGCGACGACGACGACGCCGATCCCCTCGCCAGTCTCGCCGCCGCCGCCCTGGGCGCTGCGAAGACGACTAAACCCGCTGGCAAGGCGTCCGCCGTCCCCGCGGAGCACCCGGCGTTTGCGGTGCAGCAGAAGAGCCGCACCACGGTGGCGCGGGCGGCTGCGGCGCCCCAGGCTCCCAGGATTGACAAGAGCACGATCACGCTCCTGGTGACCGAGCACGCGGATAGGCTGAGGGACATGATGTTGACGCTGGCGAACCAGCCCAGGGAGGGAGAGAACATGCCGGCGACGCAGGAGGAGAAGCAGGCCATCTCGGACGCCATCGGGGTCGAGGCGCTGAAACTTCGGGATGCCCTCAACGAACTGGTTTTGCCGCAGGGTGGGGGGCGCCCTTGAGACTTGAGAGTCACGTAAACACGCACGAACTAAAAAAAATAGAACGCACGATCGATCACTCGCCCCTCGCCGCGCTGAGCGCAACCCCGAGAGGCATCGCGGCGGCTGCCAACACGACGCACCAGATTATAGCGCCCAGGCCAAACACGGAGCACGTCGCCGAGGACACCACGAGCATGGTGGACATGGCGTTGGTGTACTCCACGAGCTGCACCTTGGGGTGGTGCGGCCGGGTCTTATCCTTCTCCCCGTACACGCGGTCCCACTCCAGCTCCCACACCCTCTTCACCTCGGCGTAGAAGCCCTCAAAGTCCCCGGCGAACGACTTGGACGAGACAACCTCGGAGTACCCCACCGGTATCTCCACGCCCCACGACGCGCTCCCTCTCTGTTCACTCAGCACGTGCTCCTTGTGTCCCCCGATGATGACCTGCACGTCCATACCCCGGGAGTGCGTGTACTTGATAAGACCCCGCTTCAGCGGCAGCGCCTTGGGCTTGGTGTTCCTGGTACCCTCGGGGTAGACGACAAACCCGGAGAAGTCGGTGTACGCCTTGAAGTGGGCGTCCAGGGAGTTGTTGAGCTCGTCGTGCGCGCCCGCCTTGCCCCGCTGGAACGCGAACACCGCCCCGACCCACATGGCGGGCAGCATGAAGAAGGGAAACACGTACGCGACGGCGAACCTGCTCAGGATGAACGCTCGGCCCTCGGTGAGGTACATGTCGATGAAGAAGTCCGCCCACGCCCTGTGGTTGGAGAGGTAGACGCACGGGCCGTCCTTGTACAGCGTGCGGTTACCCACGAGCTTGAGCCTGCATCCCATGACGGTCTCGGTCATGAACCTCGACCTGTCGGTGGAAAAGGAGTGGGTAGCGGTCAGGTGGTCGGTCAGTGGGTTCGAGCCGGATTGCGATTGGTTCGATCCGAGGGTTTACCTAGGGCGCAAGCTTGTGTGAACCGTGGTGGGGGGTCGAGGGGAGGCGGGGCGGCGGTGGAGCGCGGTCGGGACTCACCATACGTATGAGAAGGAAGGTCGGTACTTCTCGCCGAAGCCCCAGCACGACGGAGACCCGAACATGAAGGACAGGGGCATGGACAACGAGAACACCGGAAGGACCGCGAAGAGGCTGATGAGGCCGATGACCTTGCCGAGGATGCCGTCGGGGGTGGTTCCGTGGGCCATGGTGGCGACGCGATGAGTAGTGCACGACCAAGGGTAAACGAAGTTGGGCGAGGCGTTCGAAGGCCTCGAGCGGCTGTTGTGCTTCGTCGTATGCGCCGCTCTGCGACGACTCGACCGCAAAGAACAAACTTTGCGACGCCTTTTGGTTGTCATATTGTGCAAATCTCGGACCACTATCGTCCAGCGCTGACGGCTCGAGGTGGGCATGGCCTGGACGGATGCGCCGACGGCGTCGTGGGCGAGACCCGCGAGTGGACCCGCGTCCACGAGCGGCGCACCTCCCGCCGACCCAGCCGTGGTTCAGGACCTCCTCCGGGATCTCCTCGCGGCATTCTACCAAGCCTACCTGGAGGATGCCACGGAACCGAGGCGACGGCGCATGGCCGCGCTGCTGCTGCAGGCGGACCAGCACGGCCTGCTCGGCCCTGCCGCGGTGCAATCCCTGGCGATGCTGTTCTCGTCCCTGGTGCACGAGTTCGCGTTGGACCCGCAGAAGTTCGCGGCGTTCTACCACTTCTTCTTCTTCGTCTCCAGGGATCGGGGCCATCGCAACCTCACCGACGCTACCGCGGTGGAGGGGTGGAGGTTCCTCCTCGGGAACGGCCGGTTCGGGCTCCTGGAACCGTGGTGCGCGTTCGTGGCACGGCGAGGTGTCCGAGGAGTGTCCAAAGGGGTGTCCGAGGACACGTGGTGCCAGGTGCTCGACTTTGCGCACGCCTCCAACAACGCGGGGGGCGGGCTGGACGCTTACGACCCGCACGGCGCGTGGCCCGTGCTGGTGGACGAGTTCGTGGACGAGATGCGCGCGAAGGAAGGTTTAGGGCCATGTCGCAGTGAGCGGGGTGGCGGTGATACAGCGATGGACGAACGTGGACGGACGGGAGGTACCGAAAGGGGTTCGAACGCGGTGACGATGTCGTCGGTGCCCACCGCCATGGACCAGTCGTTTGACGCCTCGGACGCGTCGATGGTGTACAACGGGGGTACGGCCGGGGGGAGCGGGTTGGGATTCGGCGCCGCGGATAGATGGGCGGGGAGCGGTGCGCGGGTGGACGCGCGCGGGGGCGAGGGCGACGGTCGTGTACCCGCGGTGGGGTGTAAGAGGAGGCTGAGCGCGGTGCTCGAGCTCGATGGGCTAGCGGACCAGCTCGAGAGGCAGGCGAGGTGCTCGACCCCTCCGGTGCCCACCGCGGGTGCGGGGCGCGCGGCGACGACGACACCGAACCCCACGACGGGATCGCCCACGAGGAAATTCTTTAGGATGGACGGAAAGCCCGCATGATGGATCACTACTTACTCTACGTATATAAAACTTTGCGCTTGCGTAGGCGGCTCAATGTGCGTCGAGCAAACCAAATGAATGGATCGCGTCTCACTCTGACGACGGTTTCAGACGGAGCACCAGTCGCCTGTCCTTCTTTTTGAACTTGGCGCTCACGTCGTCTGGGTCCACGGGCACGGGCAGGGCGATGACCATCGTGTCCTCCCCGCCGCCCGGCGTGAGGTGTACGTACCGCGCGGACACCTCGAGGTTGGCGTCAGCCGCGGACATCAGCGAGGGAAGGATGCACACCACCTCCACCCCCACGGGCACGCCGCCCTCCCCGCGCTCCACCTTCACCTCATGGCTCGCCTTGACCTCCTCGATGAGCGACTTACCCGCGGCGGCCGGAACGGGTTTGCGAGCGGTGGATAGACCCGCAACCTCTGTGAGGAGCGACGCCGACATGCCCTCCGCCATCCCGTCCCGTCGCGCCGTGACCGCCGCCGCCGTGGCCGCGGCGGTGCGATTCTTCTCCACAGCTGCCGCGATGTCTTTCGGGTCGCCCCCGCCAGCCCCGGCGCCCCCCGCCTGCCCGAACGCCTTGTCCGCGTCGACCCCCGCGTTGTCAGCCTGCTTCTCCAGGAAGGATCTGTACTCGTCCGGGGACTTCTCGGCGAGCTCGTCCATGTGCTTCCAGAGCCTCTGCGCGTGCCCCCGCATCTCCGCCGGGTCCATGCCGGTCTGACGCGCGATCTTGTCGAAGTCGGGCATGCCGTCCGGCCCGAGGGACGAGAGCAGGGCGCCTATGTCGGGGACCGCGCCCGGTGCTCCATTTGGTGCCCCTCCACGCGGCCGTCCGCTTCCCCTCCCTTGGGGACCGCCCGACTGATCGCCCATCTGCATCATGCGCATCAGCGCCTCGGGATCCATTATTTCTTAGTCTCCTGCGCTGCCTTGTGTTGCTTCTGCAGCTCCAGGACCCAGGCCGGGGGCTCGGAGAACGCCTCCCTTCGCTCGGCTTCGATCGCGGTGACTTTCTCGTAGAAGCCAGTCTTGATCATGAACAGTTCCATGCAAGCCCCGACGACGAAGCTCAATCCCGCGACCTTCCAGTACAAGCCCTTGGGAATTCGTTCGAGAGCCCTCTTGTTGTGCAGCGCTCGGAGTTCAGAGTTACTCAACGACTGCCTCGAAGACATACGGCCGACGCGACGAAGAGTGGCGAAGATCTGCGGTGACGTGTTTACATTCTTTCACTAAAAAATGATGACCAGATG
>Ga0209425_10003668_pt1 | contig 16129 bp, 9 predicted proteins | sample COG_05_FD_184749 | JGI IMG/M metagenome (GOLD analysis project Ga0209425, IMG submission 184749) | Pelagic Microbial community sample from North Sea - COGITO 998_met_05 (SPAdes) (version 2) | ecosystem: Environmental > Aquatic > Marine > Neritic zone/Coastal water | place: Helgoland, sampling...
CCTCGGTCATCCCGCCACCCGAGCCTTTTCTTGGCTCGCGACAGTAACGAATCCGTGAGACCTTCCTGCTCGATGGTCCGGGCGAGGACGGCGTCGCCCTCCGCGGCGACCGCGGCGGCGACACGCATGGCGTCGCCCTCCTCCAGCCCGTCGAGCTGTGTCTGCACCTGACGTAAACGCCGGCCGTAGAGATCGAGCTCTTTGCGCACGAGCTCCGCGAGTTCCTTGCGCTCGACGGTGAGCGAGGAGAGCCCGCTGAGCGCTGCGAGCAGTCGGCTGAGTCGAGCCGCGCGTTTGGCACGTCGTCCCGCGACGACGGACTCGACCTCGTCCATGGACACGCTGTCGATGCTGTCGAAGTTCTTCTTCGTCTTCTTCGGTGCTCTTTCCGCGGCGGCTGGCTCGGGGTCGATTGATGACTCGGAGGCCGCGGCGGCGGCTTCGGCTTGGACGACGTTTTCGTGAGCGTCCACCACCATCTCCGGAGAAGTCTCGGATTCCTTCTGGAGAACATCCGCCTTCGCCTTGGCCTCCGACTCTTTCTTCGCGCGCAGCCCGTCCTCCTCGAGCTTGCGGTCGGCGATCTCTTCTTCGATGAGCTCCTCCTCTTGCTCGAGGAACTCGAGCTTGCGCGCGACTTGTTCCTTGCGCGACGACGAGAGGTTGCGCTCCTCGGTGACGGACACGACGACTTCTTCCGGAAGAGACGCGAGTGTCTCCTGGATCTCCTTGAGCGCCACCGATTGGCGCTCCTCCGCGGCGAGCTTGTCGAGGTCCACGGCGGGATCCCACGCGACGTCCCCGGCGCCAACCGGCGCGGGCTCCTCTCCTTCCGCGGCGGGTTGGATCCTCTCCTTGGTGATCGTAAACGCCCTGGATAAGATGAGCAGCGTAGTCGGAAGCTTGCGCTCGAGGCTGAGTTCGAGCCAGTCCTCCAGCTGCCGCTCGAGGATCGCGCGGTCGTCGGTGTCCGCGCGCATGCCCCGCGCGCGGTTCGCGGACTTGAGCTCCTCCAGAGACAACGCGCCGATGCCGTCCTGTTTGATCACCTTATCGTCGTTCTTTAGGCTACGCAGCTTTTGCGAGAGCTGGTTGCGAAGGTAAAAGTCGGTACCGTACGGCGCGATACCCACGAACCTGCACATGTTCGCCAGCTGTCCGCGGGAGATGTGGTCCAACGTGAACTCATCCCCGAACAGCGTCGCGAACTTGGAGATGTCGTCGTTGGTAACCGTGGCGTCGCCCGATCTCACCCGTTTCATAAAGTCGTACAACTTATCCGCCTTGTCGCGGGTGTACCCGCTCCTGGACTGCTTTAAACCCTTCGCCATCACCCGTACGGTGTCCTGCAGGAACCGGGCCACCTCCAGCTTGGCCTTGAGCTTCTTCTTCAGTTGCTCCTCGTGCTTCAAGTCGTTTCGAAACGTCGACGGGAGCATCCCCGGGAAAACTTTCAGCGCCACCGGCAGGAGAAGTTCCATGAACGGGATGAGCAGAAACGCGGCGAACGGCACGAGGCGGAAGACGTCCGCGGTGGTCCGCGTCATCTGCCTTCGCTCGCGTCGCGTCAGTTGCTCGCCCCTGAGCGTCTTGAACAGGAGCCTGGACGCGATCTTGACCTCGACCCACAGGAGCTTCGTGCCCATCCAGTAGTGCGACATTTCGTCTTTGAAGTGATCCCACCCGTGCTTGATCGCGTGCCGCCACTCGGCGCGCGACATCCGCGCGCACGCGACGGCGTACGGTCCGAAGGATGCGGTGTACACCGCGGCGGCTTTGGCGGACTCGTACATGCCTCGAGCCTCGCGGATCTGACGTTCGCGGTGGAGCCGATCGATCTCCGCTTTGGCTCGATCCAACGCGTACAGATCCACCTCCACGGGTACCTCCTCGGTTCCCTTGTCGCCGCTCTCGCCCGCGTTCTTCTCCCTCAGGGAGACGCTGGGCTTGGGAAGGTCGCCGGGCTTGATGTTTAACGGGGAGACCGGCGCGCCGCCGCCCGCGCCGCCCGACACCCCGGGCGCCTGCTCGAGTCCTCCCCCCGGGGGAATGGCTGACGACGCGAAGGCGCGGACGTCGTGGACGAGCGCGGACGCGGCGAAGCCACGCGCGGCGAATACCGCGTGCGCGACGTCGATCCGCGTCGATCCGCGTCGATGATACATCGCGACGTGTTCATACGCGGGTTGATACGCCGCCCGCCAGATCGCGGTCTCGGCGCGGTGTCGACGGGTCACGTCGTCGGAGGTGCCGTCGGATGACGGACCCACGTCCTCCACGCCCAGCGCCGTCCCCGCGTGCATCAGCGCGAGGGGCCGCGCCGGATCGGACCGGTGCGTGCCACCCGCGCGCACGAGGCGGTGACGGAGCATCTCGAACGGCCGCGTGCTCGCTCCCCGACGCCAACGGAAGTGAGTACCGTCATCAAAGGGGGGCGGTGCATCGATCGTCAGAGGGAACAACAAGAAAGTGCGACCGACCAATTATCTCAAGGATTCGACGGTTTACTTTTGTAAATGTCCGGCCGCACAGCCGCAAACAAAATTCCGCTCCCCCAAGTAAGAGCGCCACTCGTCACGTCGCGACAACACGCACGCGTGAAACAGAGACACCCCTCGTAGTCATCGAGCCCTGACCGGCCGCGACTCGCGTGTTTGCAGAGATGGTGCGTCTCCACCTCCCGCCCGCCCCTCAACGAGAGAGAATCCATTTCCGAGTGAAGGCGAAACCGTCGGCGGCGGCACACTTTTTTGTAGCGTCGCCGCCGGGGGCCTGCACGCCGACTCGCGCGACGCACGCGATCGCGTCTGGCCCGCGGTTCGGCGCGAGTGCCGATGTAGACATCACGGAGTCTCGATCCGCGCATCGAACCCGAGCGAGACAGGCGCTGACCACGATCCTCCCCCACCCCAACCCTCCCCCCAATCACCGCAGGCTACGTTCATCCTCTACGAGTCAGCCTCCGGCTACGCCCTGTTCGAGGGCCTCGACATGGACGAGATCGGCCAGACCTCCGAGGCTGTCCAGCAGACCGTGACGTGAGTGCTCCCCGCCCGTGATCGCATTCATGACCCCGCGAACCGCGTGGATGCCGATCGAGCGCCGGAAGATCGCACCGGCGCTCGCGACGCCCCGCGCGTTTCCCAGCGCGTCATCCCCCGATTTTAGGTTAACCGCCCGCAGCCCTATAGAGCGGCGGTGGGCGGGCACTCGTCTCTTTTTCCGTTTTTTTGTCGATCGATCGCCCTTAACAAGCCGCGACTGACTCACTCCGTGATCTTCCCACCACCCCACTTCAAAACAGCGACATGACCCGCTTCGGTAAGGTTGTCACGCTGAAGGGCTTCAAGCCCTTCACCTCCGCGGCGATGGCGCTCGATGAGATCAACAACGTCGCCGAGTCTTCGTGCTCGGACGACCTCAAAAACTTTCTCGAGCTGAACCTCCCGAAGGTGAAGGATGCCAAGAAGGCCAAGTTCTCGCTGGGCGTCTCCGACCCGAAGCTGGGCAACGCCATCGTCGAGAAGACGGGCATCCCGTGCGTGTGCAACGACCACATCGGCGAGATCATGCGCGGCTGCCGCACCCACTTCACCCGATTCCTCAAGGGTCTGAAGGACGGCGACTACGAAAAGGCTCAGCTCGGGCTGGCGCACTCGTTCTCGCGAACCCGCGTGAAGTTCAACGTCAACCGCTCCGACAACATGATCATCAACGCCATCGCGCTGATCGACGTCCTGGACAAGGACATCAACACGTTCATCATGCGCGTCCGCGAGTGGTACGGGTGGCACTTTCCCGAGCTCGTCAAGGTTGTCAACGACAACTACGTGTACGCCAAGCTCGTGCTCGCGATCAAGGACAAGGCTACGCTCAAGGATGACGCCAAGGCTGCGCTCACGGAGATCACCGGCGACGAGGACATGGCGAAGGAGGTGATCGAGGCGGCCAAGGCGTCCATGGGGCAGGATATCTCCCCGATCGACCTCGTCAACATCGAGGCTTTCGCCAAGCGAGTCATCGGACTCGCCGAGTACCGCATCTCGCTGCACAACTACCTTCGCTCCAAGATGGCCGCGGTACGTATTCCCCAAACTAAACACACGTACATATTGAATGCCCGCGTACACGACCCGTTTTGCGCGCTCGCCCGATCCCACTCGCCCGGCTTCCGCCGGCGGGTCGTGTTTATGATGATTATGTTTCACCTATCACAGACCTGATCTGAAGACGTCTTGATGTTACATTACATGCACCACTCTGACACACACGACCGACGAGACGACGAGCGCGCGTTTTTGTTTTCCTCGACACGAACCCTCAGCACCGCACATACCGAACCACGCCGCTGACTGGTCCACCCCCAAATCTCTCATCAGGTTGCTCCCAACCTCGCGGCTCTCATCGGCGACATCGTGGGCGCCCGCCTCATCTCTCACGCGGGCTCGCTCACCAACCTGGCCAAGTACCCCGCGTCCACGGTCCAGATCCTCGGCGCCGAGAAGGCTTTGTTCCGCGCGCTCAAGACCAAGGGCAACACCCCCAAGTACGGTCTCATCTTCCACTCCTCCTTCATCGGCAAGGCTCACGCGCGAAACAAAGGTCGCATCTCGCGATACCTCGCCAACAAGTGCTCAATCGCGTCCCGCATCGATTGCTTCTCCGATTTCCAGACGGATGCCTTTGGGCAGAAGCTCAAGGAGCAGGTGGAGGAGCGCCTGGAGTTCTACGACAAGGGCACCGCGCCCCGGAAGAACATCGCGATGATGCAGGCGGCGCTGGAGGCGGCGGGGCCGGAGTTTGCCGCCGCCAACGCCGGCGGGAAGAAGCGCAAGGCGTCGAGCGGCGGGGACGAGCAGACGCCCAAGAAACAGAAGAAGGACAAGTCTGAAAAGAAGGACAAGTCTGAAAAGAAGGACAAGTCTGCGAAGAAGGAGAAGAAGGAGAAGTCCGCGAAGAAGGAGAAGAAGTGAACGCCTTTTCCGCGCACGGGTCATGGGATGACGGGGAACCAAATGTACTTACTATAGCCAGCCACACGAGGGTGTTATGATTATAAAATCACTGCGTGCTTCAACTACGGGCTTCGCAATCATCGCCGGTCGCGGGATTTTGATCAGCCTCGCGTGCCGTCGATTCGCATCGACTTTCGGCACGGGCGTCATGATCCGCGACCGACGCGACCGCGTCGCATCGTCTGCTAATTCGCTACGTCTGCTAACAACTACTCTCTTCGCCTTCGTTACTCCTCGGCCTCGAACTTGGCGAAGAGCTCCTCGATCTTCGGCGCGAGGTTCGTAGGGTCCTTCTCCGGCCCGAACTTGTGCACCGTCACCCCGTCGGGCGCCACCACGTACTTGCAAAAGTTCCACATCACCCCGCCCGTGTTGGATCGCACCTTCAGAAAGTCAAACACCGGCGACGACCCGTACCCGTTCACTTTGACCTTCTCGAACATGATGCCCACGTTTGGGATGAACCCTCGTTTGGTGCACCACGCCTTGATCGTGTCGTTCGATCCGGGCTCCTGCATGCCGAACTGGTTGCACGGAAACCCCATGATGACCACTTTATCTCCGAATCGTGCCTTCAACTCGGCGAACTCTTCGTAGTGGCACCTCATCTTGCCTCAGTACGACGCCGTGTTCGATACGACGATGACTTTTCCGCGATGTTGGCCAAAGTCGTGGACGGATCCGTCGATGTCTCTGACGTCCTTGAAGTCGAAGAAGGATCTCACGGAGGTTTTCGCGGCGGCACCGAACAGCGCGTGGAAGATCCCGGACACCATCTCGCGCGTGTGTGTGCACAGCCGGTGCGCGGTCGCGTGTGGCGTTGGAAAAGTGCAAAACACGTGGAAAAGTTGGGTGCGGATGGCTGTGGGCCACCCATTCGGAATTAGGAAGACCACATGCAAACAGTCAGAGTAAAAAACCTTACTTGTATTTGATTTCTATTTGATTTCTATTTGATGGCGCTTTTCTCGGAGGAGCCGTTAGCGGAGTGGGCACCGCCGACGACGTTCACTTCGGAGGGCGCGCCTCTGTGTCACCGGGACTAGCCCGTCATGACGCGCCCGACGGTATCGGGCGAGGGATATCGGATACGACACGGGTCATCCATGACGACGCCGCACGCGCGCTGGCTCGTCGCGTTCACGGTGATGGCGACGCTGACGCGCGTCGCCGATGGGCAGGCTCCGTATCCTCCGCCTGGCCCGGGCGCGAACGCTACGGATCCCAACGCGCCGCCCGCGCCCCCCGCGGCGCTGACGATCGAGGAGATGAAGCTGCGCGCCGCCGAGAAGCTCTTACCGATCCCGCGGTTCACCAAGGGCGAGGAGCAGTGCTACTTCTTCCTGAGGGACGACCCATCGGTGTCGCCCATGGAGGACCGTTTCTTCCTCCTGCCCCCCGGTCGCACGTGGGGAAACGTGCCGTTCAGCGTCGGCGCAAACTTCACCGACGAATCCTTCGGCACCGGCGGCTCATCCCCGACCGGCTCGGAGGAGCTCATCGTGGACTTCGAGGTCGTCTTCACACCGATCGGATCCAAGGTGACCACCGCGGACTTGTACATGACGGACGAGATGGGATCGGCGGATGCGCAGATGTTTCGAGTCCTACCGTCAATGGGAGGCGACCCGACGGAGGTCAGCAAGACATCCACGCCGTACACGTGGATAGACAGGACGGACGCGAAATACGTCGCCGACGTTCTCACCACGCTGCCAAACGCAGGGAACGTCAGCGCGGTGCTCAAACCGGACCTACCGGGAACCTACATGGTCCTCGTCACCGTGTTGGACTCGTGCAACGTCACCACGCAGGTGAGTTCATCTTTAATTCCGTACGGGCAATGTGAATGACATTGTGTTTTTTCTTTAACAGGCGGTGTCCAACGTCACGGTGTTCTGCGCGCACGAACCGGTGCCGCGCGTGGGAAACGAAACGGCGGGGTTTCGGTACTGGGACCAAGCGCAGGCGATGAAGCACGCGACGGAGACGTACGCCATGGGCTGGTGGCCGCCCTTACGCCTGGACGGATCCGCGACGCTCCTCGCGGACGTCCGGGAGCAGTACTACTACAACCATAAAATCGCGGTGGACGCGCTGGTCAGCGCGACGGCTATATTCGAAGGACCGACGCCCGGCGGACCCGGCGCGACGCAGGTGACGATCATCAACAACGGCATGCCGGCGCCTCCCGCGCCGCCGCCGCCGAGTGACAGCCCTTTACGGTTTCGTGAGGAGTGGAGGCAGTGGACGAGCGCGCCAGTTTGGGACGGTGAGTCTATTTCTATTTCCTATTTCCGCGTATGAGGGCAATTGGACTGACGTCGTGTCGTGTTTTGTTTTACAGCACCGTTTAACCCCGAGGACGGATTGGTGTACGGATGGAGCTTACGTGGCGCGCCGCACGGCAGCAACGCGTGGCGACGGTACTTCAGGACCGGTAACGAAACAGAGGCACCCAAGCGTGTCAATGACGCGGGGCACCAGTACCTGCACGCGGTCGCGCCGACGGACGGGTTCCTCCCCGCGATCGAGGATCCTCGAAATTTTCTCGCGCAGTTCAGACCCGACGCCGTGGGCACGTACGAGTTCCAGCTCGACGTGAGCAACGTGTGCCACGAACGTACGTTTCGTTTCGAGGCGACGTTCGAGTGCAACGCCGCGCCCGTGCCTGGTGCGTTGGCGACGCCCACGGACGTCGGTCTGTGCCTCGCGAGGCAGGACGTGCGGAGCAACGCGAGCGACGCGGATGGTGATTCACTTTTTATCCTGTGGAACCGAGCGTTCGGGCCGCGGGGTAACGGCAGTAAAACGTTCGATGACGGGACCCCAACCGGCGCGCGTGACGCGAGCGCCGGCTTATACCTCACGGACCACACCGGGGACACCACGGGGTTCATGCCGGACGTCCCTGGGGAGTATTCGCTGCGAATGACCGTCACGGACGGGTGCCTAGTGACGGCAACCGGGGTGGACGTTACCGTTGATTGGTCCCCCGAGTGTACCGCCTTGGGGGTCACCGCGAACACGCTGCTGACCGTGTTGCCGGTGTTGACGTGCGTGTTCTTCGTGGCGTGGAGTGCGTGGTTTCTGAAGCGGACGCCGCTGCACCCGCTCTCGCCCCTCACGTTCAGGGCGGACGCGGCGAGGCTGCAGCGGTGGGAGGCGTTCAAGATGAGGGTCAAGTTCGATCGTCTGAGGGAGAGCTGGGAGCTACGGGCGCACAGGGAGGCGCTGGCGCTGGCGTTGAGGGCGAAACGACGTGCACGGAAAGGAAAGTCGGCGAAGGGTACCTCCCGGTACGGTAAGGCGAAGCGGCCGTTGCCGCCTCGCGAGGGCTGGGGCGAGGACCCAAAGGGATTGAAGCAGACGTCGAAAGGCGCGACTGATCCGACGCCCATCGGCGAGAAGAAAGTGGTCATACCCAACCCCACCGTTCGGTCGGCGCGGCGTAAGTTCGAGCGCGCGATCGCATCCCTCGCGGGCGCGACGGAGATGGACTCGCACCTCGTCCCGTCCAGCGTGCACGCGTGGCGGTTCGGTCTCACGTTCGCCGTCGTGGCGGAGGGCGCGACTCTGTGTTCGCTTTCGTTCTTACGAAACACGTGGTGGGCCCCGGCGGCGGGAACCGTCGGTCGCGCGATGGGGATCATACACGACGCCCCGGTGGCGTACGACCTCGCGTATATCGCCGCCGCGCTGCTCGTCGTCGCGCTCGTCTCGTCTCAGATGGCCAGGCCGGGGCGCGGGCAATCGCCGCCGATGGCGCAGCGCCTCGCGCTCGCGGCGTACAGAATATTTTTTCATCGGAAGAAGCTCACCGCGCAGGAGCTCGCAAACACCAACGCGGATCGCAGGGCGCGCGGTGACCCAGAGGTCGACGCGTACGGTCGAGAGGTCAAGGGCACGGGTAAAAAAGGTACGGGAAATGCATCGTCCGACAAGTACGACGTCGGTAAGAGTCTCAAGGTGGACAAGGACGGCAGGGTTCTTAAGGACGGCAAGGACGGCGGCAAAGGTATCGCGTCGTCTAAGGGCGCCAGCAGACAGCCCGGCGCGACTGACCCGTACAAGAGACACACGTGGAGACGACTCGTGGTTCGTCACCTACCCTCGTGGGCATGCTGCGTCCGGGGGTCGTGGAGCGCGTCCGCCGCGCCGGGTGGGACCGAGTCGCATCGCAGGTACGCCGACGCCGCGGCGCAACGAACGTCGTCGAACATCCTCGCGAAAGCCGTCGCTGGACCGTTTCGGATAACGGCTGGAGTTGTCAAACAGTGTCTCTACTTCATCGGCGGTTTCCATGTCTTCTTACTTTGGCTGGTGTGCGAACCGATGTTCGTGCCCGCGGTGGCGGCCAGCGCGTCGATGCTGACGTGTAACCACGTCGATTCCGCCAGGCCGTTTCCTCACCTCGCGCGGGACGACGAGCTGCGGTGCTACGTCGGGACGCACGGGAGCTTGATGCTCGTGGGTTCGTTGACCGCGATGTGTCTCCCGCTCGTCGCCACGTGGTTCGGCACGACGATCGCGCCGAGGCAGGACCTCAGCGCCAGGGAACTTCCGCATTTCGTCGTCCTGCGCGTTTGCGCTAGGTGGTTCGCCGCGGTCTTCTCCGTCACGCAAGGCGAGATGGACATGACCCGGCGGGAACCGCGAGGTGAGTACGGCATACCGAGTGCGGCACACGACGGGTGGAGCGCCACGACGCACTACACCAAAGATTTCGCGCACCTCGTGGGGTTAATACTGGTGTGTTGCGCGATGTTCGCGTTGAACTACGCGTTTCAACCGCAGAGGGGTCGAGCCGGAGCCGCGGTCAACGGCGGCCGAGGTGCCGCGTACGCGTGCGCGCTGTGGACCGCGTTGATGGCGTACCGCACCACATGCGACACGACGCCGCCGGCGAACGGCGGTATCCTCCCGGACGCAGACGCGAACGGCGCGCTGACCCTCCTGTTCCTCGGGTTGTTCCCCGCCGCATACGGGGGTTGGGCGCTGACGCACTCGCGCGGCTCTCTGTTTGGTTTCCCGGACCTGAGCCCGAGGGAGATGCGCAAACACAAAGATCCACGGGTTCGTGCGATGGGGGTGCTCGTCGGGAACGCCACGGACGGCATCGTGGGCGCGTTTGGTCACTGGGAGGGCTTAGAAAAGCAACGCGAGAAGGACAGGGCGGATCGTAAAAGCGGGAACACGCACTTGATCACCAACGGCGTCAATTACGCCCCGGGCGAGGGCCTCGCGGCACTCACGGAAGAGGCCGAGGACGACGTCGCGGAGGATGCGCTGATGTGGCAGCTGGTGCTGCAGGCCCATTTCGCCGGTTTCGGCGTCGACGTGGACGTCAGGGTGCACGCGTGCGAGGCGGTGGTCGCGTTGGCCAAATCGGACGACGGCGTGATGTGCGCGCAACGGTGCCAGCTCGTGCCGCTCATCAAGCGGCTCCTCCTGGACCCCACCGACAGCGCCATCCGCCTAAAGGCGGCCGAGGCGGTGCACGCGCTCGCCAAGAACTTTCGGGGACAATCGCTGCTGTGCCAGCGCGACCTCGACTGCCACCTCGCGTGTAAGCGCCAGCGGAAACGCGAATGGTTCGAGGCGCTAATTTACCTCGAGCGTCGGTACCACCGCGTCGCGGCGGACGCGGCTCGGATCCAGTACGAGATTGGACTGTGGCAGATGTACGCCAACAAGTTTTTACCGCCCGATCGATTCATGCCGTTGGTGGACTGGAACGTGCGCGCGTGGCTGGACGACGGCCGGGGGGGCATGATCGACGACGGCGTCATCGAAGGCGACGAGGACGCCGTGCGGCAAAAAAAGAATCAGCAGTGGGAGCTCGTCAAGGAGGTTCTCTTCGGGAAGGTTGACGAGGAAAAGGCGCGACGGCAGGACGCGATCGAGCGGCGGAAGGAACGACGTCGTAAGAAAGCCGCGGAGCGCGCCAAGCAGGAGGCGGAGATGACCGTGCCGCAGTGCCTTGCGCAGCTGTTACTCGACGACGACGAGCTCGTGGTGGAACGAGCCGTGAAAGCCGTCGGCGCCATGCTTCAGGGCTTGAGGGACGCGGGCGGCCGACGTTTACCGCAGGAAGCCGAGCGACGCATGCTCCTCAACGCACGTAAGATCGCCGGGCCGTTGTACCGCACCGCGGGGCTTTACAGCGCACGGAAACTTCCCGAGCACGGAGAGGACGAGGACGCCGCTCTGAAGAACACTTCCGATAAAAAAGGCGCGACGTACTACGCCGTCGCGGCTCGCGACGAACGACTTGCGACCGTCTCCGGCGACAGCAGATCGAGCGGCGGGTCCGTGTCCAGCGCTGGGAGCGGGGACTCCCGCAGCTCACGCGGGAGCCGCGGCACGGACGACGACGAGGACGAGGAGGACGAGTGGGAGGAAGGCGCGAGGCGGCCTTCGCCGATGGACTTTGTCTTGGACGCGCCGGGACTCATCGAAAACTTGGTCATGTGCACCGCGCACGCCAGTTCGCAGGTGCGATCCGCCGCGCACGAGGTGCTCACGACCACCGCGTCCGAGGATACCGTCGCGACGGTCGCGTTCAGGGTGCTGGACCTGCTCGAGACGGTCGGTGACTGGCGCGGGCGGGTCAAGGCTATCGAATGGATCAACGCGCTCATCGCGGGGCGACTCAAGGAACTCGCGGAAGCAGCTGTCCAGGCCAACCCCGCCGCGCGGCGGCAACGATCCGACTCGGAGAACGCGCTCTTCCAGCTGCAGGGCGGCGACGAGGACCTCGCGCTCGGTCGCGATTCCGTCGACCTCGCGTCCGGCGTGGAGCACGCGCCGGGTGAGTTGGCGGGCGTCGCGACCATGTTATCGAGGCACGGCGTCGAGCGCATGGCGGCGTGTCTCGACGATCGGGACGCCGCGCCGGTTCGCGTCGCGGCGCTTCAGCTCCTCCGAGTCGTCTGGGACACCCTCGCCGCCGACGTTAAAGGCCGGGGCGACGGCCTGGACGAGTTCGAGTACGAGGACCCTAACGACGTCAACGACGGGCGGCTCGGCGTGTTCGAGCGGTGCGGCGTCGTCGCCCGATTGGTTTCACTTCGCGAAGACGACGACAAGGCGACTACGGTGTACGCGGATCTGTTGGTGCAGCGGATACTTCAAACCGCGGGGCGCGCCGCGGTGGACGCCTTCGACGAAGCCCGGGAGCTGTTGCACCCGAGTGATCTGCACGAGCGCGTCGGGACGCTTCTGGACGTCGCGAGGGAACGGTCGGCGCGTGGGTCCGAGTCGGAGCCGGAGTCTCCCGGCGGCGGTTCCACTCGTCGGGATTTGACGCGAATGGACACGGGCGATGCTTGGGGAAACGAAACGTCACGGTCCGGCGGGTCCGGTTCGCGGACGCCTCGAGGGTCCGGCTCCGCGCCCGCGTCCCCGAACGGCGGCGGCACGCCGGGCAGCGGCCGCGGCGTCACCGACGTCGACACCCCCGGCAAATCAACCCCTGGCGGTGGAAAATCAAGGCCGGGTTCGAGCGACCTCGCGACTTCCTCCGGCGGGTCATCCGGGCGGCACACGCCAAAGTCCCTCGGCGGCGACGGCGACGGGCGCAGCGAGTCGTCTAACCGCGCGTTCGCCGCGCACAGGTGGGACGAATACGTCCGCGAGAAGAACCCCCCGACGGTTCGATACCGACGGGGAACCCGGCCGAAGGATCGCGAACGAAAGCATCGAGCCGAGTTCGCCGCCGCGGAGGAAGCGAGCCGTCGGTCACCCGGCCGAACCGCGAAGGACGGTTTAGGACGCTGGGCGCCGTTCGTGGTGACGCGCGGTAAGTTGCTAGATACGCAGGATAAGCTTCGGGAGAGCCGCGGCGACGTCGTGGACTATAAACGGCCGAGCGGGAGCGACGAGTTCAACGCGAGAGTCGTCCGCGCTCGCATGCCGAAACGTTCCGCGCCGACCGCGGGTGCACCGACCGCGCCGACGCGCGCCGTCTCCGGCGAACCCTCCGGCCCTGGACCCGCGTTCATCCCCGAGCGCGGGACGCATGGCGCGCGTGAACGCGCGGCGTTAGCGGCGGAGCGGCCCACGTGGCGCGAGCGAACGTCGGAATACATCCTCGCGGGCGGCGCCGTCGGCGGCGTCGGCGGTAAGCGAAGAGGTCCGCACGAACGCGGCGTGCTGCGTGATGGGTTAGTGGGCTGGGCGGGGCAGGCGCACTTGCCGGTGCAAGGACCGAACGACATGTTCCCGCACGGGTCCTTCAACGTGGGGTCCGCGTCGGGCGACGGGGCGAGTTCGGTGTCGTCCGCTTCGCGAGGACGGTCGCGATCTTCGGCGAGAAAGCCGCAGCGCAAGGGTATGTCTTTGGGGTTCGACGACGTGGAGGAGGAGGAGGAGGAGGAGGATCCCTTGGCGGGGCTGGAAGGACTGGAGGACCCGACGGAGGTTGGGAAGAAGAAGAAGCGGTTCTTCGGTCTGTTCTAGTGCCGTTCGAGCTGTTGTACATCGAGCTACTGTAAGAGTCTTATAGCTAATCTAACGAAAGTTCTCTAGGTCATGACGCGTCTCGTGCGTAGGCGGCTTCACCCCCACGCCTGCTGCAGCGCGTAGTTCACCACGAGCTTCCCCTCCACCCCGTACCACGCGTACAGGTTAGACACGCGTTCGTCGTACCTCGGCGTGAACGCGCTGTTGAGGTACACGAACACCCGCCCGTCCGTGCCAATCTGCGGCTTGAGCTGCGTGGTGAGGAACGAGACAACCTTCTCGAACTTGTCGCTGGCGGTGATCTTGAACTTGTTCTGCTTCAGGATCGGCGCGTCGCCCGTGGCCTTCAGCAGCACCACGACCTTGTCCACGGGTTGACTCGCGGTCGACGGTTCGGCTTCAGGATCCGCCATCGTCGGGTCTCACCGGCGCCCCTCCCGAGTGACAATCTCGAATCTATCACTCGGCTCGAGAAGTTCAAACTGGTCTCGAGCAGGTTTTGAGTTGTGCCGAGTAGATCGGAGAACCATAGAAGGACGCGCCCCACCGGGGACGTCGTACCCGCCGTATCGCGACGCATTCACGCCGACTAGGTACAGTATCAAGATGGAGGACGAGATCGCGCGCGTGCTGGAGGCGAGCATGAGCCCCGACGAGGCAACGCGCGTGAACGCCGAGCAGCAGCTCACGCAAGGCGGCACCATGCCGGGCTTTGGGCTCGCGCTCGTGCGATGCGCGCTGAACCAGCTGTGCGCCCCGGGCACCAGGCAGCTCGCGGCGGTGGTGCTCAAGAAGTACGTCAAGGAGCACTGGCAGGAGGGCGAAGGGCGCTTCTTCCCGCCGCAGACCAACGACGACGAGAAGGAAGCCATTCGAACGCTCCTCCCAAACGGACTCGCCGATCCCTTACCGAAGATCCGAACCGCGTGCGGCATGGCCATCGCCACCGTCGCCACATGGGACTGGCCCCAACAGTGGCCGCAGCTCACGACGCAGCTCGTCGGAGCCATCCGCGAGCGCAGGAGCGAAGATTCCGTCGTCGGCGCACTGCGATGCCTCGCGATGATCCTCGGAGACATGGACGAAGCACAGGTGCCTGAAATATTACCAGCCCTATTACCCGAACTCGCCGCGATCGTCGCCGCCGACAGCGCCGTGTACACGCTCGCGCTCAAACGCAGGGCACTCGCGGTGCTCCACGCGTGTCTCCTCACCCTCGGCGTCATGTCCGGCGCGAGGCAACGCGCGGTGCGTGATCTGATGACGCCGCTGCTCCAACCGTGGCTCGACCTCTTCACGTCCGCGCTCGCGTCCCCGCCCGCGCCGTCGGACCCCGGGCAGTGCGGCTTGCAACTCGAAACCCTACGATGCCTCACGCAGGTGGTCCAGTACTTCTCCAAGAGCGCGGGGGAGGCGCTGTTGACACCTCTGGCGTCAGCGGCGAGGCTCTTCCATTCAATCGCGCCCGTGTATCACGCGTCTATGATCGGAACCGACGCCGACGACTACGAACCTCCGAGGGACGACGAAGGCGAGACGCTGTCTTTGGACTCTGTCGTCTCCCAACTCCTCGAGCTCATCATGTGCATCGTGGAGCACCCGCGGCTGCGTTCGCTTCTCGTTGACGGGACGGAGGACACGATCCATAGGGCGATCGGGTACATGTGCATGACGGCGGCGCAGGAGGAGGCGTGGGAGGTGCGTTATTTTGATTCTCGTACAGGCAATTAGTTTACTGACGCGTGTTTTGTTTAACTCTTACAGGATGATCCCAACGCGTACGTCGCGGACGAGGACGACGACATGACCACCGTGCGCGCCACGTGCGGGATGCTGCTGCACGAGATGTCCGGCGCGTTCGGCGGAGAGGAGGTGGAGAAGGCGAACGGTGGGTCGTTTTCCGGCGCTTTGGCGTCAGCGGTGAAGCGACGCATGGACGAAGCGGAAGCCGCTCGAGTCGCCGGCGATTCGACTTGGTGGAAGCTTCGCGAGGCGACGCTGCTCGCGGTGGGCACCTTGGACGATTTCATCGTGGAGACGGGGCGTGCGCTATCGGAGTGTGGCCGGTACGCGACGTTCAGCGCGCCGGGGTTCCTCGGTCTGGTGCTTGATCGCGACTTGGCGCCCGGGAGTGAAAATTCGATTCCTCCGTTTCTGCGGGGACGGGCGTTGTGGGTCGCGGCGAGGCTGGCGCCCGGTGCGCCCCCCGCGGCGGCCACCGCGGTGCTCGGCGCGGCGCTCCAGTCGCTGGACCCGCGCGCCCCCGCGCCGCTTCGCGTGGGCGCGTGCAGGGCACTCGCTCAGTACGTACCCTTGGCCCCGAAAGACGGCTTGGTTCCCTTTCTCGGGCCGGCGTATCAGGGCCTCGGGACTCTGCTCGAATCGGAGTTTAACGCGGGCGAGGCGTCCAAGGCGGCGACGAGCGCCGGTGCGGCGGCGTCGCTCGCGAACGACGGCGATTGCGAGACGCTCCATTTGGTGCTCGAGGCTATGCTCGTGGTTGTCAAATCCGACGCTGAAGCCGCGGCGGCGTGGTCCGGGGCGTTGGCGCCCGCGACGCTGCGGGTGTGGGCGGCGAAGGTGGCGGACCCTCTGCTCGCGGCGGACGCGCGGGACGTGCTCGAGGCGCTCGCGGCGGTGCCCGCGTG
>Ga0209425_10003669_pt1 | contig 16128 bp, 17 predicted proteins | sample COG_05_FD_184749 | JGI IMG/M metagenome (GOLD analysis project Ga0209425, IMG submission 184749) | Pelagic Microbial community sample from North Sea - COGITO 998_met_05 (SPAdes) (version 2) | ecosystem: Environmental > Aquatic > Marine > Neritic zone/Coastal water | place: Helgoland, sampling...
TATCTTGTCTTCCTAATTTTATTGTCATGGCTCCTTCTGATGGGGATGATTTAAAAAATATGATTTATACATCACTTTTTATTAATAAAAATCCTTCAGCTATTAGGTACCCAAGAGATACAGTGATTAATTATAATGAAAAAACTAAATTTAAAAAAATTCTAATTGGAAAATGTAATATTATTCAAAAAGGTAAAAAAATAGCTCTTTTAAATCTTGGAACTCGAATAGCTTCCGTTAAAGGTGTATCTAAATTGCTTGAAAAAAATCATAAAATTAAACCAACAATTATTGATATGAGATTTGCAAAACCTATAGATACATCTATTTTAAAAACTTTAACAAAAAATCATGATTGTTTTGTAACTATTGAGGAAAATTCAATTGGTGGTTTCTCCGCTCAAGTTAACAATTATTTCATCCAAATGAAAAAAACACCCATGCTTGTAAATTGTTTTATGCCTGATGAATTTCTTGATCATTCAGATATGAATGACCAGTATACTACTGCAAAATTAGATACGGATAGTATTTATAAAAAAATATCTAAGAAATATTTTTAATTATTTTTTTTGAATTATCGATCATAATGAGATCGGCTAACACAAAAGCAGTCATTGCGATGCCTACAGGTACTGCTCTAATTCCAACACAAGGATCGTGACGACCTTTCGTAGAAATTGTTGTGTTTTTTTTATTTTTGGAGATAGTTTCCTTTTTAGCTAAAACGGAACTAGTAGGTTTTACGACATAACGGAATACAATATCCTGTCCTGAAGATATACCTCCAAGAATTCCACCAGAATTATTAGTTAAAAATTTAATTTTATTTTTTTTTATTTCCATTTTATCTGAAGAGGTCAATCCGTCTTGTTCAATAATATTAAAACCTGCTCCAAATTCTATTCCTTTGACAGCATTGATGGACATAATCGCTTTTGATAATTCACTATCTAATTTTTGGTAGATTGGTTCCCCGATATTTACTGGCATATTGGAAACTCTTACTTCAATAATCGCTCCTAATGAAGATCCCTTCTTTCTATGATCCAAAATCAATTTTTCCCAGATGGGTATCATTTTTTTATCAGGTGAAAAAAAAGGATTTTTATTTATTATTTTTGAGTCCCACTTCAATCCATCAATTCTTTCTGATCCAATTTGTATTACTGCACTTTCAATCTTAATTTTTTTATATTTTGAATTTTGTATTAAAATCTCTGATATGGCGCCTGCAGCAACTCTCATTGCTGTTTCCCTAGCACTTGATCTGCCTCCACCTCTATAATCATAATTCTTATACTTACTCCAGTATGTGTAATCAGCATGTCCTGGTCTAAATTTATTTTTAATATCACTATAATCTTTGCTTTTTTGATCTGTGTTATAAATTATAAAAGAAATTGGTGATCCGGTAGACTTACCTTCAAAAACACCTGATAAAATTTTAATTTTGTCATCTTCATTTCTTTGAGTTGTAAATTTTGATTGACCAGGTTTCCTTAAATCAAGTTTTTTTTGAATATATTTAACATCTATTTTTATGTTTGCAGGAAAGCCATCGACAACACAGCCAATAGCCTCTCCGTGACTTTCTCCCCAAGTAGTAAATTTTAATAAGTTTCCAAAAGAGTTATGAGACATAATTTTAATTATTTTTTATTTGAAAATTCCTCTAATAAATTAGCTACATTTTGAGCTTCATCAACGGCTACCATGCCTACAGTATGATAACCGCAGTCAACATGATGAATTTCTCCTGTAACCCCAGATGATAAATCACTAAGTAGATAAACTCCTGTAGTTCCAACTTCTTCTTGGGATACATTTCTTTTCAAAGGAGCATTTAACTCATTCCATCTTAAGATAAATCTAAAGTCACCAATACCAGATGCTGCTAAAGTTTTAATTGGTCCAGCTGAAATAGCATTAACTCTTATATTTTTATCTCCCATATCAACTGCTAAGTATTTTACAGATGCTTCGAGTGCAGATTTTGCAACACCCATAACATTGTAATGGGGCATCACTTGTTCAGCTCCATAGTAAGTCAGGGTTATAATGCTTCCACCTTCATCCATTAAGTCGTAACAGTATTTACAAGACTCTGTAAAAGAATAACAGGATATGTTTAAAGAATTTAAGAAGTTCTCTTTTGAGGTCATTACGTACTTACCCCTTAATTCATTTTTATCAGCAAAAGCAACGCCATGAACAAAAAAATCTAATCTACCCCATTTTTCTTCAATTAGTTTAAAAGCTTCTTGAATTGATCCTTCTTTGTCAGCTTCACATTGAATAAGTGTATCTGATCCAACACTTCTTGCTAAAGGTTCTAATCTTTTCAATAGCATTTCATTTTGATAAGTGAATGCAAGATCCGCTCCATAATTGGCACATTGCTGTGCTATTCCCCAGGCTATAGACTTATCGTTAGCCACACCCATAATTAATCCTTTTTTATTTTTTAAATCCATATTATTAATTTCACTGTATATTATATTACTATTAAGAATTACTAAAATGTTAGATAAAAATAAAGAACCTTTTTTGCTTTTTGATGAATGGTTTAGTTTAGCTAAAGAAAAAGAGTTAAATGATCCTAATGCTATGAACTTAGCAACAATTAGCGAAGATAATAAACCACATTCTAGGATGGTTTTACTTAAAGATCATTCTTCTGATGGTTTTATTTTTTATACAAACACAGAAAGTAATAAAGGGATACAAATTTCTCAAAATAGTAATGTTGCTTTATGTTTTCATTGGAAATCTTTGCAAAGACAAATACGCATTGAAGGATCGGTAAAAAAAGTAGATGATTCGACAGCTGATAGTTATTTCAATTCAAGAGGCTATATGAGTAGAATAGGTGCCTTATCTTCAAAGCAGTCCTCTGTACTTAAGTCTAGATCAGAATTAGAAGCACTAATTGAGGATTTTAAAAAAAAATATCCTGATGAAAACAATGTACCAAGACCTAAGTATTGGACTGGCTTTATTGTAACACCAATTAAAATTGAATTCTGGCAAGATATGCCTCACAGAATACACGACCGTTTAGTTTTTGAAAAATTAGATAACTCTAAGTGGAAAAGTCAAAAACTATTCCCTTAAATACTCTCGAGTATATATTGTTTCCATCTTCCTAATAGATCTGAACTAGATGACTCTTTGTGACTTCCACCAACCCCAAATTTTAGCTCAATTTTTAGTTTTTCAGCTACCTCTAATTCCCTAACTTTTGAAGGGTCGGACCTATCTCCTCCATTAGCAAAGACAACTTTTGTACCGGGGTATTTTTCTACAACTTTTTTTAAAAGATCTGATGCTGAGTTATCATCGTCATTAAATTCCATAGTTTCGTCAACTACCTTTAATCTGGATACTACGTATGATCTATGCTTCATATCCATAAAAAAATTACCTTTTTTTCTAGTAAGCCAGACGTCCGAATTTAATCCTACAATAAGATAGTCTGAAAATTTCTTACATTCCTCCATCATCATTATGTGTCCTGGGTGAATAGGGTCAAAACCTCCTGAAACAATTGCTATGGTTCGACTCATTATTTTATACTAGAAATATAGTCCTCAAGTTTTTTTTGATCTTTTTGAGACAAATAATTATGACTAACTGATACAATATCATGCCAAGTTGCTAAGTAATTTAGATTCACATTCATTTTCTTCAAATTTAAGTCAGCATTTTTGTACACTCCGTAAAAAAAAGCAACGAATATATCTTTAATAATTAATTTATTTGCTCTAAGAGATTTGACAAAATGAAGTTTGCTTCCCGCATCTGTTGCCATATCCTCTATAAGTACTGAAGTAGTATTTTTTTTAAATTCACCTTCTATTAGTTTGCCTTTTCCAAAACCTTTAGGTTGTTTTCTTATATATATCATTGGTTGCTGAATTTTCTGAGATATTAAAGCTGCATATGGAATTCCTGCAGTTTCCCCACCTGCAACATAGATATTTTTTTTATATTTTAATTGAATTTGTTTTATCATTTCATTAATGATAATTTCTCTTTCTTTTGGAAATGAAATTAATTTCCTGCAATCAACATACACCGGGCTAAGTTTTCCAGATGTGAGTGTGAATGGTTTTCTAAAATTAATATTAACACATCCAATATCGAGAAGTATTTTTGCTATTTTTTTGTTTTTTTGCATTTAACAGAACAATATTTAACATCATTCCAGACCTTTTCCCATTTCTTTCTCCAATTAAATGGTCTTTTGCAAACTAGGCAAATTTTAGAGTCCAGATTTTTTTTATTAGACAATACTTTCGAGTTCTTTATCAGACAGGTTACCAGATATAATAACTAAAGGGCATTTAAGTAAATTAGATTTCTCATAGATTAATTTATCGATTAATGGACCGGGTTTACCTATCTCCGTACTACTTGCTAATACGATAGTAGAGTTAGACGAATAATCATTTAAATATTTTATAAAACCATCTAAATCGTCAGACATAAAAACTTTAGAGTCTGCATTGATTTTCGACTTTTCTTTCAAATAAGAATGAACCTTATGGTGATTTAATTTTTCAATCTTTATTTGCTCTTCATGAATAATATTTTCAGCAGAATTCACTAGCATAATTTGATCGGAGATTGACTCAGCAAAACTAATTGTTGTTATTTTGGCTTTAATCGCTTTTGCCCTAATCATACAAAAATGCACAGCCTTCCACATCTCTTGACTATTATCAATAACGACAAAGTAATTTCTCTTAGTTAAATTTTTTTTCATTTTCTCCTTAAAATATAATTAAATATGAAGCTAAATAGAATTGCAAATAAAACTAATGCAAAAACATACGCAAGTGATTGAGAATATAGTAACTGTTCAATTTTTTGAATAAAACCTATTTTTTCAATTGTTAATTTTTTTTGTGTAACTTTAATAACTTTATTGTTAATTATTTCATAAAAATAAATATTTATTAGGCCGCTATTAATATTATCAGGAATTTTAAATCTACCAAAAAATAAACTATCTTCAGCTTCAATTAATTTTTTTTCAAAATATAATGATTTTTCTTTAAGTGCTTCTCTTATTTTGAATAATTTTTGAGAAGCGTCTGAAATTAAACGATGATTATTTTTAACAGTTTGTATCAAGAATATTTCATTTAATGTTTTCTTTGGAAGAGAAAAAATTGAAAAATAATTAGGAATATTTTCATAATCTGTTGATTTATTTGTCCAAAGTATTTTTTTTTTAACTTTTTCGTTTAATCTTACCTTCTCTCCTTTACCCTCTAGAATTATAAGTAAATCGTGATCTGCTGATTTTTCACCAAATATAACAATTTCTTCTCCTAAGAAGTTACTTTCTATATTAATCTCGTATTTATCTAATGAAAAACTTGATGCTTCTAGTTGAACTAATGCAGTTAAAAAAATAATTAAATATTTAATCATAATATATCTATGGTTTGCATGTAGACAGGTGTTCTAAGGAGTTCATAAATCAATAAACTTGCGATTATTAGTATTAAAAAACCAAATGCTTCTTTCAAATAATCTATTTTTATTTTTTCTATAAATCTTGAAGCAAGTGCTGCTCCCAGTGAACTGCTAATAATCAAAATTATTGCTAAAATAAAATCTAAATTCTGATTTACAACTACTTGTAATATTACAGAGATCAATGAAACAATTGTTATGTTAAATAAAGATGTTCCAATTACAGACACAGTAGTCATGCCTAATATATAAATCATACATGGTACTAAGATAAAGCCTCCACCAATACCAGTAAATCCTGTCAATAAACCAATAAAAAAACCAATAGTAAGCGGAGCGAAAATACTTATATAAAGTTTTGATTTTCTAAATTTAATTTTAAATGGTAAACCATGAATCCACGAATGCTCATGTAATTTAAATTTCCCTTTTCTTTTCTTTACATTTTCTTTTGCTGCCTCAAATAGTATAAATAAAGCTGTGAGCGATAAAATAGCTGCATAGAATATATATAAATAATTATCTACAAGACCTGTTGCATTAATTTTTCTTAATGTATAAACACCAATTAATGTACCTACAGATCCGCCAGCGATTAAAATTGAGCCAATTTGAAAATCTACATTTTTTTTTTGTAGATGATTAATCGCGCCAGTAGATGATGAGGCAAATACTTGAATTGTTGTCGTTCCAACAGCTATTGTAGCTGGTACACCAGCTAAAATTAATAATGGTGAAGCAATAAATCCTCCACCAATTCCAAATAACCCTGAAAGAAATCCAATAGATAAACCCAAGGTTAAAAGTAAATAGATATTGATTGAGATCTCTGCAATTGGTAAATAAATACTCACGATTAATTAATATTTAATATTCCCTTCAATTGCTATAGATTTATAAATTATGATTAACTATTCTCTAATGTTCGCTTGCTCACAAGACGGCTTCATTGCAAAAAAAGAAGGCGATAATCCAGCTTTATGGACTTCGAAAGAAGATCATCAGCTTTTATCAGATCAAATATCTATATCTGATTGGTGTGTCATGGGTAGAAAAACTCATGAATTAAACCCTAAGGAAGACAGGAAAAGAATTATTTTTTCAAGACAAGTTCAGTCAATAAAGGCCATTAATCCAAAGATCCCTAATCAATTGTATTTTAATCCTGACGTATGTCAGATATCTGAATTTGAAAATCTTGTTAGTGATAATTCTAATGTTTTGGTTCTTGGAGGAACACGTGTTCATGATTTTTTCTTGTACTTAGATGTGCTATCTAAAATATCAGTAACAATTGAACCTTTAACATTCACTTCTGGCATTCCTGCTTTTTCGTTTCTCAATTTTAATGATTTGGATGCATTCTTGATTACTAGAGGGTACCTAAAAAATCAAAAAACTATTAATGAAAAAACAAAATTAATCACTTTCTCTAGATAAATTTTTTATTTTTAGGTAATCATCATTTGTATTTATATTCATAAATTCAATTTCATTAACAGTATTAAAATCAATAAAATCATAGTTTAAATCTTCAGCAATTTTCATAATTTTTACACCATTAGATTTAATTAACTCATTTTCAATAATTTCTAAAGTTTTAATAGACCAAAAAGAAAACATAGGTTCTATTTTATTATTAATTCTTGAGATAAAGACTAAATTATCAGCATTAGAATGATTAATAAAATTATCGATATACTCTATTGGAATAAAAGGGGCATCTGTTGGAACTAAGGCAAACCATATATCTGATTTATCATACTCAAATTGTTTCATTATGGAATGCAAACCTGCTAAAGGACCTTTAAATCCTTTGATTAAATCTGAAACAATTGGTCTATTAAATTTAGTGTATTTCTCTTCATCCTGATTAGCATTTATGTAAATTTTTTCTAATCTCTTGCTAAGTGTATTAATTATTATTTCAATAAAATCCTTGTTGTTAATATTCAAAAAACTTTTATTGATATAATTCATCCTTGAAGATTTTCCTCCAGTCAGAATAGCACCAACAACGCTCTTACTCATATTGTAACCTAAATTCACCTGATAAAATATTAAATCGCTTGCCTCTTACACGACCAATCATTGTTAATTTCTTTTTTTTTGCTATCTCAACTGCCCAAGCTGTAAAACCTGATCTTGATATTAAAATTGGTATTTTCATTTTAATACACTTAATAACCATCTCACTTGTAAGCCTACCAGTGGTGTAAAAAATTTTGTCACTAGTGTTAATATTATTTTTAATCACTAATCCTGCAATTTTATCAACAGCATTGTGCCTACCTACATCCTCAAAATAATACATTGGCTTATTTATATCACATAAGACACATCCATGAATTGCACCAACTTTTAAATACAAGCTTGGCTCCATATTGATAATTTTTGATAAATTCATCATTTGCATATGAGTAATTTTAATTTTTTTATTTAATTTTATGTCTTCAATTTCAGAAATTAAATCTCCAAAAACTGTCCCTTGAGCGCAACCAGATGTGTTTATCTTTTTTTTAAGCTTAGCTTCATAGTTTGTTTTTGAATTAGTTCTCACCACAATTGTTTTAAGATCCTTATGATATTCAACTTTTTTAATATCTGAATAATTCTCCAGCATGCCTTGATTATAAAGATATCCAATTGCTAAATATTCAGGATAATCATTTATTGTCATCATAGTGACAATTTCTTGATTATTTAAATAAAGAGTTAATGGTTTTTCAACAATAATTGGTAAATTTATTAAATTTCCATTTTCATCTATTGTTTTTTTTATTTTAAATAACTTATTGTTATTAACACTCGGTTTGATAATAAAATCTGACATATTTAATTTAATTGTAGTATGGTGTGAATATGAAAACAATAGCTGTAATTGGTTGGAAGAATAGTGGCAAAACAACCCTGGTTTCCAATCTCACCAATTATTATTTTAATAAAGGCATTAAAGTGGGTGTAGTTAAACATGCTCATCATAATTTTGATATTGATCATGAAGGAACCGATAGTTATAAAATAAGAAAATCTGGAGCTTTTAAAACAACAATTGTTTCCGATAAGAGATTAGCACACATGATTGAAGAGGAGAGTTTGGATGAGAATGTATCTCAAATAATTGCAATGCATGAAGACTGCGAAATTTTAATTTTTGAAGGATTTAAAAATAATAGCGAATTAAAAAAAATTGAAGTCTCTTTTAAGAAAAATAATAAAAATGAATTAAACCTAGAATTACCTAATGTTTTAGCCATTGTTACAGATCAAAACCAAAAACGTACAATTCCAAATTTTCAACATGATCAAATTACCGAAATAGCTGAATTTATTCTAAAAATTGTATGAAAAAATTAGTATCTAAAGATCAAGCAATAAAGCTTATTCAAAATTTAAAAATTCAGAATTATCAAATTATAAATGAAAAGTTAATAGATGCTTTAGATCGTAGGTCTATAAAAAAAATTTATTCACCAATTAATTTACCCGAATTACCAACTGCGGGTTTAGATGGTTATGTTATGTCGTCCGTAAAGTCTGAAAAAATAAAGATTCATAAAAAAGAGATATCATGTGGTTCTAATTTAACAAATTTGGATAAAAACTTTGCATATAAAGTTAATACAGGAGCTACGATAGATAAAAATTTTAAATATTTAGTACCCCTTGAAAAAGTAAAAGTAAAAAATGGAATATTGATATTTGATAAAAACAATGCATCCAAAAAAGACATAAAAAAAATTGGTGAAGATTTAAAAAAAAATACTCTTATATTGAGTTCCAATGAACGTATAACAGAATTTAAAATTGCACTTTTAGCTTCAGTGGGAATAAAAAAAATTCCATTGTATAAAAAAATTAAAATTGGTGTTTTTTCTATTGGAGATGAGTTAATTGACTCAACTAAAATCAAAAAAAATAAATCTCAAATATACGACTCTAACAGATATCAAATTATTAATTTTTTAAAACAATGGCCAATAGATATTGTTGATTTAGGTATCCTAAGTGATAATGAAAATTCAATTTCAAATTTTTATAAAAAGAATATTATAAAATTTGACTTAATGATTAGTTCAGGAGGTGCATCTTCAAGTAACAAAGATTTCATTTCAAAATTTATAGAAAAAAATACAAAAGTTATTTTTAAATATATAAAAATTAAACCTGGTAGGCCTTGTATTTTCAGTCATCACAAAAATGCATTTCTATTCTCTCTTCCTGGTAATCCTCTAGCCGTTAGTATAAATTTACTTTTTATAGTCTCAGAGTTTCTTAACTTATTTAGTTTTGGTAAGTCAGTAAATGCAACACAGGTTTTATCTAGTTTTAATATTAGTAAGAATAAATCTTTTAACAATTTTTATAGAGTTAAAATTGATAAATATAATAGTGCTCAATTATATAATACAAGAGGTTCTGCTAAATTAATCTCACTGAGTAATGCAGATGGTTTAGTGGAAGTTCCTAGTGGTAAAATATCTATTAAAAAGGGAGATAACTTAAAGTTCTTTAAGTTTTAAATTTAATATGAACAATTTTTTTTATAATTTTTATAGAAATTATTTCATATTTATTCTCTTTGCAGAAATTTTCAAAATCAAATTTTGATAATGTGTCATCACTTTCAATATGAAACTTAGACTTTCTCTTAAATTTTTTTATATATTTAGATGCCTTTAGAACTGGTATTGGGCATTCGTAACCTTTAGTGTCTAAATAATTATAATTTTTCATTAAATAAATCTTATAATAATTTTTGCTTATTGATAATTGTTTTTTAATTATAATTATTTATTGTATAATTTGTTTTTATGGATATTAAAAATTTAGAAATTCTACTAGTCCTTGATGACGAAAAACATTTTAAAAGAGCTTCTGAAAAATTAAATATCTCTCAACCTGCCTTATCAATGAAACTTAAATCTTTAGAAAATGAAATAGGTGTAACTTTAGTTAAAAGAGGTAAAAATTTTATGGGCCTAACCTCAGAAGGAAAAGTTCTTAAGAATAGGTTTTTAAACATAGTCAAAGAGTATTCTGAAATTAAACAATTAAGTTCAGAACTTAAAAATTCATTATCTGGTACCTTGAGAATAGGAGTTATCCCAACTGCTCAATTAGAAATTGCAAATATTATTAATTTTTTTGTTCAAAAACATAAAAACGTAAATACAAAAGTTATATCTATGCCTTCAAGTAAAATTGATGAACAACTCCATGATTACAAGATTGATATTGGAATTACCTATTTAGAAAACGAACCTATCAAAGGTGTTACTAAAATACCTTTCTATGATGAGAGGTATTTTTTAATATCATCCAATCAAAAATTTAAGGCAAAAAAAACAGTAAGATGGTCGGATTGCCAAGATTTAGATTTATGCCTTTTATCTGACGACAATCAATTTAGAAGGATTATTAACACAGTCTTCAAGGATGAAGGTATTAGTCCCAGAGTTTTATTAGAATCTAATTCTGTTACTCAAATTTTCTCTCAAGTTAATATGTCAAATTTTTCAACCATTATGCCTTTCTTTTTTATGCAAGCTTTTAACTACCGGCAGTCAGCATATTTCTCTGAACTTGTTAGCCCAACTATTTCTCATAAAATTGGCCTAGTTTTTATTAAAGACAATAATCCTGCGCCTTTAAAAGATAATTTTATCAAATTTGCAAAATCTTTTGATAAGTAAAAATTATTAATTAATTATCTATTAATAATTGATTGATTATCAAAAAAATATAAGTATTAGTTACTATCCATGGAAAATAAGAAAAAAATACACCCAGGTTCTGGAAGAAGAAATGCTCTTACTTACAACAAAGGTAGGCATGCAGATGATGCTTCTATTGAAGAACTAATGAATTTAATTCCAAATGATTTCTTTAGACAAAGAGACATGCTTATCGAAAGCTTTCATCTAATTCAAGATCACTACAAATGTTTATCTTACAAACATTTAACTGCTTTATCTGAGTTAACTAACATACCTTTGACAGAAATATACGAAACTGCATCATTTTATGCACACTTTGATATAATTGAAGAAGGGGAGGCATCTCCCCCGCCTGTTACTATTAGAGTTTGTGATAGTATCACTTGTGAAATGAATGGATGTCAATCTTTAGAAAAAAAAATGAAGGAAGAATTTAACCCAGACGTGAGAGTAGTTCGGGCTCCTTGTATGGGCCGTTGCCATCAGGCTCCAATTGTGGAGGTTGGAAAAAAACATGTTCCTTTTGCCACCACTGACAAAGTAAAAAAAATATTAGACTCAAAAGAATTAAAACCAATCATACCCAATTTTATTGGCTTTGAAGATTATAAAAAAAATGGTGGTTATAAGTTATTAGAAGAATGTCTTTCTAACAATAAAGATCCTATGAAACTAATTGAAGAAATGGAAAACTCTGGCATTAGAGGATTAGGTGGAGCAGGCTTTCCAACAGGTAGGAAATGGAGATTTGTAAGAGCAGAAAAATCACCGAGATTAATGGCTATCAACGGAGATGAGGGAGAGCCAGGAACTTTCAAAGATCATCACTATTTATCAAAAGATCCTCACAGATTTTTGGAGGGAATGTTAATTGCAGCATGGGTGGTAGAGGCAACTGATGTTTATATTTACATGAGAGATGAATACCCTGACGTTATCAAGTTTTTGAGAGAAGAAATTAAAAAGATCGAAGATGCTAATTTAAATATCAAAACAAGAATTCATTTTAGAAGAGGGGCGGGCGCATATATTTGTGGAGAGGAATCTTCAATGTTGGAAAGTTTGGAAGGTAAAAGAGGACTCCCAAGACATAAACCACCATTTCCATCTCAAGTGGGTTTATTTGGTAGACCTACTTTAATTCATAATGTCGAAACAGTTTTTTGGGTCAGAGAAATTTTAGAAAAAGGTGCCACCTGGTTTAGTAGTCACGGATTAAATGGAAGAAAAGGACTTAGAACTTATTCTGTCTCAGGAAGAATTAAAAATCCAGGTATAAAGTTAGCTCCTGCTGGAATTACAATCAAAGAATTAATAGAAGATTATTGTGACGGTATGTTGGACAATCATGATTTCAAAGCATATTTACCTGGTGGTGCGTCAGGAGGCATTCTTCCTGCAAGCCTTGACTCAATTCCTCTTGATTTTGACACCCTCCAAGAACACGGATGTTTTATTGGTTCAGCCGCAATAGTTGTTTTATCTGACAAAGACAATATGAAAGACATTGCTAAAAATTTAATGTTTTTCTTTAAAGATGAAAGTTGTGGACAATGTACACCTTGTAGAAATGGAACTGAGAAAGCTCTCAAACTCATGAATAAAGAATCTTGGGATATTGAATTACTCAAAGAATTGTCAACCGCTATGATGGATACCTCTATCTGTGGATTAGGTCAAGCTGCACCAAATCCTCTACTTTCAGTTATTAAACATTTTCCATCTGAGGTAACCAATTAATTTATGACTGACATCACAAATTTTAAAATTGACGGTAAAGAATACAAAGCAGAAAAAGATGAATCTATTTGGCAAGTGGCTAAAAAAAATGGAATAGATATACCTCATCTTTGTCACTCTGATGAACCTGGATATAGGGCTGATGGTAATTGCAGAACCTGTATGGTTGAGATTAAAGGTGAAAGAACGTTAGCTGCATCATGTATAAGAAAACCAACAGAAGGAATGGAAATTACAGTCGATTCAGAGAGAGCAAAAAAATCTAGATCCATGGTTTTTGAGCTATTAGTTGCTGATCAACCTAAAAAAGATTCCTCTCCAGATCCTGACTCTAAATTTTGGAGATGGTCAGATAAATTAGGTGTCACTGAAAGTAGATTTCCTTCTAAAGAAAAAATTACATTAGATCAAAGTCATACTGCAATGAGTGTTAATCTTGATGCTTGTATTAACTGTGGTTTATGTGTTCGTGCTTGTAGAGAAGTCCAAGTTAATGACGTTATAGGTATGGCTTTTAGAGGCTCTACAGCTAAAGTTATTTTTGATCTAGATGATCCTATGGGAGAAAGTACGTGTGTTGCTTGTGGTGAATGTGTTCAGGCTTGCCCAACTGGCGCCTTGTTAGAAACTACCTTGGTTGATAAAGAGGGTAAAAGAAATGATTTAGTGGCAGATAAAAAAGTTGAGAGTGTTTGCCCTTATTGCGGAGTAGGATGCCAGACAGAAGTCAGTGTTAAAGATAATAAAATACTTCATATTGATGGAAAAAATGGTCCAGCTAATGAGAATAGATTATGTGTTAAAGGTAGATTTGGCTTTGATTATATTAATCATGATGGAAGATTAACAAAACCTCTGATTAGAAAAAAAACAGCTCCAAAAAAATGGGACGCAAATATAGACGATAAAAATATTTACGATTATTTTGAAGAGACTTCATGGGAAAATGCTCTTGATATAGCTGCTAATGGATTTACAAAAACATTTAACGAAGAAGGACCAAAAGGTCTTGCTGGTTTTGGCTCTGCTAAGTGTTCTAATGAGGAAGCTTATTTATTTCAAAAATTAGTTAGAGTAGGTTTTGGTTCTAACAATGTTGATCATTGTACTAGGCTTTGTCATGCATCCTCTGTTGCGGCACTATTTGAAGGAGTAAAATCTGGAGCTGTTTCTGCACCGTTTAACGCAGCAACTGTAGCTGATTGTATTATCGTGATCGGTGCTAGACCAACTGAAAATCATCCAGTGGCAGCAACATATTTAAAGAGAGCTGCAAAAAGAGGAGCTAAGCTTGTTGTTATGGATCCTAGAAAACAAGGTTTATCAAAGCATGCTGAACATAATCTTCAATTCAAAGCAGGAACTGACGTCGCTATGTTAAATGCTATGCTTCATACAATTATTGAAGAGGATTTGTATGATGAACAATATGTACAAGGACAAACAGAAGGCTTTGAACAACTGAAAGAAAATATAAAAGACTTTACACCAGAAAAAATGGAAGCTGTTTGCGGAATTAAAGCTGAGACATTAAAAGAAGTTGCAAGACTTTATGCCACTTCAGAAAAATCAATAATTTTTTGGGGAATGGGTGTTTCTCAGCATGTGCATGGAACTGATAATGCACGATGTTTAATTGCTCTTGCTTTGACTACTGGCCAAATAGGAAGAGAAGGCACGGGCCTTCATCCTCTACGTGGTCAAAATAATGTTCAAGGTGCTTCAGACGCAGGTTTAATACCATGGATGTACCCAGATTATCAAGTTGTAGACGGTAAAGAAAATCAAAATATTTATGAAAAGTTCTGGAATAAAGAAATGGACCCTAAGAGAGGTTTAACTGTTGTTGAAATTATCAATGCTATTCATAATGATCAAATTAAAGCTATGTATATTATGGGAGAAAATCCTGCTATGTCTGATCCTGATCAAAAGCACGCAAGAAAAGCTTTAGCTAAATTAGATCATTTGGTTGTACAGGATATATTTTTAACAGAAACAGCTTGGCACGCAGATGTTATTTTACCATCTTCAGCTCACGCTGAAAAAACAGGAACTTACACTAATACTAACAGGACCGTTCAAATGGGACGGCAAGTCTTACCACCTCCTGGCGACGCAAGACAAGATTGGTGGATAACACAAGCAATAGCTCAAAGGATGGGTTTAGACTGGAGTTATTTGCACCCAAGTGATGTCTTTAATGAAATGTGTCAAATAATGGATTCTCTTAAAAATATATCTTGGGAAAGACTAGATAAGGAAAATGCAATTACATACCCATGTGAAGCTCCTGACAGTTCAGGAAGTGAGTATATTTTCAGGGAATCTTTTCCAACTGCAAACGGAAGAGGTAAAATTGTACCGGCTAGACTTATACCCCCTGCAGAATTACCTGATGAAGAATTTCCTTTAATTCTTACTACAGGAAGACTTCTAGAGCATTGGCATACTGGCTCTATGACAAGAAGAGCTACAGTGTTAGATCATTTAGAACCTGAAGCAATCGTGAGCATGAACCGCTGGGACATGAAAAGAATGAGTATAAGTGCTGGAGAAGAGGTCCAAGTAAAAACTAAGAGAGGTTCCATTGTCATTAAAGTGAGAAGTGACAAAGAAATACCCGAAGGTATGGTCTTCATTCCTTTTTGTTTTGCTGAAGCCGCTGCTAACGTTTTAACTAACCCTCAGTTAGATCCATACGGAAAAATTCCAGAATTTAAGTTTAGTGCAGCAAATGTTTTTAAAACAGAGCCTACCATTCAACAAGCTGTATAGTTAAACATAGCCAATTATTTCTAAAAATTTTATAAGATAATCTTTACCAAATATTTTTAATGAATTTATATCACTATTAATTGTTAAAGATATAAACACGGCTAATGAATAAAAAAATAAAAAAATAAATATCATATAAATAAATTTATTAAATAGCGGCACTTTAATCTTTTTAGATTGTTTTTTATTTATCACAAGCACCGCTGTATTTGTCAATGGCTTTAGCTGGTTATTAAGTTCAACGAAAATATTATTTTCAATTTTATCTATTTGATGATCTTTATTTTGAGATATTTTAGAGTGACTTAGGTTAGATAATTTATCTTCGATAGAATTTAATTTTTCATCAATTTTACTTTGAAAATCAAATTCTAAAGATTTAATTTTATTTTCTAACTCT
>Ga0209425_10003671_pt1 | contig 16118 bp, 15 predicted proteins | sample COG_05_FD_184749 | JGI IMG/M metagenome (GOLD analysis project Ga0209425, IMG submission 184749) | Pelagic Microbial community sample from North Sea - COGITO 998_met_05 (SPAdes) (version 2) | ecosystem: Environmental > Aquatic > Marine > Neritic zone/Coastal water | place: Helgoland, sampling...
GTGCTGATTCTGAGGCCCGGTCTTTGCTGCTTTTCAAGCCGTTGACGACAACGATCAAACGTCGGTCACCCTGCTTGGCAGTCCCCGTCAAGCCGTACCCGGCTTCAGATGTGTGGCCGGTCTTCATGCCATCTGCACCCGCATACCCATAAATCAACGGGTTCCGGTTGGACTGGCGAATGCCGTTGTAAGTAAATACACGCTCAGAATAGAAGCTAAACAATTCAGGGAAGTCTTGAATAATACGTGTCGACAATGTTGCTAAATCTCGAGCTGTCGTCCGGTGTTCTGAATGCGGCCATCCCGTCGCGTTCATAAAGTTACTACCCGTCATACCGAGTTCTTGGGCCTTATCTGTCATACGGCGTGCGAAGGCTTCTTCACTGCCTGCAAGGCTTTCAGCGACGACGATGCACGCATCATTACCAGATTGAACAATGATGCCGCGGATCAGGTCTTCAACGCGGACTTCGGATTTAGGCGGCAGGAACATTGTCGAGCTACCACTCGCAGCCCCGCCCTTGCGCCATGCATTTTCAGAAACCCTGAATTTGTCATCAAGCGACACACGGCCATCATTGATGCTTTCAAACAATAGATAAGCCGTCATCAGCTTGCTCATCGAGGCCGGCGGCATTTGCTCATCAGCGTTCTTGTTCAAAATCACTGTGCCAGTGGACGGGTCGATCAAGATCGCCTCTCGGGCCTTTGTATCAATCACTTCGGCCGTCGCCACCACCACAACAAACGAAGAAAGCGCCAGGACTGACAAACTTGTCAGCGTTGATTTAAGAATATTGTTCAATTTTGATATAGCTCCATTTTATTCACGCTTTCTGACGCCTAACAGTGACATTTTGATGGCGTTCTTAATCTACGATGATACGCGCATCAGGATAGCCTGTTCTAATAACCTGATTAAGTATCATGTCTGCCTGATCAACGTCCGCCAAAGGCCCGACGCGAACTCGATATAGGTCTCTGCCATTCACGAGGACCTGATCTAAAAAGACAGGGCCGAGTGGGCTCAAGCTGGCACGAACCTGATTTGCGTTATCAAACAGGCCAAACGCGCCCGCCTGCACAAAGATCGATGTTGGTGATACGGGTCCCTGCTCAACAGCGGCATCTAGTGACGTGATCAAAGTCGCTGTTTCAGGTTGTAAGGTTGCATTCGAAATTGTGCCAGTTTGCGCTGGGGGAATATTGCTCACATTTGGTGACAATTCAGCCCCTACAGGCGCCGGCAATGTCTCGGCGCTTACGCTCGCTTTAGGAAGTTTATCTACGGTAATTGGCGAGCCGACCTGCGCTAACGTTTCACGGTTCTGCATGCGTGCAGCAACGGCGCGCGATTGATCCGCCAAAATTTGAACGCGTACACGTGACGTTCCTTGGTTCTGGAAGCCTAACAACTGCGCGCCACGCTTTGAGATATCGATAATACGGCCCTTCGCAAAAGGCCCCCGGTCGTTGACCTTTAGAACCAACGAACGCCCGTTTTCCAAGTTGGTGACTCGAACAAAACTAGGCATCGGCAATGTGCGATGCGCCGCCGTCAGCGAATTCATATCATAATCTTCGCCGTTCGCCGTTTTACGGCCATGAAATGCAGCACCATACCAAGATGCAATGCCGGTCTCGTCGTATTCATAATCTTCGGCAGGATAATACCAAATGTTATCAATCTGATAAGGGTTGCCGACCTTGTAATAACCACTGCCAGCCTGCGTATCATCGTCTTGGGCAACGCGTTTCGCTGTATGAATCAAGAACTGGGTCTCTGCGCAACCCGCCAGAAACACAACCATCGCAGCCATCACACCCAAGGTCCGCAACCTAACGCCAATCATATTGTCTTGTTCCTCAAGCTCAGCTCCAATTCGGCTATATCGTTATATTCTGCCACAACAATGCGAAAAGTCACATCATCTTGTGTTTGATTAAAGGCAAAACGCTATTTATGGCGTATTATTTACCTGCGGCCGTACGTAAACGTTCCAACAAGCCAAATGTCGGATGCGCGTCAGCTGCCAGTCGATTGGTTTTCTGGAAACCACGGATAGCGCCACGCGTCATCGGCCCTGCTCGTCCATCAATACCACCCGTATTAAACCCGAGCTGCGTCAATAACCGCTGCATTTCAGAGATATCTGCATACCGAAGCATTTGTGCATTCGCTGGTTTTTTAACACTTAACGGTGGCAATCCAATAAATCGATCCGCCAAATGTCCTACTGCAATCGCATAAAGCTGCGATGCATTCCAGCGCATGATTGTCCGATAGTTGCTGTAAACCAAGAACGCTGGCCCGGCAGCACCAGCCGGCAAGAGTAACGAAGCCTGAATATCTTTTGTAGAAAGATCAGCACCACCAATTTTGCGGACACCAAGTTTTTGCCACTCAGTTAAAGACTTTTTTTCCTGTAAGCCTGCTGATGACCAATCGAACTCTTTTGGTAATGCGACTTCACGGCCCCAAGTGTAATCAGGATTCCAGCCAACGCGTTTCAAATAGTTTGAAGCCGATGCAAAAGCATCCGGCAGGCTGTTCCATAAATCACGGCGCCCATCACCATCACGGTCTACGGCATAGGCCTCGAACGTCGTTGGGATGAATTGCATATTCCCCATTGCACCTGCCCATGATGACTTAACGTCAATCGGCACATCCCCACGGGCGACAAGTTTGATCGCCGACAGGAATTGCGTCTTAAAGAAGTCTGCACGTCGTGCGTCATGCGCCAGCGTTGCGACCGAACTCAACATGTGGAATGCACCAAAGTTACGACCGAAATCTGTCTCAACGCCCCAAAATGCCACGAGAAACCGCGGTGGCACGCCGTAGTCTTTCTCAATTTCTGCCAAAAGAGCTGCATGCTTCTTGAGCATTTCCTTGCCTTTTGCGACGCGTGAATCTGGAACATAAATCTCCATATAACGCCACAATGTCAGCATGAATTCCGGTTGACGCTTATCAAGCTCAAGCACACGGGGGATTGGCGTCACAGATCCAAGCGCCCTATCCAGCAACGCGTCATTCACACCTGCACGTGCTGCCTCAGCTCTAAATCCTTTAAGCCAAACATCGAACGGCTGAGATTGTTCTGCCTGTGCCGTTGATGCCAAAAGCACCATGAACAAGCCTAGCAATACACGAGAAAGTTTATGCGACACGGTTATTTATCCTCCGAAAAGCGGGGTTTGGGGAATGCTGCGCTGTTCTTGCCTGTTATCCAATATGCAATCAAGCCAATCCATTCATGGCCTGCATGAGACAAAGAGCCCAGTCCTCTCGTAAAACTAAGGGGTGATAGAAAACTTTCAACGACACCTACATTATAGTCGACTGGATATGGGATAAGCTCCCATCCAACACGACGAAAAACGCCGACGGCTCTGGGCATATGAAACGCAGATGTTACAAGTATCCAGTTCTCCGACGAGACAGGAGACGCGATTTCAATGCTGAACTTCGCATTCTCCCATGTATTTCGAGACTCTCTTTCGAGTAATAGGCGCTCACGGGGAATACCCAGCGATTCATATAGCTCAACAACATGATCAGCTTCTTTTTGATCTTGATGGCGGAGCGATCCGGAACCGCCTGTATATATCAATCGCGCTTCAGGGTATTTCTTCGCTAAGTCTGCAGAAATTGTAATTCTTTCTACGGCGCCACCAATAACAGGTGTTTGCCGGATTTCGCTGCGATATGGATCAATAACACCACCTAACACAACAATGCCAGCGATAGTATCCGGCAATGTCTTTGGCGCAGGGAAGCGTTCTTCGAGCGTATTTAGAAGCATCGGCCCGACCGGGACCACAGAAACAAGTAATGCAAATACAATAGAGATAGCAATCAGGCCTTTGCCCAAGGGCTTAAACCTCGTCTTTGCCAAGATAAATCCAAACAACAACGCAAATAGAAATGCATTGCCGGGGTCCGCGAAAAACCAAAATACTTTTGATAGATAAAAGAACATAGCGCCTGCCTCAATTTTTGCTTAGCGCGCCAATCATCAATCAGCAATAAAGTCCCTATCAGCGCTAGAGCTGCTTGTGACTCGTTTCTTGCAGAAATTCTTTAAGATATTGTTTTCAAATTTGTATTTTGTATTGAGGCGCGGACAATACATTGAGCGGCACTATATGCTTTTAGCCGCCAAACGTTGTGATGCCTCACGCGCCACATGTCAGTAGCACTCGATTCGAATGAATGGATCTGTTTATTTAGGAGACGTTGCGAGGCTTTGTGCCTCGGGTGCATCAAATGATGGAAAATCGACCTGCATCTCTGCACCGTTTTGAATCACAAAAGCACGATGCTGCTCGTACGCTTCTCTCTCGGCTACATACGGATCAATCGCCTGCTTATTAAGCGCGTTAATATCATCCTGAAACGTTGAATATTGAACGCCTGCGTCGCCTGCTTGCACGCCTAGTGGTACAGGGCTCACCAATCCGGTTAGAATGTTACCTGTCACATCGCGTAAATTTGTTGGGCCTAAAATGGGTAGGACGAAATGTGGCCCTGAACCTATGCCATAAGCGCCCATGACCTGGCCTAAATCCTCGCGACGCTGCTGATAACCCATGTCAGTCGCTTCGTCATTCACACCGCCTAAACCAACCGTCGTATTGATAATAAACCGGTTGGTTGCCGTACCCGCATTCTCGGTATCACCTTGTAGCAGCGAGCTTATCGCCGTCACAGGTTCCGAAAGATTTGAGAATATATTCGAAATTGATTGTTGGATAGGATCAGGCGTTACCGCTTGATAGCCATCGACGACGGAATCGATAATGGCTTCGCGCAGACCCCGGTTTACATCCGATGTGACACGGTTCACGCCTTCAAGTGGGTCTTCCAACGCTTTAGGCTCACTGTCTTTTACAAGTCCATCTGCGTGCGCAACATTAGACACAACCATGGCCATCGCGAGCGCGCCAAAAACCGAAGCTCTGAATACAATTTCAGTATTGCCAGTTAAAACGTTCATTATTGTTGAACCTTACTCATGTCAATTTCACCCAGCTAAATGCCTGCGGGAATGGGAATTTAGTAAAATTATAATAAAAACCTAGCACACCAAGAAGATATTCGCAGTAAAAACTACACGCCCAACACCACGATCCTCGCACGCAATACACATTAAAAAACGAATGTTTCAGGCGTTGTCGGGTCACAAAATCCACGAGATTTAAAATCTCATCTGAGCGTATTTGAAAAATAGATGAGACATTCCGAAATTTTATCACTGTTCTCCCTTGCCCGCCCGATTATCACGGGGTAAAAGTCCGCCGCCGATCAAATGCGTCGAAAGATGCGTTACGCGACCCAGGTGGGGTGGCAGAGTGGTCGAATGCGGCGGTCTTGAAAACCGTTGAGCCTTTGCGGGTTCCGTGGGTTCGAATCCCACCCCCACCGCCATTACCCTATAATTTCTGCTGTTTATTTGGCAAAAATTATTATTACCCACATTAATACACACATTCAGAATGGCGCTTTAGGCTAATATCTGAACTTCATGTCCTGTGTTAGAAATAGCTTGGGCTCAAATTAACATTATAACTTGTTAAGGATTCCAATTTTAATCAAATCTATTTGATTGATTATGCCATTTATTTATATCGCTATCTTACGAATGTATTCATTCCAATCCAAAAATGCGCTCCTCTCAGTGCCATCTGCACCTCATTAGCTCCTAAAATTGCCAGCAATAGCTTGATAGATTGGGGCGTTGAACTTAAAAAATATAGCTGCACTCTTTTCGAAAATCCATTTACGCAATGAAGGCCAATTGAATGATTGATCAGAAGCTTATTAACACAGTAGTTGATGCGACACTCACAGGCACAATGACGTGTAAGATCGAAGAAACGTACATCGAATCATCAAGTATTTATAATGATAATTACAACACGATGACGGCTCCCATGTAAAGTTGGATCCAAGACGGTGATACATTTGAACGTGCTGAACTTTGCTATTGGGATAGCTATTTGGACGAGGAGGTTGGGAGTTTGAAGACGTTTATGAGGGCCTGTTCAAAACTGCAGAAGATGCGATTTTATACATTAAACAACGCGGAATAATTGAGGGCTACAGCGAGCAAGAATTAAACGATTTCATCACCCGCGTAATGCCAACCACAACCTGTGTTGAGAAGTCATGATAGTCTGATAGATCGAATGTCTAGGTGAGGTTGATCCTGTGTATCTAGTTGCACGTGGTCCGGGCTGTATTCCCATAATATCGTGTGGTGCAGTTAACTTGCCTGTTCTGGTTATTCAATTTGTCAGTCTGTGCTTGTCTGCGATCTGCTTCATTTTTCAAAGTATTTTGCAGATTCTGCATATTCTGCTGAGATGCTGCACCCCAGTTAGCATTCTCGGTTTGCATACACTGGGCAAATTCTGTCGTGCCAATAACGAAACCATATGAAACACAATTTTCTTTAAATTTTTGGGCCCTATATTCGCGGGGGAGTAAGCATTCACTAACACTGGCGCTAATAAGAATAACTGTAAGTATTGTGAACATATAATACCTCCAAAATCAAAGGGGAGGGGGGAGATGTAGCATAATCAAGTTGTATTCTCCGAGTGTATTGTGTCCAGCCGCAACTTATATTTCTTCTGTGGATACCATCGTGTTATCGACCGCATCATTGGTAGCTAGTGTGCTGTTATTGAAAGATCTTCCGTAGCCTTAACGTATTAAATTAAAGATTATAGATTCTTAACGATTCTACACGTCGAGACCTTAACAGCCCTAAACAGAACTGGCTTCACTCAATGACAGGTTCTTATTTTGCACCGCCACATTTCATCAGTAAGCCTTATACAATCACTAATCAGCTCCCAGATATAGCGGCGCTCTGCAATAGCTTTCTCAGTGTATTTGCCGTGCTTAAGGGCATTTTTATTTCCCTTTGGCGCGCCTGTTGATAGGCCACTGTGAATCCCACAGCGCTTCTTACCCCGTATTGCGGGTGTCGTTAGTTCAAAGTCGAGCGTGCGGAATGTCCTGCCAACGTGTTGTATAACGTGGTGACAACCGCTCCTGACGCATTCGCCACTTTGCCCCCTTAGGTGATAACCCCAGCCCAATAGAACCACGCCCAAACCTTGCGTTAACTTGATCTAACGCCTTCATCAATGGCTCCACACCGCTCAACTGATCATCGAACAATGATGGTATAACGTCTTACTCAGATGATAACTCTAAAAGCAGGACGCCCGCTTTACGGTAAGCTCAATGCACGGTTTGGACGTGATTCTATTGGGCTTGGATTATCGCCAAAGGGAGCAAAATGGCGTATGCGTCAGGAGCGTTTGTCACCTAGCTATACGACACGATGGTGTAATATTCCGTACGTCCAGATTGAGTAAATAGATGGATAGTATGAACCAAGCGCTTTGCGAGACTCATAACAAAATAGTGGGTGACAGACACCTTCTTTTTGCTAGTTGGTGAATGGGTTTTGGTTGGGGAAACAATGAGAAAAAACCCAACTGTCACCGACTGTTAGGACCCGTTTCATTGTCTCTATAGAAAAGCGGTATTCTATCGGGTTGCCATTCACGTCCTCATTTTTGTAATACCAAATGCCTCCAGCGCTCTTAAACCTTGCATCTCTGTTAGGAATAAGGCCGGGCTCTAGCCAAGACCCATCTCTCGCAATTCGTATGTTTTTTCAATCGTGGCGTCACCAAAACAATGCAGCAGAATAGCTTCATCATTAGCTGCTACAGCCTCACCGCTCACACTGACAGCCAGCAAGGGGGGTAAGATTAGTCGTTTTATGCAACACCTAGTTGGCTAAGTCCAGATTTAGCCTGTGGGCTTGCTTTGGTCAGTAACCACGCAAGCCTGTATTACGTTTGAATTCACGGCAGATCGTAGACTTATGAACACACACAATTAGTACCGTCTCTGTCTGGTTCAGTCCCGCTTTCATTAATACCTGTATCTGGTATCTTTGATCTTGGGTTAACTGAGTGTAGCGTCTCATATGTGCCTTTCATTCTTGCCGGAACGAAAGGCTATGATGCTTCCGCAGATTAACCTCTATTACGACACGTTGAGTTGCACTTACTTGTTGAATTTAGGTAATTAAGCGAAGTATGGATACTAGTTAAAACCAATTTTAATCTTAAAATTCTAGGTGAATGCTAAAAATATTAAGGTTTACCACATGATGTAACACTTAGATGACGATGGTATAATCCATCTACTAATATCATGTGAGGAACGGTTAACGCTGCTAGTCCAATAAATATAATACGAATAAATGCTACGTCGGCTGAGACCTGAAACATAGCCAGCCAAATTATCAATCCCCCCAATGCCCAAGTGATACAAGTAAAACTAGCGATTTGAAGGCAAATATTTCTTAAAGGAATGGTATTTCTCAAAGGCAGCCAAATATTTCGAAAGTGACGGACTGAATGAAGGCCACAAAAATAAATTGCAAAACTAACTAAAGGTGGAAACTGTGAAAATAATATAAGCAAAACCAATAGCTCGATAAACTCAAGACGCCATTTGGTGTCTAAGATTGCTTTGCATGTATAAAAGACCAAGACAATCAGAAAAATAATAGAAATAAAATCAATCATAACCCAAACTGGACCAGCATCCTTGCCAATAAGGAAAGAATAAATTTGTAGGACTTCTTCTTTATGGCTTTGGCTAATACCAACTATTACCACACATCCGTGAGCGTATCCTTGTACTAAAGACATCCATCCTTGCTTTGTGCGGGCAACGTCAAGACCAAAATGAATGATACTTATTGTTAAAAAAACCATCAGTGAGATTGTAGGGAATAGCATCCAAAACAATATGACTAACACAGCCATTGCGATGTAAAGACCAAAGAATTTAAACAAGCTACCAGGCTGCCTTGTATAACCGATATACCCTGCAATTGCCCCATCTGCAGCGCCATGGGGTAAGCCTATTAATGAAATTGCCATAAGTGCAGCAAAGTCAAGAGTGCTAAAATCTGAAATTAAAGAATTGAGCAACATTAAGCGCCTATTTTAAATTTTAAAAAATTACTATAAAGTGACTGTATAAATGATCTGATAAAAATCCATTTAGGCATCGAAAAAATCACCTTCAAGCGAAGGCGCCAACATGCTTCCCCACTCATAAATAAAGCGAATTCATCACCACTTAATGCATCGGCAAGCTGTATAAATATATGGGGGGTGACGGCAGGCCATTCTTTAAGAACTTTTACAAACATTTGATCCATCCATAAATCAATGTTTTTATGAGGTGAGGTGATTTTCATTAATTTGTTTTTGGTTTGAGCTGATAAAATTGCTACAGATATTTGCTTTTGAATGAAATAAAATGCGTAACCACTAGAAGGTTTGATTGCGCCGCCATTTCCACCGAGACCTACTACAGAAACGTCTGAGCGCTCTAATAAGCCCATTGGAATCGCGCCTTTTTCAGTGCGCTTCACTGAAACAACTTGCTTAGAATGACAAAGTTTTAGGTAGTCTAAAATTGCTTTCTCAAAAAATTCATCTGGTTCTCTATCACAGCTAAACATAGTGGATTCGACAAGAGCTTCGCTATCAGAAAATGGTAAGACATATATAAAATGAATACCACGTGACTGATCACATCGGAAATCCATCATTGTTGCAACGGATGGATTAAAAGAACCACTTTTAGCCAACACCTCCCAACCTATAAAATGCTGCATCAGTTGTCCATGTGGGACTGGTTGCGGCCTGGTATCAAGAATTTGTGCTTTCTGATCGCTTGCTACTTTTGACTGACTAACAATTTTGACGCCATGTGCAATTGCAAGCTCCTTGCACATAGAGGTCCAACGACTACGGTAAATGGCATGGTAGGGGTAGTTAATTGAAGTGAGTACAACTGTTTTCTCATTAGTTACAACTTGCCAATTCTTCCAAGAACAATGAGAGAGCCCCGCTGCTGTATTAAGAATTGGGAGGTGCCAAAAACCCCATATGTGTTCTTGCTGTCGTGGAGCTCCTTCTGGGACAATCAATGTTAACTGATGGTCTGGCAGCTCTCTCGCACGTGCTGCAAGTGAGAGCCCTGCACATCCATCACCAATGATTTGTATAGCTGGCATAGATTAAATTACCATAATTTATTTGATATTTGGTAGTCCTTTAAGGGCATTATGCAATGTGTAATCGTGTGTTTCTGAATCCATTCGACGCCGACAGAAAATTAAGTTCATAATCGCCTTAAATGAGCATCGTAGCTTGGAAGCTTTGCTGGTAACCTGTCTACCCATATGCCAGCTGTAGCCTGATTGAGCAAGCTGCATACCAATCTCACGATAGACCTCAGCCGCAACAGCGATAGAAATACGAGCTCTCCAAGGTAAATATCTATAGCCGATGGTCCCACTTTGGTAATATTTATCTGCGAGCGTTAGCAGCTGTTTCACGGCTTTTTTGACAAGTAAATTTTCAGAAGAATTTACTTTTTTTGCGGCAATGCAAATTGCTTCAGGGGAGAGGTCTGACACCCACTCTCCTGGGATATAACGTCGACCCATACGGGCATCCTCTAAAACGTCACGGGCAATATTTGTTAATTGCATGCCAATGCCAAGGTCGATAGCATGCGATTTGGCTAGAGGATTATGACAATTCAAAGTTTCACACATCAATAGACCAACAGTCCCTGCAACGCAGTAAGCATATCTAAGTAAATCCCGCTTAGAATTTAGGCGAATTATCCCTCCCGCATCTTGAACCAATCCATCTAATAAGGCAGAAAGAACTGGCCTCAAAGATGACACATCATGGGGGAAAAATTCAAACCCAGAGGAAGCGAAATCATAATCTTCATTGCTTGATTGAAGCTCAGATTGCAGCTTAGTAAGGCGAGCTTCTCCACCCGGTATGTCGCCATCTGCTAGGTCATCAAGAATCCGGCAAAATGCATATAATCTAGCTGCTTTTTTTCTATCGTAAGGGGATAGAAAAATGCTCGCCCAGTAAAAGCTGCGACCATTTATTGATAGAGACTGAAACGGTGTTATTTTTTCGTTTGGGTGCATCAATTATTCAACGCTACATCAATAGACTAAATACCTCTAGGGTAGAGATTTGACAGTTTAGGGAAAAATTTCCTCTTCATCGATAAGGTTCTCAACAACTTTTGCAGAACATAACACACCAGGGATGCCTGCACCTGGATGCGCACCAGCAGTAGAAAAATACAAATTTGGAATATGTGGGTCACGATTGTGGTAGCGAAACCAAGCTGATTGGGAAAATATTGGCGAAATTGAAAATCCAGCACCGTGCATAGATCTATAATCTTTTTTGAAGTCTTCTGGTGTCATCCAAAAGTCATCAGTAATACAAGATTTAAGATCGGGCATTATAGTAGCCTCTAGCTCATCTATTATACGTGATCGTAACCATGAGCCTTTTATCTTCCAATCAATATCGGCAAGAAGGTTAGGGACTGGGCATAAAACATAAAAGCTATCACATCCATCAGGTGCAAAACTAGGGTCTGTGGCAGTCGGTCGATGAATATATAATGAGAAATCATCGCTAAGTAATTTCCGGTCAAATATGTCCCTTAATAACTCTTTAAATCGTGGCCCCATCCAAATTGTGTGGTGGGCAAGATTAGGATAAGTTTTTCGTGTACCAAAAAACAACACAAAGAGGCCCATTGAGTATTGATTTAAAGAGGTAGGTAAAATGCGTTTTCTGCGCGCAACTGATTTTGGCAACATTTCACTATAAACGGTTGGTGGATCAGCGTTACAAATAATACGATTAGCGTTAAAGGATCTTCCATCTCTGCTTCGACAACCTGTTGCACGATCATTTTTTATAATTATCTCTGTAACGTCAGTATTTGTAACAACATTCACCCCAGTTCGCTCCAGAAGCCGGTATAATTCACTGACAATCTTACCCGTCCCACCCATGCAGAAATAGACACCCCAACGACGTTCCAAATAATGAATTAAGCAATAAATTGAGGTTGTACTAAAAGGATTTCCACCCACTAGTAGTGGATGAATTGAGAATGCTTGTCGTAGTAAGGGATGCTTAATATGACTTCTAACCATTCCATCAACAGTTCTATAACACCTTAATCTTATTAGTGATGGCAGCTGTTGGAGCATGGTAAAAAAATTAGTGAACGGTTTTGTTGAAAGCTTTTCAAAACCAATCTCAAAAATACTCTTTGAAGCAGCAAGAAGTCTATCATATCCAGCAACATCAGCAGGATTAAAACGTTTAATTTCCTTCTTTGTGTCCTCAATACTTGCCCTGTAATCGAATTTATGGCCTCCATGAAAATAGAACCTGTACCAAGGGTCTAATCCTTTAAATTCAAGATAGTCAGAGCGCTTTTCTCCAAATAATTCATATAATTCATCGAATAGGAATGGAGCCGTAATGACTGTTGGACCAGCATCATGTATGAAACCACCTCTTGAAAAAACTTGCGCCCGGCCGCCGATTTCAGGTAATCGGTCAAGAAGAGTAACAGAAAACCCTTTGGCACGCATCCTTAACGCTGCCGCAATACCACCAAAGCCAGCACCAATCACTAGAATATCACTTGAATTATCTTCTTTTGGTAAGACAACGTTTTGATGGAGTTTATTAGGTTGTGACGGCATATTTACTAATCATCTCGATTAAGCATGAACGAGCTAATTGATTTCTCACAAACCTGTTTCACCATTGTATGAAGGGGGGATATGATTTCGTATAACTCAGCTGGAAGTTCTTCTGATAATTGCTCACAATCACAAAAAATTTCATGCATTTTTCTTGTGGTAGTGTTCAATGCTTCTGATGCTATTATTTTATCGCGCCAGTCTTCAAGTAAGGAATTGCAGCTAGTTCTGTACCAACTATCAAATCTCATCTGTTCTGGTGTGCTGAGCATTTGACGGTAGATCACAGTGACTCCATTTGGGGAACGGCGTGCGAGATCTGAACCTTGTGTCTCAGCACCATCTGTACCTTCAAAGTTTAAGATGTCATTTGCAATTTGATAAGCGCTACCAAGACGCCTGAAATAAGCAACAATAGGTGCAGATGAGTCATTTTGCTGAGCCATTGCCATGATGCCTTGAAGCGGGGCGGCTAGCAGTGGAGCAGTTTTGTTAGCAGATAAATCAACGTAATCATGCCAATTAATCATCTGTTTAATACCAAGCCCACCAACTTCGCCAACAGTTGTTAATTTCATTTGATCAGCGAGTATTTTAACGAGTACTGGCGTAGCTGATATTTGAGCTGCCTCAGCGGCCAATTCAAAAGCGAGTGCAATTAACCAATCACCAAGCATTAGCGCAGTATCTGGACCGTATTTATGCCAAACAGATGGCCTGCCTCTACGCAAGGCGTCTCCGTCGCAGATGTCGTCGTGTATCAAAGATGCATTGTGTAGTATTTCAACCGCAGCGGCCCATGGGAGTGCAGCAACCTGTTCTATATTCAGATAATTTGATGCCCTTATTGCCATTTTGGCACGCAGTAACTTACCAGGCTTAAAAAAGTGATGAGCGGCCGCCTCTGATAGTGGGTGGTTACTTTCAGGCAAGCAATTTTTTACATAACAAACAAGAGAGGATACATCAGTGGATGAATAGACTGTAGCAGTTTTATTGGGAACCTGAGCACTGTTTACCAGAGAACATAACTTTGACATAGCCTTAGAAACCCAATGCAGTTTACATATTCGATATGAATAAAGTTGGAACTTTGGCAAATCTGGAAATATCTCAAGATAGTAAAAGGGGCGGTCTTTTTAGACCACCCCTAAAAATACTAGCTTGCAGATTCACTTTCAGTGACAGCTACATTCCAGATAATCACACCGAACGCAATTTTATTTAGTACGTCAGCAAAATTATAGATGATGTTGAGCATATCAGCAGATCCAGCAGGATCGCCTGTTGCTAGATAACCATAGAAGTACCCAATTGGGTAGATTGCCCAACCGATTGTAACAATCCAACGCATTGTTGAAAATGCTGACTTCACAGCTGCGGAAGCTTTTTCTGCAGACATACGACCGGCTTCACCAAGGAAGATTTCATAAAGTATAAATGCCCAACCGGCCATTCCAATTATGAAGCCTGCCCATTGGTTGATATAGCCGACTTCACCAGCATAGCCACCAATTAACATCACAAGCGTGCCAATCATAATGCGCCAGAAAATCCCCCCTGATGCCCCACCAACGGCTCTAAGGATCAGATAGAACTCTACCATTAATAGAGGAACAGTTATAAGCCAATCAATGTATCGATAAACTGTTGGTGTTTCTCCGGTGGAAACCCAAACGTCACGCATGTAAAAATAGTGAACTGCAGCAACTAAAGTCACAAGACCGGAAACAGTCAGAGATGTTTTCCACTTAGCTGATACTCGCTGCGTCTCAAGGAAAAAGAACGCTGTTGCAGCTACAAGAGCCATTGAAATCAGCCAGAACGAAATTCCAACGTAATCGTCTGCCATTAGATTGCCTTCAGCGGCACTTGCAATCGAAGGAAAGGTTGCTAGGCCCCCGGCTAATACAGATAGCATAAAAGTATTATTAGATAATCTCATTTTAAAGCTCCTTAATTGTTAACTTGAGATAAAAATTAAAATACCTTCTATATTAAAAAGCATTTTCTAAGCAGTTTGCAAACAATATTAAGCAAAGGAAAAGATCCGTATTGTGCTGGACGGATTGCGGGGTGAGGAAACTATTGCAGAGTTTTGTCGCCGCGAAGGCATTGCCCAAAGTATCGGTTACAAATAGGCGAAGGAATTCATTGAAGCAGGCAAGCGCCGGCTTGCCGGTGATACGGCACGCGGCTTCAACTGACGAGGTGACCGCGCAGCGCTTCAAGCGCCTCCAATGCTTTATACTTGTCTGAAAAATTCAGTCGCTTTGTCATTCGCCTATCCATTTAATTGTGTTGGATACATCTTAGCACGCTGTACAAATTTACTAGACCACTTCAGGGAGAGAATCAGAGGTGTCGCTGTATATGTTTCACAAGCCATCAAATTTGCTCGAAGAAATGATCTATTTAAATTTATTTACCGTAATTCTTAATGAAAGTACCGTATCTATTTCTCAAAACCTTTGGGCCAGATTGAAAATTTATTATGCGTTCAACAGCAAAAAAACCTCACATCAACGTTGAATTAATCTCTAACAATCTCAAAGAAGACCTATCAGCGCTCAATAATCACGCGTTATACAAGTCAATAAACTCCATTGAAGAACTGAGGACGTTTATGAGGTGGCATGTTTTCGCTGTATGGGATTTCATGAGCTTACTTAAGGCGCTTCAGATAAATCTTACGTGCATACAATTACCATGGACGCCACCCGTGGATAACGCGAGCGCTAGGTTGATCAATGATATTGTTTTGAATGAAGAGACCGACCTCAATCAAGAAGGTTTATCATCAAGTCATCTTGAGCTTTATTTGGATAGCATGAGTGATATCGGAGCAGATAAATCAAATTTTGATTGCTTCATGGCATCTCTTTCAAATGGTAATTCAGTAAGTGTCTCTCTCAACATGGCTGAGGCTCCCCGGTTCGTTCGAGATTTCGTTCTATATAATATGGATACAGCGGAGTTTGGCTCTATTGTGGAGATTGCTGGTTCGTTTGTTTTTGGTAGAGAGACTGTAATTCCAACTATGTTTGAAGAATTGTTAAAAAATTGGGGTATAAAGTATAATGATGCTCCAAAACTACATTTTTACTTATCCCGTCACATTGAAGTCGATACTAATGAACATGGCCCTGCTGCAGAGAGGCTATTAGATAGTTTAATAGATAACAACAACGATAGCGGTCTCAAGGCACTGGAAAGTGGTAGAGAAGCCATATCTAAAAGGCTCAAATTTTGGGACGGGATAAAAAATCTTATTGATGAGCGAATAATTGTTTAATGTTATTAAAAGATCACGTTAATTAATAAGTGGCTGTACCAGATAACATTGTAGATATGTCGTTACTCGCGGAACATTTTCATTAACCTCTTAATTTTCTGAGGAGAAGATGTTTATGAACACCGATCAGCGCGAGATTCAACGCA
>Ga0209425_10003680_pt1 | contig 16092 bp, 20 predicted proteins | sample COG_05_FD_184749 | JGI IMG/M metagenome (GOLD analysis project Ga0209425, IMG submission 184749) | Pelagic Microbial community sample from North Sea - COGITO 998_met_05 (SPAdes) (version 2) | ecosystem: Environmental > Aquatic > Marine > Neritic zone/Coastal water | place: Helgoland, sampling...
AGTGTTAATGATGTTGATTGACTTATAAAGTATGTTTTATCCATTGTTCTCCCTTTCTGAATTACCGGACAGGTTATTAGGGTTTAATCTCAGTCAGTCACGACACCCCTTAAATATTAATATAATTGAAAATTTTATTTTATCATAGTAAAATTTTGAATTATGCCTACTTATACAATCACAAATTCTAATTTTACGTTAAATTCAAAGCAAAAGACTGATATCGCAAAAGGTATTACAAAAATTCATAGTAGAGTTACAGGGGCTAATACTTATTTTGCACAAGTCATTTTTAATAAAACTAAAGATAATAACCACTTTATGGGTGGTAAAAGAGTTAAAGAACAACAAATTTTTTTGCATGGTCAAATCAGAGCGGGTAGATCTAGTAAAATTAAAAAAGAGTTAATCCTAGAATTAAGAGATATACTGATTAAAAAGTCAAAATTAGATGAAACTCAAATATGGGTTTATATTATAGATTTACCACCTTCTCAAATGATTGAATATGGTTCAATTTTACCTGAGTCTGGTAAAGAAAATAAATGGTTTAATAATTTAAAACCTAAATTAAAAAAAAAACTTTCAGCTTTAGAGGCTTAAAATTTGTTATGATTTTTGAACAATTATTTGATAAAAAATCAAGCACATATACCTATTTAATTGCTTCCAACAAGGGAAGAGAGGCTTTAATTATTGACCCTGTTATAGATAATGTTAGTGAATATATAAACTTACTTAATAGTTTGGATTTAAAATTAGTAAAAGTAATTGATACACATATCCACGCTGACCATGTTACTGGAGCATCTAATCTTAAAGACTTAACTAAGTGCTCAACAATTATGGGTGAGCATACTCCAGCCGAAGCGGTAGAAATTAAAGTTAAAGATGATGAATATATTAATTTAGATAACCTTAAAATAAGAGCTATGCATACTCCTGGGCATACATCGGATAGTTTTAGTTTTTTAATGAATGATTATTTATTTTCAGGGGACACTTTACTTATTAATGGTACAGGTAGGACAGATTTCCAAAATGGTAATTCAAGAGATGCTTATAATTCATTATTTAATAGAATTTTAAAATTGCCAGACGAAACTCTTTTATATCCTGCTCATGACTATAAAGGTGAAACTGTAAGTACAATAGGAAAAGAGAAAAAATTAAATCCAAGATTACAAGTAAGCAATGTTGAGGAATATATTGAGATTATGAATAATCTTAATCTAAAAAAACCTAAGGAAATAGAATTTAATGTTGCAAGTAATATTAGACTGGGTGCCTTAAGCTAAATTGATGATTTTATAGCTTTGCTAATTAAATCTTTAGTTGTTTCACCAACACTTCTGTAGATTTCTTTATTATCTTTAAAAATCAAAAGAGTTGTTTGGTACTGTACATTCAGTAAATTAGCAATTTCTTTATTAGTTACATCAAAGGAAAAATACTCAATGTTATCAAAGTTAATGCCTGAAAGTTCACCTTCATTTTTAGCTTTGTTCAAAATTTTCATTTGACTAGCGCAAGATGTACAATATTTAATCCAAGAGCTCACAACAACAACCTTGCCCTCAGATTGAGCTTTATCGAACAACTCTTTACTAAAAGTTGTTTTCTTTTCATCAGCATTAACACTAAATGCGAATATACAAAAAATAAATATAAAAAACTTTTTCATAAAATTTTATACAACAAATATCAAAAACCAGTAAGAAGATAATCCTGCAAAAATTGTCGCAATGATATTCCTGCTTAAATAACCCACAACTATTGCAAATATTGAAGCAATTATTTTGTGGTTATTTTCTAAATCTAAAGAACCAGTGCTGTCTAAAAAAATTGGTGGAAAAATAATTGCTGGAAAAATAGCAGCTGGAACATATGATAGTATTTTTTTTATCTTACTGCTAAAAATATCTTTTTTAAGTAAAAAAATCATAGAAAATCTTGTTAAATAAGTTATCAAACCACAATAAATTATAAGAGACCAGTTCATTATTTTTTTTTAATTTCAGTTAAAGTTAATAATGTAGCAACAGTCAAAGCTGATAATGCTGAAACAATTATATATGCTTGAAATGGTATAAAATTAAATCCAATGGTAGCAACTATTCCTGATACCAGCATAACAATAATATTTTTGAATTTTCTAAAATCATTTATTAATAAGGCTAAAAAAGTTAGAGAAATTGTAAAGCTTAAACCTAATTCTTCAGGTACTACTGAGCCTAAAAATATACCTAAAATTGTTGATATCTGCCAGATAGTCCAACATGTTAAACCTGCACCCAATAAATGATAGTGTTTATTTTTGTTTTTTTTATTTTTTTTAAAATAAGAATTTGAAACTGCAAAAGCTTGGTCTACCATCACATAAGATAAGATAATTTTCCATGTGAGCTTCATCGTTGATAAATATTCAGATAGAACAGCCCCATATAATAAGTGTCTAGAGTTTACTGCACCTACTGAACTTAAAATAACTAAGGATGAGGACCCTGCAGAAAATAGTTGTAAAAGAACAATTTGTGAGGCTCCTCCAAAAATTATAATTGAAAGACCGACAGTCATATAAGGTCCTATACCCAATTCCATTCCAATAACACCGTAAATAATTCCAAAAGGAAATACTGGTATCATCAGGGGACTGACATCAAGTATTCCTTTGACTAAAGTTTTTAGTTTATTATTCATTTTTAAATGCAGCTTTTATTAAAAACAAACTATATGATCAATATTAATAGGTCTCTTAATACCAAATTTTTCATCAACTTCATGCTGATGGATATGGTGAGAATGAACAAATACAGGTATTAATTTGTTACTTTCTGTCTTCAAAGTATAAATAAAATTTGTTCCTCTAAATTTTCTATCTACCACTTCCAACTTCAGATTGCTTGTATCGTCATGCTCAAGATCTTCAGGTTGTAGTAGAAGCTGTACTTCTGATCCTTTTGGGTAATGTTTTATAAAATTACCAGTTATTGTTCCTAAATCATTGCTTTCTAAACTTTTTTCTCCAGTAACTTTAGCGGGTATTAAAATCCCTCTATTCAAAAAATTTACAACTTCTATAGAATTTGGTAAATGATAAACGTTATATGGATCATCATATTGTTTAAGCTGACCATCTAAAATTATTCCACATTTACTACCAAGATAAAATGCTTCGTATGAGTCATGTGTGACTATAATTGTTGTAATCTTTAAATTTGTTAATACTTGTTTTAGTTTAACTTGAATCTCCTCTTTAAAGCTTTGGTCAACATTTGATAGCGGTTCATCAAGTAATAATAAATCTGGTTTTGATACTAATGATCTTGCTAATGAAGCTCTTTGTGCTTCTCCAGCGCTTATTTGGTGTGGAAATTTTTTTTTAACATTCTCTAAATGAAGAAATTTTATTACCTCATCTACACTTAAGCTTTTTTTCTTTTTTTTATTTCTCTCAGCTCCAAATTCAATATTTTGTATAACATTATAATGAGGAAAAAGTGAATTTTCTTGAAATGCGAGTGATATATTACGATTCTCTGGCTCAATATGAATATCTTTTGATGAGATAATTTTATCTTTTAAGGAAATTTTTCCTGATTTTATTTTTTCTAAACCAGCTATAGTTCTTAAAATTGTAGTTTTGCCTATTCCAGAAGGTCCTAATAAACAAATAATATCGCCTTCATTTTCAATAGTTAATGAAACATTGTTTACTTTATTTTTGGAACTTGCTGCAAAAGTTACATTACTTATCTCTAAAAAATTTTTAAACATAATTTTAATCTTTAAGGATATATCTAGATGTAATAAAAATAAAGAAACTTGCAATAATAACTAAAAATAAAGAAGGTGCTGCTGCAGCCTCAAGCAAATCTTGAGATGCGAATATATAAGCAGTGGTAGCAAAGGTTTCAAAATTAAAAGGTCTCATTATTAGTGTTATTGGTAGTTCTTTAATGATTTCAATTGCGATCAAAACTCCAATTAATAATATTGAATTTTTTAAATAAGGAATGTGTATATTTTTAAAGGTTTTAAACTTTGTATACCCTAATAAATATGCACTTTCATCAATTGAATAATTAATTTTTAGGTAACCAGATTTAATCCCATTACTGGCTAAAGAATAAAATCTAATAAAGTAAACAACTATAAGTCCAAGGATAGATCCTATAAAGATTGTCTTAATTGTCTTTAACCCAAAAAAATTAATAATATTATTATCAAACCAAGAAATAAAAGTTATAAATGCTACAGCTAATATAATTCCTGGTATTGCGTACCCCGATATAGAAAAAGTTGTTAGAGTTTCTAGAAACTTACTTTTAGAAACTCTATTTCCATAATTAGAAATAAATGCAAAAGAAATTAATACAATGCTCGATAAAAAAACTAAAAAGATTGTATTTAAAAAAAGTTTTACTAAATTAAGATCTGCTAGATGTTTAGGAAAAATAATTGTCCAGTAAAGCATTTGTGAAATTGGGAACAAAAAGCTAATAAAAAAAACAGTTGCACAAAACGTCAATGCAAAAAAAGATTTATGTTTTTTTAAAGTGGTTATTGATTTAAACTTAAAGCCTCCCTTAGCCGGTGTGTGATATTGTGCCTTTTTTCTAGAAAGGTTTTCTATAACAAATAAACCAAGTATAAAAATTAATAAATAAAACGACAATCTATTTGCTAAAGCAAGATCATCAAAAGAAATCCAAGAGTTATAGATCCCTGTTGTTAAAGTTGAAATACCAAAAAATGAAACAGAGCCAAAATCTGACAATGTTTCCATTGCAACAAGTGAAAGTCCAGCAACAATAGCTGGTCTTGCAGATGGTAATATTATTTTTAAAAAAGATTTTTTTTTTGAAAATCCAAGATTTTTTCCAAGCTCTATTAAGTTTTGTGACTGATAGTGAAAAGATGCTCTTGTTAAAACATAAACATATCCAAATAGAGAAAATGATATTGAAATTATAGCTCCAATCATTCCATCAAATTTAGGAATATAAGAATTATAATTACCATCTCCAAATAAATTTTTTAGTATAGAAAAAGCCGTTCCATAATTTTCAAAAAAAGCTGTTAAAGAATAAGCGTAGATATAAGATGGTACAGCGAAAGATAAAATTAGTGCCCACTTGAAAAAATTTACGCCAGGAAAATCATAGAATGAAACTAAATAAGCACAACCTACTCCTATAATAAATGTTAAGATTAAGACTCCAACAAGTAACTTTAAAGAATTAAAGATATAATCAAAAAGAAAAGTATTTTGAAGTATTAACGAATAATCACCAGTAGTCTCAAAAAAACTACTAAATACTGTAATTATGGGTATTGCTACTAATAAAGATATTAATAAAGAGCTTAAATACCAAATATTGAATATTTTTAAATTCATTTTTATAGGTGCTCATATCACATTAGGTGGGGTAAATCACCTAGAAGAGAGATCAATGAACACCTTTTTAAGAAAATTAAGTATTAAAAGGAGAAAGGATATGTGCAACCTCTTCGTCTTTAATATCTGATAACTTTCTATTATTTATTTTTTTATTAATCTTTTTACACTCTGCGGCACATGGATCACATGCTTTCTGAAACTGTGATCCATATACTTCAAAAGAATTATTTAGATTAATATTAAATAAATCTTTTTTCACCGACTGCTTACTTCCACTTGGCAGCTAACATTACTTCTAATGCTGCAGCTTGATTTTTTCCATAGTTTGCAACTTTAGTATTTAGATCTTGCTTAAATCCAAGACCCATACTTTTAACTAATGGATGAGGCTCAACACCACTAATCATTGGATATTCAAAAGTATTATTAACTATGTGTTCTTGTGCTTCTTTAGTTAATAAAAACTCAAGTAATTTAATTGCATTAGCAGCATTTGGGGCATTTTTTAATACACCACCACCACTAATGTTCATGTGAGTTCCTCTATCTCCCTGATTAGGAAAGAATGGTAATACTTTTTTTGCAGCTGCTTGCTGTTCTGGACCTTTTTTTCCAGATAACATTAGTGCTAAATAATAAGTATTAGCTACTGCTATGTCAGCTTCACCTGCGGCTACGGCTAATATTTGAGCCCTATCGTTTCCTTTAGAGTCTCTGGCCATATTTGCAACTACACCTTTTGCCCATTCAGATGTTGCTTTTTTTCCATTATTTTTAATTAATGAGGCAACAAGAGATTGATTATAAATATTGTTAGATTGTCTTATAACAACTCTACCTTTCCATTTAGAATCAGCAAGACCTTCGTAAGTCATACCATTTAGTTCATTTGCATTTACTCTCTCTGGTGAGTAATACATAATTCTTGCTCTTTTAGCTATTCCAGTCCATTTAGAAGTTCTAAAGTTTGCTGGAACTGCAGCTTTAATTGCAGCTGAAGATGTGTTTTGGAACATTCCTTTAGCAGCAAAGGCTCCCAATCTTCCTGCGTCCGCAGTAATATAAAGATCAGCTTTAGAATCGCTTCCTTCTTCTATTATTCTTTTTTGAAGAGCCTTATCTTTTCCTGATACGATGTTTACTTTAATACCAGTTTTGGCTGTGAATTTTTCATAAAGTTGAACATCAGAGTCGTAATGTCTGGCACTAAATACATTAACTTCAGCTGCAAAAGTCATATTTGCAAATAAGCCAATGAAAAGTGCTAAAATAGTAATTTTTTTCATTATTTTTTTTTGTTATTTTTATTGAGAATGCTTATTATTCGCAATGCGAATGATTATCAATCGCATATAGTGTCGCACATAGATAATGTTAAAAAATTGGTACTTTCATATTACCAAGACCCATTTATGGGTCTTGGTAATAACATATTGGAGTTTGTTTTATGAAACTTTAAAATTGCTCAGACTCGGTTGAGCCTTCCATTGCTGTCGTCGAGCTTTTGCCAGAACTTATGGTATTAGAAACAGCATCAAAATAAGATGTACCAACTTCTCTTTGGTGCTTTACACTTGTATAACCATCTTTCTCTCTAGCAAACTCGAGTTCTTGTATCTTGGAGTATGCTGTCATACCTTCTGTTTTATATTTTTCCGCAAGTTCAAAAATAGCAATATTTTGTGTATGAAAACCTGCCAGTGTTATGAATTGAAACTTGTAACCCATCTCACTAATTTTTTGCTGAAAAGTAGCAATCTCTGCATCTGTTAAATGTTTTTTCCAATTGAATGATGGAGAGCAATTGTAAGCTAATAATTTACCTGGAAACTTTTTATGAATTGCATCTGCAAACTGTTTAGCTTCCTCAAGGTTCGGTGTAGCTGTTTCACACCAAATTAAATCTGAATAAGGTGCATATGCTAATCCTCTTGATATTGCTTGTTCAATCCCTTGCTTCACATAATAAAAACCTTCTGGTGATCTTTCTCCAGTTAAAAAAGGTTTATCATTTTCATCGTGGTCATTTGTTATCAATTTCGCAGCATTTGCATCAGTTCTTGCTAAAATTATTAACGGCACATCAGCAATATCAGCTGCTAACCTTGCAGCTTTTAAATTTTTAACCATAGTACTTGTTGGTACAAGAACTTTTCCACCCATGTGTCCACATTTTTTTTCACTCGCAAGCTGGTCCTCAAAATGTACTCCAGCAGCACCTGCTTTAATGAATTTTTTTGCTAGTTCAAAAACATTTAAAGGTCCACCAAATCCTGCTTCACCATCTGCAATAATTGGTAACATATAATCAGTTCTATCTTTTGTTTTCATATCACCATCGTTAATTTCCATGTGTTGAATTTGATCTGCTCTTATTAAAGCATTATTCATAGACTCTACCAATTTTGGAGCACTATCATATGGATATAGAGATTGATCTGGATACATTTCTCCAGCTGTATTAGCATCAGCTGCTACTTGCCATCCACTTAAATAAATTGCTTTTAATCCTGCCTTAGCATGTTGGACAGCATGGTTTCCCGATAAAGACCCCAGAGTATTAACGTAAGGCTCTGAGTTTAACAAATCCCATAATTTTTTAGATTGGTGTTTGCACATCGAGTACTCAATCTTAATTGAGCCTCTTAATCTTTCTACTTCCTCTGGAGTATAATCTCTTTTAATTCCTGCAAATCTTTTTAAGTCGTATGAGATATTTTCTGCGCTCATTTTATTTAGCCCTTTACTGTTATTATTTTGAAAATACGTTTAAGTTGAACGAATTAATTACTATCGTTGATTTGATCAACAAGAGCTTCCATTCCGCTTGAACCCCAATCACAATGGTCATCTCTCATATAAATACCTTTTTCGTTATGACGAGATAAATCCTCTTTTCTTATGATTTGAGTTTCGTTTTCTAAGTTTTTTAGTTTATCGTTCATGTAAATCTTATAATTTACTTAATTTACAAAATCTAATAAAATCGTAAAAAAGCTTGTAAAACAACAAAACTTATTGTAAATTTAAATTTACAAAATTTACAAATAGAAAATATGAGTCAATTAGATATAAAAATTGGACCAAAAATAAAGGCTTTTAGAAGGCAGCTTGGCCTTCAAGCGAATAAACTCTCAGAAGAACTCGGTATTTCTCCAAGTTATTTAAATTTAATTGAAAGTGGAAAAAGAAAAATTGATGGAGATTTACTTCTTAAAGTTTGTGAAAAATTAAAGATTCAACTATCAGATTTAACAACTAAGACAGATATTAATTTAGAAAATACTATTTCAGAAATATTAGATGATAAATTGTTTGAAGACTTAGATATTCTAGGTCCAGAAGTTAAAGATTTAGTTGGAACAAATCCTAAAATTGGTAGAGCACTTGTTCGACTTGGTGATATTCTAAAAAAAAAGGATCATGAGCTAATAAATAAGATAGAAAAATTATCAGGCAAAATAGTTGATAATAGAAAAAATTCTTTTCCAGGTGAGGTTATTTCTGATTTTCTCCAAGAAAATAAAAATTATTTTCCAAAGCTTGAAAATTTTGCAAATAAAGTTTTTGAAAAGATACAAAAAAATAATAGGACAAGGTATATTGCGTTATGTGAATATCTTAAAACAGAATATTCAATTACAGTCAAAGATATAATCCCTGAAGAAGGAAAACCATTTTCAAAAATTTATAACAAAAATAAAAAAGAGCTTTTACTTAGTGATTATAACTCATTAGAAACAAAAAAACTTCATGCAGCTGCTCAAATTGCTCAGGAAGGTGCATTAAAAGAAATTGATGATTATTTATCGAAATTTAGTTTTCCTTCTGAAGAGTCAAAAAGATTGACACAAGTTGCACTTCTTAATTATACCGGTGCTGCTATATTAATGCCTTACAAACCATTCCATACAGAATGTAAAAAATTAAAATATGATTTAGAGCTTTTACAAAACACTTTTGCAACATCCTTTGAACAAGTTGCACATAGAGTAACTTGCCTTCAAGATCCAAAATTACCTGGTATTCCTTTTCATATGCTAAGAGTTGATATGGCTGGAAATATTTCAAAAAGATTTTCTTTATCTGGAATTGAAATTCCAAGATATGGTGGTGCATGTCCAAGGTGGAATGTATATTCTGCTTTTACAAGACCAGGTGTTATTCAAGCAGCTGTTAGTAAGATGACTAACGGTGAGAAATACGTATGCATTGCTCGAACTGTTGAAAAAGGTGTTGGAAGATTTGGGCAAGCAAAAAGTATTTTATCTATTGGTTTAGGGTGTGATGCAAAATATGCTAAAGATTTTGTGTACACAGAAAATATAAATGTAAGTGATAAAACTACTGAAATTCCAATTGGAGTATCTTGTAGAACTTGTGATAGACTAGACTGCCCTCAAAGAGCTTTTCCACCATTACATAAAAAGTTTGATGTAGATATCAATTCTAGAGGGGTTTCAGTTTATGTTAATGACAAGTCTAGCTGATTAAGCTTTCCAATCACCAATTTTACTAAATAAGAAATTTCTAAAGGCAGTAACTCTAGCTGTATTTTTTAGTGATTGAGGGTATACGAAATGTGCCTCTGTTATCGGTCCCTCTGAATTTGGAAGTACTTTAATTACATTATTTGAATTAGAAACCAAATATTCTGGAAGAGCTGCAAGGCCAACTCCAGTTTCTACTGCTAAAAGTAAGCCCATTACACTATTAACTTTCATAATCGATTTTCGTTTTTTTCCATCTTTAATACCAAGTTTAAGTGCCCAGTCAGGATTATATACTGGAGATGGAGCACCTTTTCCAAATGAAATGAACTTATGTTTATTTAAGTCTGCTATAGATTTTGGCATTCCAAATTTTTCAAGATATTTGCTAGATCCATAAATATAATATTTAATATCGATTAATTTTTTTTGGATATAGTTGAGTTGTTTAGGTCTTCTCATAAATATGCCAATATCTGCTTGTCTAGTGCTTAAATCCAATTCTTTATCGTCAAAAATTAATTCAACCTCTATTTCAGGGTTTAAATTCATGAACTCTTGAATTCTAGGTGTCAGCCAATGGGTACCAAAACTTCTAACAGTTGTAATCGTTAATTTACCAGTAGGTTTATTCTTTTGATCTCCCAATGAAGTCTCCACTTCTTTAAGTTTGCTAATGACATCATGTGCTGTTTTATAAACATATTCGCCATTTTCAGTTAATGTAAGTCCTCTTGCATGTCTTTCAAAAAGTTGAACTTTAAGATCTTGTTCCAACGATTGAATTTGTCTACTTATGGCTGATTGACTAAGATTTAAATTAACTGTTGCGTTTGTAAAACTGCCGGCCTCTGCGACTGCGTGAAATATTTTTAATTTATCCCAATCCATTTATTTATTAAGATCAACTATGTATCTTCCTGATGTTTCACCTTTAAGCATTTTTGGATATATGTCTATCAAATCCTCTAAAGTTATAGTTTTGATAGATTCTTCTAATTTATCAAAATCAATAAGGTTCTTAACTTCACTCCATACAAATTCTCTTCTTTGAATTGATGCTGTTACAGAATTTACCCCCCAAAGTTTAACTCCTCTAATAATAAAAGGCATCACCGTTGTGTTTAATTTGTAATCAGAGGCATTTCCACAGGCTGCAACAATTCCATTATCTCTCGTTTGAGCTAAAGCATTAGCAAGAATTTTTCCTCCAACTGTATCAACAACACCATCCCATAAACCTTTATCTAGTGGTCTCGCATCTTTATCTAATTCTGATTTATTGATAATATTTTTTGCTCCTAAGGATTTTAAATACTCTTCATTGGAAGTTTTGCCTGTAACGGCTGTTACATTGTATCCTAATTTATTTAAAATCATTACCGCAATACTTCCAACGCCTCCAGAAGCACCTGTGACTAAGACATCTTTTATCTTTTCTCCTAATAAAAGCTCTTCTCTTGCTTTAATAGCAAAAGAGCATAACAATGCTGTTAATCCTGCTGTTCCTAATATCATAGCCTGTTTTGATGAAATGTTTTTTGGTTTTTTAACTAAAAAATCACCATTAACTTTTGCAAATTGTGAATAACCACCAAAATATATTTCCCCAACTCTCCAACCTGTAAGAATAACATCATCCCCTTTCACAAATTTAGAGTTAGTGCTTTCTTCTACTTTTCCTGAAAAATCAATACCAGGAATATGTGGAAATTCTTTTACCAATTTTGCACCGTTATTTAAAATAAGGGCATCTTTATAATTTAAATCTGAATAATCTACTTTAACAAGTACATCACCATGTTTTAAAAAACTTTTTTCAATTGATTTTACTTCTCTTGTAAAATTTTCACCTTTTTGATTTACTACTAAAGCTTTAAAGTTGTCTGACATGTATTTTACTCTCTAAAAAAAAACTAATTACTTATTACTTATATATGTAAGGTATCTATTCTGAATATTAAGATCATCTTTAAATTGACCTAGAAAATAATTAGTAACTGTCGTTGCTTTCTCTTTTTTAATTCCTCTCATTGTCATACATTGGTGGGCAGCATCAATTGTAACTGCAACTCCTTTTGCATCCAGAGAGATCATTAAAGCACTTGCAACTTGCATTGTAAGTCGTTCTTGTGTTTGTAGTCTTTTTGAGAAAACTTCAACAACTCTTGCAAGTTTACTTAAACCAACAACTCTTTCATTTGGAATATAAGCAACATGGGCAGTTCCAACTATTGGTGCCATGTGATGTTCGCAGTGACTTGTAACTGAAATATTTTTTTCAACAACCATATCGTTATAACCTTCGACATCACCGAAGGTTTTACTTAAAATCTGTTCTGCATCTTGTGTATAACCACCAAAATATTCTTTAAAAGCTTTAATTACTCTTTTAGGTGTTTCTAATAACCCTTCTCTTTTAGAATCTTCACCCATCCAAGTTAATATAGTTTTGACTGCTTCTTCGGCTTCTTGGTCTGAAACTTTATTTTCTTTTAAAACTTTTACATCTGTGTCTTTTACTAATTTCATGAGATCATTTTATACAGTAAATCCTAGATTTTAAAATATTTAATATATTCAACAATATGCTACATAATTACCTAGATATGTTTAAAAATAGAGAAAATGTAGTTGAAATTGAAGAAGGTAATTTGCTTTCACCCAAATTTGATAATGATGGTTTAATTCCTGTTGTCACAATGTGTTCTAAAACTAAAGATGTATTAATGCACGGATATATGAATGTAGAAGCATTTAAAAAAACTATAGAAACTAAAGAGGCTCATTATTATAGTAGGTCTAGACAGGAAATTTGGCATAAAGGCAAAACTAGTGGTTATACTCAAAAAGTTTTGGAGATAAGAATTGATGACGATCAAGACTCTGTTTGGCTAACAGTTGATATTGGTGAGGGATCCAGTTGCCATGTTGGTTATAGATCTTGTTTTTATAGATCGGTTCCTTTAGGTCCAATTGAAAATGGTAGAAAAATTAAAATGAAATTTTTAGAAAAAGAAAAATCTTTTGATCCTGAAATTGTTTATAAAGGACAACCAAACCCAACCAAAATTTAAATGAGTGAAAACAAACTTCAAAGTAGAATTTTAAAAAATTTTGGTCCTTCAGTTTTACATGTTAAAATTCCAAAGAATATTGTTGATACAATTAATGTTTATATTGATGGTTTGGTTAATGACAAAGTAAAAATTAAAAGTTTAGATGCTGGTGAACATTTAGTTGGAGATGTGACTCAAGAATTTTCCCTTGAAGATGAATTCATAAAAAAATCAGGATGGTATGTTTTTTTGGCATCTTGTGTAAGAAAGTGGGTTGAATTTGAAACAAAAAAAAAAGTAACTAAATTTGAAATATTAGATTCTTGGGTGGTTAGACAGTTTGCAAATGAATATAATCCTACTCATTGGCATAGTGGTCATATTTCTGGAGCAGGATTTCTAAAAGTTCCTTCAACTTTTGGCAAATATACTCAGGGAAAAAAAACAATGAGGTATAAGGGTGGAAACTTACAGCTTATACATGGATCTAGAATGTTTTTATGTCCCTCTACCATAAACATAGTTCCAGCTGTTGGCGATTTTTATTTTTTTCCTAATTATCTTATGCACACTGTTTTCCCTTTTAAAGACACTAACGAAGAAAGAAGATCTATATCATTTAACGCAAATGTTGATGATGAAATTTATAACGTTTATGGAAAATGATATTCAAAAAAATGTTTTGGGTGAAGATTTAGAGGAATGTTCTAATAATCCTTTAACTGGGTGGTATCGTGATGGATGTTGCAGTACAGATGAAAATGATCGTGGTGTACACACTGTTTGTGCAAAGGTTACTACTGAATTTTTAGAATGGTGCAAAGAAGCTGGAAATGATTTAATTACTCCTCATCCTGAATTTGGTTTTCCAGGATTAAAAGATGGTGATGGTTGGTGTGTTTGTGCTAGTTGGTATGCAAGAGCAGTTGATGCAGGAAAACCTTGTCCAGTTTATTTAAAAAGAACTCATGAAAAAACTTTAAAGATTGTTTCTATGGAAGCTTTAAAAAAAAATGCCATTGATCTATCTTAGTTAATTTTATGTTTAAATCATTTCTTGTAAAAATTAAAATGAACTAATAGGTTTCAAAAATGGAAATTGTTACTAAAATTGCTCCTTTAGGTTTAGCTTTAATAATGCTTGGGCTTGGAATGAGTCTAACAGTTAAAGATTTTACAAGAGTAGTTAAGTTTCCTAAAGATTTTTTAGTTGGTTTTATTTGTCAGATGCTTGTTCTTCCAATTATTGCATTTGCTCTTATTAAATTATTAAATACTCCACTTGAGCTTGCTTTAGGAGTAATGATAATTGCGGCTGCACCTGGAGGAGTAACATCAAATGTGCTTACTAAATTTGCAAATGGAGATGTCGCTTTATCAATAACACTTACAGCAATTATTAGCTTAATTAGTATTGTATCTGTTCCTTTTATTATTTTTCTTTCAATTGATTTATTAAATATCAATTATATTACAAAAGAAATTTCTATGATTGGCATTTCCTTAAAAATGTTTCTTGTTGTTACTGTCCCAGTTTTTATAGGAATGATTACTAGACATTTTGCGGAAAATTTAATTCTAAATAACATTCTACTAATTCAAAGAATTTCAATAGCTTTATTTGTTCTGGTATTTATTGCTATCTATATTGAAGAATGGGACAACATTGTAAGCTTTATAACGCGTGCTGGTATAATTGCACTAACACTTAATATCGTAATGATGATTGTAGGTTTTTATGTTGCAAAATTTTTCACATCTGGTGCTGCACAACAAAGATGCATATCATTAGAGTGTGGTTTACAAAATGGAACTTTGGCAGTATTTGTTTCAACCCAATTATTCGATGAGATGGTTTATATCGTACCTACAGCAGCTTACGCATTAGTGATGATGACAACTTCTTTGTTTTTTGTCTATATTGTAAAAAAGAGCAGCTAAAACTTAATTATTTTCCATTAAACTTAAATTATAAATACGTGCAGTAAAATTAGATAAATTGTTTAAGGTATTTTTTTGCACATCTAATATTTTTTTTGCGTGAACACCTGTTGAAGAATAATGTTTTTTATCATCTATTTTTAAAAATTTATTTTTTATTAATTTATTTAATTTTCTAATAACAGTGGCTCTTGGGATACCTGAAATATCTGAAATAGACATTGCATTTAACCCTGAAAAATCTTTTTCATCAGCAAAAAAATATTTTTCTAAGTAAAATTCTTTACTCATTTCACTATTATCGTTTTTTTTTGAGTTTAGAGCATGGTTGATTAAACAAATACCATTAACATGGAAGGATTCTAAATCACCATAAACTTTTTTAAATCTTAATAACATAGGCATTTGCATTTTATAATAAAGTAACCAAACAAATGAAAAATATTCCTTACATGTTTTTGTTAAAAGTTCAATGCTGAACGGTTCAGATATTTTCCCTTCAGCAACACATATTTTTGAAAGAGTTGATAAAAATCTTGTCATTCTTTTTATCGTTTCTTCAGGTTTAATATTTGGCCAAGTGTTTTTGTCAATTATAATCTTTTTGTTTATTCTTTTTATTGCACCCATTTTTTCTAATTCATTAATTTTTCTTCTAGTAGTTTCTTTAGGTATATTAAGAGATTTGGATATTTCCATTACATTTATTGTTTCTATCTCAACCTCATTTTGATCAAAATACTGGTCATAATTTAACTTCACAAAATTTTTTGAATAAGTGTCAAATGTTGTCATCAATAAGTGCATAATGATCATAAATTTTTCATAATCGTGAAAAGTTCTATAAACATTATTAATCCATTCCAACTGTAATGGTGCCCAAACAGGCAATATTGAAACAAAGTTTATATCTAATAAATCTTGTATATCCTCACTACGGATTTGCTTTGATATTTTAGGAATTTCTTGCAACATAAATTTATTTTTTAACCCAAAATGAACATGATTATCATTAAAGTCAACCCAAAATGAACATCTTCTGAATTGCTCTATTTATGCTTAGATGATTTATTACTCTCATGAGTGCAGAAAAAATCATTTCTACTGAGATTAATGATCTTCCTCCTTTAGCGACCCCTGGAAAAAGTGAGGAAGTTTCATCATCCGGAAGAGTAGATATTAATATTCTTTTAAATAG
>Ga0209425_10003683_pt1 | contig 16086 bp, 16 predicted proteins | sample COG_05_FD_184749 | JGI IMG/M metagenome (GOLD analysis project Ga0209425, IMG submission 184749) | Pelagic Microbial community sample from North Sea - COGITO 998_met_05 (SPAdes) (version 2) | ecosystem: Environmental > Aquatic > Marine > Neritic zone/Coastal water | place: Helgoland, sampling...
AGAAAAAAGATGTTTCCCTTTCAATAAAAAAAATCAATGATGAGTTATCTAATCAGTATGAGATGCTTTTTGGAAACGGTGGCGATCAAAATAATGATATAATTCCTGAAACAAACATTTGCAAAGAACTAAATATAAAATTAATTGATGGTTTAGGTGATAAAATTCAATCTTCATCATGGTTATTAAAGAATAAAAATGATTAAAAATATTTGTTGTATTGGAGCTGGTTATGTTGGTGGACCGACTATGTCTGTAATTGCCGAAAAGTGTCCAGACATTAAAGTAACACTTGTAGACAGTAACCCAGAGAAAATTGATGCGTGGAATGGACCTTTAGATTCATTACCTGTCTATGAACCAGGCCTTAAAGAAATAGTTCAGAAAGTTAGAGGCAAAAATTTTTTTTTTTCAAATGATATAGATAAGCACATTGATGAGTCAGAAATGATTTTTATTGCAGTAAATACTCCAACAAAAACTGAAGGTGAAGGAGCGGGCATGGCTGCAGATTTAAAATACGTTATAGCTTGTGCAAAACAAATCGCAAAGTCATCAAATTCTGATAAAATTGTGATTGAGAAATCAACTTTGCCTGTTAGAACTGCAGAAAAAATAAAAGAGATACTTTATGATGAAGGTAAAGAAGGAGTTAATTTTGAGATTCTATCTAATCCGGAGTTTCTTGCTGAAGGAACTGCAATTCAAGATTTGTATAAATCAGATAGAGTCTTAATTGGAGGGGATGATACAAAAACTGGTCAAATTGCAGTAAAAAAACTAGTTGAAATATATTCTAAATGGATACCTGCTAAAAAGATTTTAAGTACAAATGTTTGGTCGTCTGAATTAACAAAATTAGCTTCAAATGCATTTTTAGCTCAACGAATATCTTCAATCAATGGTCTTTCTGCATTATGTGAAAAAACAGGAGCAGATATAGATGAAGTATCTGAAGCAATTGGAATGGACTCTAGAATAGGTAAACATTTTCTTAAAGTATCTCCAGGTTTTGGTGGTAGTTGTTTTAAAAAAGACATTTTAAATTTAGTATATCTATGCAGACATTATGGACTAGAACAGGTAGCTGATTATTGGCATGGAGTCATAAAAATAAATGACTATCAGCAAAAAAGAATTACAGAAATAATTAAAAATTATTTTATAAAATATTCTTTAGAAAAGAAAATTTCAATTTTGGGATGGGCTTTTAAAAAAAATACAAATGATAGTAGAGAGTCAGCTTCTATATATATTACCTATCAGCTTCTTAAACTTGGATTTAAAGTAAACATTTATGATCCAATGGTTCCAAGAAAAAAAATATTAAAAGATATTAATGTTTTAGATCAAACAAGGGGTGAACTAAATGAAAATTATCTCTCTAATATTGAAGTATATGAAACTCTTGAATCAATTGTCTCAACATGTAAAATTATTACAATTCTAACTGAGTGGGATGAATTCTTGAGTATAGAAAAAATCAGTTCTGATTATGAGATCTTTGATTTCAGAAATATTTTAAATAAAAAGTTAGTTAAACTTAGACTATAATTATAAATACATTAAACAAATGAAAAAAAAGAAAGCATTTATTACAGGAATTAATGGGCAAGATGGAAGTTATCTATCTGAACTCCTATTAGAAAAAGGATATGATGTATATGGTATTGTAAGAAGAAATTCAGTTCCAGAAAATCAATCTAACAGATTAGAAACTTTTGATGATAGATTAAATATAGAGTACGGAGATGTTCTAGATCAATCTTGTTTGTCAAGAAACCTTAATCTAATTAAACCAGACGAAATATATAATTTGGCAGCACAGAGTCATGTAAGGATAAGTTTTGATATTCCTCAGTTTACAGTTCAAACAAATGCTCTAGGTGTACTTAATATTTTGGAAGCATTCAGACTTAATTGTCCTAAAGCAAAGTTTTATCAAGCAAGCTCATCAGAAATGTTTGGAAATTCGGTTGATGAAGATGGTTTTCAAAGAGAAACTACTCCCTTTAAACCTGTTAGTCCTTATGGATGTGCTAAAGTATTTGGATTTAATATTTCTAGAAACTATAGAAAATCATATAAACTTCATATCGTTAATGGGATTTTATTTAACCATGAATCACCTAGAAGAGGAAGCAACTTTGTAACAAATAAAGTTGTAAAGACTGCTGTAGAAATAAAAGTAGGAATTAAAGATCGACTTGAGCTTGGAAATATGGATTCATATAGAGACTGGGGGCATTCAAAAGATTATGTAAGGGCAATGCACTTAATCATAAATAACAACAAACCTGAAGATTTTGTTGTTGCTACTGGTGTAACACACTCTGTTAGAGATATGACCAATTATGTGTTTAAAAAACTTGAACTAGACACGGAACAATATATCTTCCAGAATCCCAAGTATTTGAGACCAGAAGAACTTAAATATTTAAAAGGCGACTCAACAAAACTGAGAGAAAAATTCAATTGGCAACCAGAATATTCTTTTGAGACACTACTCGATGAGATGGTTGAATTTTGGTTAGGAGTCTTCAATAATAAATCATGAAACAAATTTTAAGGTTTTTGTTAGGGAAATATTATAAAAGATTCAATCGTCTTTATTGGCAATTTGTATCAGTAATTTACCCTTTATTTTTTCGAAAGAGAGGAACCTTAGTATATGCAGGATTGAATGTTGGAGATTCTTTTCAAAAGATTTTTTTTAAATATAAAAGAGTTATAGGATTTGAACCAAATATTGAAAATTATAAAAAAGTTTCATATTACAATAAATACAAAGGAGTTGAGATATTCAATTTTGCTATTTCCGATAAAAAAGGTAAAGTAAAGTTTTATTTACCTGATAATATGAATAACGATGCAAGCGCATCATTATCAAGATTCAGTAAATCAAATAGATACCAATCAAGAAAATCAATAGAGGTGAAAACAATTAATTTATGTGATTTTTTAATTAAAAAGTCTATTAATACAATTGATTTCTATATCTCTGATATAGAGGGCTATGATCATAAAGTCTTATTAACAATTTTTGATAAATATATAGAGCCTGGTAAAGTTAAGATGATACAGGTTGAGGCTGTAAATGATATGGTTGACAACCCTTATTTAGACTGCTCAAATTATGAGCACGACTTTTACAAGTTGTTATTAAATAAATATGAAAAGATTGGAAGAGGATCAGGCTTCGTAAAGCCCGGAGACAATTTTACAGGAAACACACTAGATGTCTTATATGCATTAATATAATATTATGAGAAAAATTTATTCTAAGAATCAAGACCAACTTCTTATTGCATCAATTATACGGTTAAATGAAATATCTGATTATAGAAAAGATCTATCACCAGATGAAGAATTTCTTCAAGTAAGTGCAAGAAAGTTCACTGAACTTATAAAAGTTGAACCACATAAACACTTTCAAATAGATAGAAATACTAGCCGCACACAGGAATCTTGGATTATTATAAAAGGAAAAGTTAAGGCAGAAATTTTTGATGTAAACGATGAGTTAATTGATGAAGAAATTTTAACTGATGGAGACTGTATAGTATTGTACAGAGGAGGACATTCTCTTGAAGTTTTAAGTAAAGAAACCGTAATGTACGAGGTAAAAAATGGTCCATATTTTGGAAGAATTAATGATAAAACTAACCTATGAAAGAAAAAATTATTGATTTAGGTATGCACCCTTATGCTGATACATTTATTTCAAAAGATCAGTTAAATTTATCAGAACCAGTTTTTCCTCTAGAATGCTATCTTAATAAAAAGAATTTTGAAATTAAACTTGGTGTTAAAACAAACCCAGATGACAGGTATAATCTATATGATTATTCATATACTTCATCAAACTCATCATTTTCAAGAAATTACTGGAGTAGTTATTGTAAGGATATAATTAATTCAAGGTTAATTAATTACGAATCTTCTATACTGGAGATAGGATCAAATGATGGTTATCTCCTTTCTTTATTCAAAAAAGAGGGTTTTAAAAAGGTCACAGGTTATGACTCTTCAAAAAAGATGGTTGATGTAGCAAAAAAGTCTAATATCAAAACCATACATGGGCTATTTAATAGTAAAAATGCAGCTAAACTGAAAATAAAATACGATATGATTATTGCAAATAATGTTTTTAATCATTCAGATAATCCAAAAGATTTTTTAAATGGAATTTCATCATGTCTAAGTAATAATGGAATTTTTGTTTTTGAGGTACCATATTGGCTTGATACTATAAAAGATTATAGGTTTGATCAAATATATCACGAACATGTTTCCTACTTCACAGTAAAATCTGCAAAGTATATGCTTGAATCTAATGGACTTAAAATCTTTAAAGTTCAAAAAACCGAATATCATGGTGGGTCAATTCGAATCTATTGCTCTTTGAATAATCAATCTATTAACGATTATGAGAAATTCATAATTGAAGAAGAAAATAATCGACTCTTTGACCCCCTGACATATAAAAATTATTCTGAAGTTATTCAAAAAAGAAAGTTTGAAACCTTAAATAAAATTTATAGGCTTAAGTTAGAAAACAAAAAAATTGTAGCAGTGGGAGCTGCTGCCAAGGGTAATACTCTGTTAAATTATTATGGCCTTAATAACAAAATTATTGACTATGTTACAGATAATTCAGAACTTAAAATAGGGAAATATACTCCTCTGACTAGAATACCAATCTTAAGTGATGAAGAGGTTTTTCAAAAATATGAAGAGGTATACGCTCTAATTTTATCATGGAATATCTCAGACATATTAAAAGATAAACTTTTATTAATTAATTCAAAAATTCAATTTTTAAACCCTTAATATGAAAAATAAAAATATATGGAAAAATGTAGAATATCCTCTTGAGATCCATTCAGATGATCGAGGCTCAATAACAGATATTTTTTATAATTCAAAGATTGACCATGTTGCATTAATAAAGTCAAATCCAAACTCAATTAGGGGTAATCACTATCATAAAGAGACAACTCAACATATTTTGATTACTCATGGTTCTTTGGAGTACTGGTATAAACATATCGATTCAGAAGAAAAAGCTAAGAAAATTATAGCTCAAAAAGGAGATTTGATTTCTACCCCACCTTATGAAATTCATGCATTAAAAATAGGATCTGATGGAAATGAGTTTATTGTTTTTTCAGAAGGACTAAGAGGAGGTAAAGACTATGAATCTGATACTTTTAGAGTTTCAAATATTATCGAAAATGAGTTTTGACAAAGTTTTACAGTTTGAAAAAGAAATTGCAAATTTCTTTGGCTCTCCATACGCAGTTGCAGTAGACTGTTGCACTCATGCAATTGAGTTATGCTTAAGGTATAAAAACGTTGAAGAAATAATTGTACCAAGAAGAACCTACATCTCTATACCATTTCTTTCGAAAAAACTTAATATTAAATTAAAATGGTCTGATGAATCATGGGAAGATTATTACTATTTAACAGATGAAATTATAGATGCAGCAGTTCTATGGAAAGAAAAAAGTTATATCAACAATAAATTTATGTGCATTAGCTTTCAATTCAGGAAACACTTAAATCTAGGAAGAGGAGGTGTTATCTTATTAACTAATTATAGTGACTATTTAGAGTTAAAAAAAATGACATATGATGGTCGCGTTCCTGACATTCCATGGCGCGAACAGAATATTAAATCAATAGGATATCATTATTACATGACACCTGAAACAGCTGAGGTTGGCTTAAGTAAATTATCTGAAGCAATTAAAAGAAAACCAAAAAAATGGAGTATTAATGATTGGCCTGATGTTTCTAAAATGAATGTTTTCTCAAACATTTCATAAAATTTGATGTTAAGTAAGCTTACTACATATAAAAAAATAGTTTTAAAAGAAGTTTTCTTCCAAATTATTGAGAAAGTCATAAGGATGTCAATCGGTATTGTTGTTATTAAACAAATGGCAGACTATTTGGGCCCCAGTCTTTTTGGTATTTATAACTTTATAGAGTCATATTACCTAATACTTCTTGGACTATCAGTCTTTGGTCTTGATATTACACTTACAAAACTTTTATCAAGAAAAAAAAGGATCGATCTGGTTATAGGAAATGGAATGATATTAATGCTATTTTTTGGAATAGTATTTATGTTATTATCATTTGTAGTAATTTATCTTTTCTTTAATAATGATAAGTATAGCTTATTAATTGTTGTTTCAACAATTTTAATAATTAATCCAATTTACGTCTTAGACTATTATTTTATATCAAAAAATCAAATTCGAATCTCATCAATATTTAAAGTTATTGCATATGTTATTAAATCATTTCTAATAATTTATGCTATTACAAAAGAGTTAAGCTTATTGTATTTTATTTTAATAATTCTATTTGAAGTTATTCTCTATAGTATAATGGTATCGTTCTACTTTTTCTTGAATCCAATTAAGATTAAACATAAAATAGACAAAGCTTTTATGAAAAATATTTTATCCTCTTCCTCTTATGTGTTTTTATACTCTGTTGGTGCAATTATCTATAATAGAATTGATATACTTATGATTGAAAGGTTTTTGACTAACCAAGATCTAGGTTTTTATTCTGCATCATTTAAGCTGATCTCATTTTTTTATTTTATACCCGCAATATTATCGCAAACTTTTTTTCCAAGAATTGTTGAGCTAGCAAAACTTAAATTGAATAATTCAGACTCTTTATCTCTAATGTACAGATTAAACTTTTTTTCTGCTTTAATTGTTTTTTTTGGATTAATATTCTTTGGTGAAATACTAATAAACTTTTTGTTTGGAGATGCCTTTTCTAATAGCGTACTAATTCTCTATATATTAAGCTTTAATATAGTTTTTATATCAATTGGTAGTATCTATTCTAAAGTTTTGTACTCAAATAATTTAGAGAAAAGACTTTTCATAAAAGTAATTTTTGGGATCTTACTAAACATTTTATTAAATATTATTTTAATTGAACTTTATGGAGTTTATGGAGTTGCCATATCAACAGCTATAGCTTTATTCTTAGTTGAAATACTATATGATTTTTTTGATAGTAAACTCATCAAGTTTCATGTTTTTAAATTAAAATCAATCTTTCTAATTAATAAGTTATGATTAATGCTGCAATAGTTGTTGATAAAGATTACTCAAAAAATAAGATTTTTGATGATAGCCTAAATAAAACAAAATTTGATGGCAGATCTTATAAATATATATCATTAAGGAATGAACTGCTAAATTATGGAATAAAGTTAAATACATATGATTTGTGTAATCGTTTAGATACAGATATATACATATACCTAGATGCTGTAAATAGAATAAAAGGGAATAATGCTAAAGCAAAAAAATTTCTAATAGTTATTGAACCTCCATCTGTTTATCCAAATAATCATAATGAATCCATTTTAAAAAAATTCGATAAAATATTTACATGGAATGACAGTGTTGTTGATAACAAGAAATACTTTAAATATAATTTCTCATATAATTTAGACTCTTTAAAGATGAATTATATGAAGAAATCAAGAACTAAACATTCTGTCATGATATCAAGAAATAAAATAAGTAATCATAAAGATGAGCTTTATTCGAAAAGACGTGAGATTATAAATTGGTATGAAGAACATTCACCAAATGATTTTGATCTTTATGGAAAAGGCTGGGATGAATTTAAAATAAAATCATTTCCGCTAACTTATTTAAACCGCTTTTCATTATTAGGTAAATTAATGAATAAAGTATCTTCAAAAAGCCTAAATACATTCAAAGGGGAAATAAGATCAAAAAGTCATATTTTATCTAATTACAATTTCTCTTTCACATATGAAAACATAGAAAATATTAAGGGCTATATTACAGAGAAAATTTTTGACTCATTTTTTTCTCTAACAATTCCTATATATAGAGGAGCAAATAATATTAGCGATTTTATTCCATCTGAGATTTTTATTGACTCTAATCAATTTGGTTCTGTTGCAGAAATCGACAGCTATATTAAATCATTCGACAACTCGAAGATTATTAGAACTAGAGATGATATTATAGATTTCTTTAGCTCAGATAAATCTAAAATTTTTTGTGCTAAATATAATGCTAGAATAATTGCAAAACATATCTATGAAAGTATCAGATAGTAAAAATGGTTATATTAAATCAATTGAACTTTTAACTCCTAATAGGCTTGACATAGTATTTAAATATCTATACCTTAAATTTTATGATAAATCAAAAGATTTTGCAGATGAAATATATAATGAGCATATAAAGGTTATTACAAATGGTTTATACAAAGAAATTGATAATGGTAAAGAAGGTATTGATGAGTTTCATAAATCATTTATAAAGACTTTTAATAATATAAAAGAAAAGAGATTTAATCCTGAAATATCTGTGATACCAGTTACAAGTGATTTATCAATTTCAAATGGAGCTCATAGAGTTGCCTCATCAATTTATCTAAATCAAGATGTATTCTATGAAACAAAAGAAAATAAAAAAAGTAATTATGGATATCAATTCTTTAAAGATAGGGGTATATCAAAAAATATTCTTGAGTTAGCCGTACTGAACTATATTGAATTAAAACCTAATACATTTTTAGCACTAGTCTGGCCATCTGCTGACAAAAAAAAAGAATATCTAAGTAGCTTTAAAAATATAATTTATGAGAAAAAATTTAGATTAAATTATAATGGAGCTCATAACTTCCTTGCACAAGTTTATAAGGAACAGAAGTGGATTGGAGACTTTAGCAATGGATATGGTGGGGCTCACGTTAAGCTATCAGAATCATTTAAGCAGTTCTCAGATATTCATGCTATATTTTTTCATGAAGAATCATTATCAACAGTAAACCAAATAAAAGATAGCCTTAGAGAAAAATTTAATATTGGTAAAGCATCTATACATATAACAGATGAACAATCTGAGACCTTAGAGTTAGGTAAATATATTCTTAATTCAAATTCTATTCATTTTTTAAATAATTCAAAACCATATTTATTTCACAATACTTTTCATAATCTAAAATTATTAAAGGAAAAATTAAATTCTTTAAATATAAATAATGAAGAAATAATTATCGATGGGGGAAGTGTTTTGAGTATCTATGGTATTAGGGATACAAATGATTTAGATTACTTGTGTTTATCCGGTTCTATAAATGGATTTGATAATCATGCTAGTCAACTAGTTTATCATAAGGAAAAAATTGAAGATCTATTATTCAACCCAAAACACTATTTCTATTTTAATGATTTTAAGTTTATTTCAATTGAACAGATTAAAAAAATGAAAAAAAATAGAAATGAAATAAAAGACAGAATAGATATTAAATTAATTAATAGACAATCTAAAGATCCATTATTAAGTATACTAAAAGTTTCTAATTATATTAATTTATTTAAAACGAAATTAGTTGCTAGAATGATTCCAATTTCAAAAAAATTTGGCTTCTATAATTTTGCAAAAAATATATATAAATCAATTTTTAAATGAAAGATAGAATTTCAATATTATTACCTGTATTTAATGATGAAAAATTCATAAAAAGGGCAGTTGATAGTGTTTTAAATAATTCCTATTCTAATTATGAATTAATAATAGTCAATGATGGTTCCTCAGATAATTCAATTGACGTTATAAATTCTATAAAAGATGAAAGAATAAAAGTGTATAATAAATCTAATAGTGGTTTAATTGAAACTCTTAATTATGGTTTAAAAAAATGTAATAATGAAATTATTATGAGGATGGATGGGGATGATGAGATTGAAAAAGATAAAATTTCAATACAATTATCAAATTTTTCTAATTCTAATTCAATTTTATTAGGAACCGGGGGCTCAATTATTGATAATATGTCCAAATTTAAAAGTCTCGTAAATGTCCCAGAAAATAATATTTCAATATTGAAAAAAATGAGAAAAATGCAACCATCAATAATCCATGCATCGATAATGTTCTATAAAGATGCTATTATTAAATCTGGAAGTTATGATGAAAAATTTAGTGTAGCTGAAGATTATGAACTATTCTATAGATTGAGTAGACTAGGTGAACTCAGCAACATAGATATACCTCTATATAAAATAAGAAAAAATGAAGAAAATGTTTCAGTTACAAGGTCTAGAATTCAACTTTTAAATACAATGATTGCTCGAAAATTATATTTTAACCCAGAAACTTTTAAAGTAAATCATGAAGATTACTCAAAAACTAAAATTGAGATAGAAAAATCATATTCATTTAAAATAATTAATTTCTTAAGTAATAAAATTAACAATTCAAGAAATCAACTTTTAAATACTTTTTTTAAAATTTTAAGAAAAATTATTACTATAACCATAAATTAACGATCATGAGTGAAGGAGATAAAGTATTAATTGATTCTGTTTATATTAATTCAGGCGGAGGAAAAATTATACTTATTGAAGTTATAAATAAGTTAGAAAAACTTAATTTGCTTAGTAACTTTTTCTTCCTTTTTGATAAAAGGTTAGAAAAAAATAAAGAAATCCCGCTAAAAAATTTAAATCATAAATTTATATTAGCAAAGGAAAAACTCAGAAACAAGTTTTATAAAGAAAAAAAAGAAACTTTTTCATCTTTTGTTTGTTTATCAAATGTTCCTCCACCAATATTTATATCAAAACCCGTACACATTTTTTTTCATAATGATCTATTATTAAGTCCATTTAGGTCAAATTTAAGTTTAACAAACAAAGTGTTAAACTTTGTTAAGAAACAATATATTATTTATAGAAATAATAAAAAATATAATTGGTATGTTCAGTCAAATTTGATGTATAAAAAAGGGATTAAATACCTTAGATTAAATCCATCAAATCTAAATGTAACACCAATATTTAAAGAAAAAAAGCTAAACTACTTAAATAAAGAAAGTAATTCATTTCTGTATGTGTCTAATGGTTCGAAACATAAGAATCACAAAAGATTATTTTTAGCCTTTGTCAAAGCCGCTAATAATATTAATTCTGTTATCAAAATAAATTTAACGTTATCAAACAATGAATTTATAAATTCACCTTATTCAAAAAAAACTGCACCAGAAAATTTAATAATTGTTAATCATGGTCAATTAGAGTTTAGTAAACTTGAAAAGATTTATCAAAAAACAGAATTTTTAATTTTTCCCTCTTTAAATGAGAGCTTTGGACTACCCCTAATTGAGTCTATTAATTATAATTGTAAAGTTTTAGCACCAAATTTAGATTACGTTAATGAAGTAATAATGCCCTCTATTAAATTTGATCCTTTTTCTATATCTAAACTTTCAGAATCAATACTATCTGCTATTACAAAAAAAAATATAAAACATTCTAAAATACTCGTTGAAAATAAAATTGATACTTTTGTAAAGTATATTTCTAATAATGTTTAAAAATAAAGTTTTACTTATTACAGGAGGAACTGGTTCTTTTGGGAATGCAGTGCTTCAAAAATTTATAAATACTGATATTAATGAAATAAGAATTTTCTCCAGAGATGAGAAAAAACAAGATGATATGCGTCGAATATATCAAAATGAAAAAATCAAATTCTTTATAGGAGATGTTAGGGAAAAACAAAGTATTGATCAAGCAATTGCTGGAGTTGATTATGTCTTTCATGCAGCTGCGCTCAAGCAGGTTCCGTCATGTGAATTCTATCCTATGGAGGCTGTTAGAACAAATATAATTGGAACTGAAAATCTTCTAAATGCTGCACTTCAAAATAATGTTGAAAAAGTAATTTGCTTAAGTACTGATAAAGCTGTCTATCCAATTAATGCTATGGGTGTTTCTAAGTCACTCATGGAAAAAGTTTTTGTAGCAAAATCAAGAGTAAGTAATAAAATAAAAATCATAGGAACTAGATATGGTAATGTTATGGCCTCACGAGGCTCAGTAATCCCCCTTTTCTATGAACAAATTAAGAGTGGTAAGCCAATAACTATAACTGATCCTAATATGACAAGATTTATGATGACATTAGAAAATGCTGTTGAACTTGTTTTATATGCATTTGAAAACGGAAATACTGGTGATATATTTGTTCAGAAAGCCCCTTCAACTTCAATTGGAGAGCTTGCTGAGACAATGAAAAAAATATATAGCTCAAATTCTAAAATAAAAAATATTGGAATTAGACACGGAGAAAAAATTCATGAAACCCTTCTATCAAAAGAAGAGAGACTGATTTCAGAGGATCTAGGCAGCTACTTTAGAATTCCCGCTGATAATAGAGATCTAAATTATGAAAAGTATTTTTCTAAAGGAATGCAATCTTCACAAATGGAAGAATTTAACTCATATAATACTGTTAGACTTGAAGAAAAAGAACTAATTGAACTCCTAGAATCAACAGGCTATAAAAAATGAAAGTTTTAGTTTTAGGTATAGATGGAATGATTGGCCATAAAATTGCTCAATCTATTCAAAACAACTATGAACTTTTTGGTACATCAAGAAAAGATATTAAGAATCAGGATATTGGCTTAAATCAAGGAAAAATTGTTAAACATGACTTTCTTAAACATAACTTAGAGAGTCTATTAAAAAATGTTTCCCCTTCAGTAATAATAAATTGTGTTGGTATTACACCCAGAAGAGGAATAAATGAATCAATTAGAAATTATGAATTATTAAATTCAAAACTTCCTCATTTCCTTGATAACTGGTCTAAAAGTAATAACTCTAAGTTAATTCATTTCAGTACAGATTGTGTATATAGTGGAGACAAAGGAAATTACTATGAGGATTCAAATACTGATGCTAAGGATACTTATGGCATAACTAAGGCTAAAGGTGAAATAAATAACAATCATTCATTGACGTTGAGGTCTTCAATGATAGGAAGGGAACTATATAATTTCACAGAGCTTTTTGAGTGGCTTTTTAGTATGAGAGGAAAATCAGTTGAAGGATACGGCCAGGTTATTTACTCTGGGATTACCACAGTAAGAATGGCAAAAATTATTCTTTCATTGCTTAAAAATGGACTTGAGTTATCAGGAATTTATAACATTTCATCAATCCCTATATCTAAATATCAATTACTTCAAAAACTTTCAAATGCTTTTGATTTAAATGTTGACTTATTTGAAAATAAAAATATAAGGTCTAATAAAGTTTTAATTTCCAAAAAATTTATAGAAATTACTAATATAAATCCTCCTCATTGGGATGAATTGATTGAAGAATTTAAAATGGATTGTGAAAAATTTAAAAGTCTTTATAGGAACTAAGATATGAAAACCAAGGTTATAACAATTGTTGGAACTCGACCCGAAATTATCAAGTTGAGTAGAGTAATTAATGAGCTTGACAAGTTTACTGATCACATTCTAGTTCATACTGGTCAAAACTATGACTATGAATTAAATGAAATCTTTTTCAATGACCTTGAAATAAGAAAACCAAACCATTTTTTAAATGCTGTCGGGAACACTACAGCTGAGACTATTTCTCTTATTATTAGGGAATCTGATAAGATTATTGAGTCAGAACAACCTGATGCTATTCTTTTATATGGTGACACAAACTCATGTCTATCTGTAATTTCAGCAAAAAGAAGACAAGTACCAATTTTCCATATGGAAGCAGGAAACAGATGCTTTGACCAAAGAGTTCCTGAAGAAATAAATAGAAAGATTGTTGATCATTTGAGTGATATAAACATGCCATTGACTGAACACGCAAGACAATATTTAATTTCTGAAGGTATAAGTCCTGATACAATTATTAAAACTGGTTCTTGTATGAAGGAAATTTTAAATTACTATTCAAAGTATATAAATAAAAGCACTATTAATAAAGAACTTAAGTTAGATAATCAAAAATATTTTTTAGTTTCTGCACATAGAGAAGAGAATGTAGACTATGACAGTAATCTAAATTCATTTCTAAGTTCCTTGAATTCAATAGCTGATAGATTTAATCTACCTATTATTGTCTCTACTCATCCCAGAACAAAAAATAGAATCTCCAAGATGAAGAATAAGATAAAGGCTCATAAATTAATCAGATTTATGAAGCCCCTAGGATTCTTTGATTATATTCAACTTCAAAAAAATGCTTACTGTGTAATTTCAGATAGTGGAACTATTACTGAAGAGTCTTCAATTCTTAATTTTCCTGCAATTATGATAAGACAAGCACATGAGAGACCCGAGGGAATGGATAAAGGAACCCTAATTATGTCTGGTTTAGATCATAGCAGGATTATAGAATCAATTATGGTTGTAACTACGCAATATAAAGAAAACATAATTCCAGAAATTGTCGATGACTATGATGTAGATAACGTCTCACAAAAAGTTGTTAAGGTAATCCTTTCTTACATTGATTATGTAAATAGAAAAGTATGGAGAAAGAATTCTTCTTTAAAATCAGTTTAAATTATTTACATTGAGAATACTTATAATATCTCAATATTTTTATCCCGAAAATTTTAGGATTAATGATCTCTGTAAAGGATTGAAGGAACAAGGCCATTCAGTCTCTGTCTTAACTGCTAAACCTAATTACCCTAATGGTGTGTTTTTTGAAGGCTATAGTTTTCTAAATAAATCCTTGGATAACTATGATGGAATTAAAATATACCGTTCACCAATAATTCCTAGAGGCAACGGTTCTGGAATTAGGTTATTCATAAACTATATTTCTTTTGTAATTTTTGGAATTATAAGGCTTATCTCAATAAATGAAAAATTTGACAGAGTCCTTGTATATGCTCCATCCCCAATAACAGTTGGTTATATTGGGGCATTTGCTGCATTTAAATTTAGAGCTAAATCATATTTGTGGGTTCATGATCTTTGGCCTGAATCAGTAAAAGATGCTGGAGGTATTAATAATAAGTTTATACTCTATCTTATTGACCTGATGACAAAGACAATATATTCTTTCTATAAAACTATTCTGGTTCAATCGCCTTACTTTAAAAAATATCTTATAAAGCAGTCAGTCAAAGAGAGTAAAATTGTTTACTACCCATATTATGCTGAGAGTTTTTACAATATTAAAACTCCAAAGAAGGACATCAAAAGTTTATTTGGAAATGGTACAAATATTGTTTTTGCTGGCAACATTGGAGTTGCCCAAAGTTTTGACACTATAATCGATGCTGCACTGATCTTAAAAGATCATATTAGTGATTTTAAATTTATAATTATAGGTGATGGAAGGGATAAAAAAAGAGTTAAGAAAAAGATTTTAAAACTTTCTTTATCCAACCATTTTAAATTTTTAGGTTCATATTCACCTGAAAAAATGCCTGATTTTTTTGCCTGTGCTGATGCACTTATAGTTTCTCTTAAAAACACTAAAATTTTTTCAATGACAATACCTGGAAAGCTTCAATCGTATCTTGCATGTGGTAGACCAATAATTGGATCTTTATGTGGAATTGGTGCAGATATAATTAATGAGTCTAAATCTGGTTATAATGCAGAAGCTGAGAACCCAAAAGCTCTTGCTGATTGTATTTTGAATCTATGTAAATTAAATGATCTAGAAAAAAAAGATCTTGGAATGAATGGAAGAGCATATTATGAAAAAGAATTTGAAAGAGAGTTATTAATAAAAAAATTAAATAAAATTTTAAATCAATGAAAAATATACTAGTCACTGGAGGAGCTGGGTTTATAGGAACAAACTTGATCAAAAACTTATTAAAAGATAACTACGATATTACTTCAATTGATAATTATTCTACTGGATTAAAAGAGAATGAAATCGAGGATGTTAAATATATTGACTCAGATATTGAATTAATTGATCAACTAGAATCAAAATTTGATTTATGTTTTCATCTTGCTGCTCAATCAAGAGTTCAACCTTCATTTGAAGATCCACAAGAGTCTATTAGGGTAAATGTAAATGGAACAACTAAAGTAATGGAGTGGGCGAAAAAACATAATGTAAAAGTAATTTATGCTGGATCATCATCAAAACATCATGATCCCTCAGATTCACCTTATGCAATGACAAAGTATTTAGGTGAAGAGATATGTAAACTCTATAAAAAATCATTCAAGATAAATGTAGAAATTGCAAGATTTTATAATGTTTACGGT
>Ga0209425_10003688_pt1 | contig 16078 bp, 18 predicted proteins | sample COG_05_FD_184749 | JGI IMG/M metagenome (GOLD analysis project Ga0209425, IMG submission 184749) | Pelagic Microbial community sample from North Sea - COGITO 998_met_05 (SPAdes) (version 2) | ecosystem: Environmental > Aquatic > Marine > Neritic zone/Coastal water | place: Helgoland, sampling...
ATCACAACTGTAATAAAAGCAGAAGGCTATCTTGCTCACAAGTGGGGATTAACAAGTAATTTACCTGTAAGTCACCCATATAAGAGCTCAGCACCGTAAGGATAAATATATGAAACAGGATGTAACTAATGGCAAATAGATTTCCAATTATACTTGATACAAATGACAACAACCGTCTTAAGGAACTGCCAAATGGTGACAGCTTAGACCTTGCAAACGGCGGCGTAAGAAACGCAACATTTGTTGAAACAACACAACTTATTTTAGCAGGAACAGTTTTAACTCCGTTTAGTGGATCTTATACAGACTTAACAAACAAGCCAACTATTCCGTCAGATATAAACGAACTAACTGATACACAGAGTTTATTATCTGGAACTAGTTTTGCAACTATTACAGACAAACCTACAACACTTTCAGGTTATGGAATTACAGATGCATTTGATGGAAGGTATTCAAGTTTAACTCTTACACCAAACTTTGCTCCAGTAGCAACAACAGGTACGTTTGCTAGTCTTACAGCTAAACCTACTACAACGTCAGGTTACGGAATTACAGATGCACTTACAACTTCATCAAATTTAGCAGACTTAGCAAATGTAAACAATGCAACTCCGCTCGGCGGACAATTACTAAGTTGGGATGATTCAAATAACTATTGGAAACCAATTACAGCATCGGGTACTGGTACTGTTACAAGTGTAATAGGCGGTACAGGTTTAACAGGCGGCACAATTACAGGTGCAGGAACACTAGCAGTTGATGTTGGTACAGGCGCTAATCAAATTGTACAACTAGATTCTAGTGGTAAACTTCCTAATGTAGATGGTGTGTTATTATATAATCTTAATATTACAACACTTAATAATTCAGGAGATGTTACATATACAAATCCGCAGGTAGGACAAGTTTTAAAATATGACGGTGCTAAATGGACAAATGCTAGTGATACTGGTGGCGGAGGATCAATTACTTTTGTAGGCGATGACTCAACAGGTACAGCAGTAGACGGCAGTGAAACATTTAAAATAGCAGGCGGAACTGGAATTACTACAGCAGTATCAGGTGATACATTAACCATTACAGCAAGTGCTTCTTTAACTGATGTTGTAAATGATACAACACCGCAACTTGGTGGTACACTAGATGCTAATGGTAATAACATTGACATGGGTACAAATGTATTAACAGATACAAACTTAGGACAATTTATTACTGCATATGGTTGGGGAGACCATTCTACACCAGGGTACTTAACAAGTGTAGGTGTACTAAGTTCGCACTCAGATGTAGTTGCAACAGCACCTTCAAACGGACAAGTTCTTACTTGGGATAGTGCAAATAGTTATTGGAAACCTGTAACACCTTCAGGTGGCGGTGGCGGCTCAGTTGGTAACTTTACACTTGCTTCAAGTAATATAGATACTGATGATAGTAGTGGTATTACTATTATTCCGTCATTAACTGTACAATCTGATCTTACAGTACAAAATGATTTAGTAGTTAATAATACTATAACAGCAACAGAGTTTATAAGCACATCAGCTGGTGTTCCAGAGATACGTTCTGCAACAAATTTAGATTTATATGCAACCGGTTCTGTTATTATAAAAAACGGATCTTTAAGATTATACAATGCAATTACTACTGTTAGAGATGCATTATCTGCATCAGCAGGTGATACAATTTATAATTCAACTGTAAACAGAACACAAGTATACAACGGAAGTTCTTGGGTAAGTCAAGCTCTAAGCACAGACATTCCAACTAATACTAACCAACTTACTAATGGTGCAGGATTTGCTACACTTGCAAGTCCAACTTTTACAGGAACAGTAAATGGTATTACTTCTACAATGGTTGGCCTAGGCAATGTAACAAACGAATCAAAAACAGATATGTTTACTGATCCAAGTTTTTCAGGAACAGTATCAGGTATTACAAAATCTATGATTGGTTTAAGTAATGTAGACAATCAATCAAAAGCAACTATGTTTACTGATCCAACATTTACAGGAACAATAGCGGGATCATTTGGTGGTACTGTAGAAAATACGTTTAATGTTTCAAACAGTGGATCAAGTGACTATGTATTTGCACAAGACAACAAATTCTTTCCTACAAATGTTAATGACCCTGTGCTTTATCTGAGAAGAGGCGAAACGTATAAATTTATTGTAAATGCTAGCGGACATCCTTTTGAAATTAGAGTTTCAAATGGCGGTAGTGCATATAATACTGGTGTAACTAATAATACACAATCTAATGCTACAATTACATTTGTAGTGCCAATGTCAGCACCGGCAACATTATATTACCAATGTACTGCTCATAGTAGTATGGGTAACACAATTAATATAGTTTAGGAGATTACGATGTCCGCAAATGGTATATCAACATTAACACTTAAAGCAACTAGACAAGATACTAAACTAGCAAAAGCAACAGCAAAGCGTGAAGGTAAGACAGTTGCCGCAGATGGAACCATCAGTGGCGCAACAGATACAAATGCAGTAGCATATAGAGCAAGAAATACTTTAGACGCTTCTCAATTACCTACAAGGTATAACGCTTCGAGCAATACCGGTTCGTTAGTTAATAATGCTAACAGTGGCGGACTTGTTGTTGGCAGGCCTTGGACAGCATAGATGGCAGAAAAAGAATATATTGTAAGTCTTAACCGCGGTGTTGATTACGATGCATTTAATGCTGAAATGATTGCATCAACAGGTGCAGGCGACATTCCTAATAGAACAGTAGAAGTAGAAAACGCTAGACCTTTGAGTCAGCGTAACACTCATTATATGTTAACAGATGCAGAAGCAGAAACTTTAAAAAGTGATAGTAGAGTATATGGTGTAGAATTAAGACCAGAAGATAGAGATGATGTTGAGATTGGTTACGATGCACAGCAGTTTGGCTCATGGAGGAAAACAAGTGCAGATTCGCAGTATGATTTAAACTGGGGGATGATGAGAGGTATACATCAAGAAGATGTATGGAATCAAACTATAGAAACAACCCTCCCATTTAACTATAACTTAACAGGCAAAGGTGTAGACGTTGTCATTCAAGATTCAGGTATAGATCTAGGACATATTGAATTTACAGATAGCAACGGTGTATCAAGAATACAACACATAAATTGGTATACTGAAAGTGGAGTAAGTGGAAGTCAAAGTTCTAATCATTATAGAGATTATGATGGTCATGGAACACATGTTGCAGGAACAGTAGCAGGACGCACTATGGGTTGGGCTAAAGATGCTCACATATATGCGTTAAAAATAAGCGGATTAGAAGGATCAGGTGATAGTGGTACAGGAATAAGTGTATCGGATTGTTTTGATGTTATTAAAGGTTGGCATAACAATAAACCTGTGGATCCAGAAACAGGTTACAAAAGACCAACAGTAGTAAACATGAGTTGGGGATATAGTTTTAGTTCCAGTTCAGTTCCAACCGCAGGAAACTATAGAGGTAATGCATGGAGTTATGGTGATTCAGGTTATGCATCTAGTTCTGAGCTATATGCAAATGCTGGTATAATTCCAGCATATTTTTCTGGCTCAAGAAAGATTGGCTCAAGACTAACAAGTGTAGACACAGACGTACAAGAAATGATTGATGCTGGAATACATATTTGTAAGTCTGCAGGTAATAGTTTTTATTATATAGATAATGCAAACGGAAAAGATTATAATAATACTGTTACTATAGGCGGATGGACTAGGCATTATCATAGAGGCGCAAGTCCTTATGATGACGAAATGTTTATGGTTGGTAATATAGACATAGACTATACAAATAATTTAGAAAACAAAGCTGGAAGCAGTTGTTGTGGTCCTGGAGTTAACATCTACGCACCGGGCACACAGATAATGAGTGCAAGTTCTAATGATAATACTAGTGGTACAAACGACCTTGCTGCTACCTATGGAAATAGACAAAATCATTTACTTGATTCTAATCAATATATTTTTAAAATATCTGGTACAAGTATGTCTTCTCCTAATGTAGCTGGATTATTAGCTACTGTTTTAGAACAAAATCCAGGTTGGACACCTGCAGAAGCAAGAAAATGGATTTTTAAAAATGCAACAAAAAATAAACTATACAATGGTACAGTAGACAATTGGGATGATAGTGACAGTATTAACGTTATAGGAAATTCAGTAAACTATTCATCAGGAGATGTAACTACAATATCTGATCGTCCTCCCTTTACTAAAGAACTAAACGTAAGAGGCATAAAGCTACTTGGGCACGGCCCTTATGACAAATCTTTAACAGGAATAAGTGATACGTTTTTACAAAAGGTTGCAAAAACTATAGAGATGATTTTAGATCCTGAATACACAGGAATAGATAAAGCTAAACAAGCTACAACAATTGACGGCATGGCAGACGAAAGTAATAAGCCAGTAGCACAACGTATAGGTTATATTAACGACAGTAATTATACTAGATCAATTTTAGATGATTATGTAGGAGATCATTATCCAGGCTATAATGAAACTGCATATTCTTATAGAGCTGTTGATTATGTTTGGGAATATCCTGTAAATGATAGCACAGGAACAGATATAGATAGTTTTAATGGATATACGCTAAAAGGACAAGTAACAGAAGTACTTGAACACGTACTGCACACTATTAGTCAATACGGGTTACCGTATGCTTACCCTTATGAAATGAATATTGCAAACGGACAAATTGGTAGTCCGTTAATGACAGCAATGCAAGAGGCTATTGACAACAATGTATTTGACGTATCAGGATATTCTGGAATGTATACTCCAGATTCAACTGTAGACCTTGATGAAATGCAGACTGCGATGTCAGATGTTTCTAGCGGTAGGTCAAATAAATATTCTGCATATCTAAATGAAATTGTAAGTGGGCGTAAGAGAGGTGACATCAATAATGATGGCCAAATTGATATTGACGATGTTATGGCATTCCTATCATTTAAGAATGGATCAGCAAATGCTTACATTACGGATACCATTATCACGCCATTAACCTATAACGGGTATTACGCTACTATTGCAAGAGAATACCAATATCTATTAATATTTGCTATGTGGGAATACATAACTGAATATGTAGCTGGTGGAAGTTTATCGCCAGAATGGAATGATAATTCAAGGACTCAAGCAGGTGTACTAGCAAATAATCCATTGGGATACGACTTATATAATAATTTTATTAAAAAAGTTATATCAAAACCAGATAGAGCTAAACTAGAATCGATTTACCAAACTGACTTTGACATAACTTATAACGTTACTGTTGCTAGTGGAACAAATGGATTTGGTACAGGTAACAAATATTATATAACAAGTATTACAGATGATCCTAGTCCAACCGTTGCATTAAGAAAAGGAAGAACATATACGTTTGACCAAAGTGATAATTCTAATAGCACTCATCCACTTAGGTTTAGTACTACACCAAACGGTGCAGGTGGAGGCGGAGTAGAGTATACAAACGGTGTTACAGTAAACGGAACACCAGGAACTGCTGGTGCATATACAAGAATTACTGTTGCTGTAGATGCACCAACATTACATTACTATTGTACAGCTCATAGCGGTATGGGAGGGCAAGCTAATACAGACGGTGGCGAGTCAGGTTACATACCAGTTGAAAATACTAACAGAATTTTATATACACCATTTAATAACAAAGATACTTTAACAGTAGGTAACTTTACAGGAACAGGTACAATTAGTGTTGCAAACAAATAAATACATATGTAAGGAAATAAAATGTCAGTAAAAACAATTAATATAGGACAACTAGCAAATGATGGTACAGGTGATGATATCAGGACCGCGTTTGATAAAGTTAATGATAATTTTCAAGATCTAAATGCAAGATTCCCTACAGCAGCAACTGGTGAAAATCTAGGAGCAACTGGCGAAGGTATATTTGAAAGTGCTACTAATTCTAAATTAAGTTTTAAAAATATTATTGGTGGTGATAATATTACATTAACTTCCTCTTTAACTGGTATTACTATTACTGCTCCTTCTAGTTTAGATCAACTAATTGCTGTAAGTAATAATGGAACTGTTACTGTTACTAGAGGACAGACAATGTCTATTCAAGGTAGTAACGGAATAACTACTTCTGTAACAGGACAAAATTTATTTGTAAGTGCTACAAATGGTGCATTAGAAGCAGACGGTACTCCTAAGCTATCTGCACAATTAGATGCAAATAATAATAATATTATCAACGGCGGTAGCGTTACTGCAAGTGCATTTAACGGACCTTTAGAAGGTCTTGTTTACGGTGTTGATGTAAGAGATCTACAAGCTGCAGCTGGTAATAATTCATTTGACTTTGGAAAATTAAGTCAACGATATACTAATTTACTAGACTTTTTACAAAGAGAAACAGACGTTGACATGGGTAAATTTATAAATCCAGGTGTTTCAACTGCAATAATAGACCTAGAGACGATTGCATCATAAATTCCGATAAATACTTAAAAGTTAGGAATTAAAATGGCAGTATTTTGGACACAGTTTTCTGGGCAAACATTACAAACATTAACTGAAGGTATAACAACTACAGTAGATCTACCTTTAGATCTAAGTATTGTTTCAGAAGATTCTAGCCTCTATACTGTTACACACATAAGTGGTGACTTACCACTAGGTATGGTATTACAAGATAATTCAATAACAGGCACTCCAAGAGAAGTTGTTAGAGATACAGAGTATAAGTTTGTATTAAGGGCTTCTTATAATAATCAAATAAGTGATAGAACATTTATAATAAAAGTAGTTGGACCGGATACGCCTACATGGAAAACGGCAGAAGGATTGCTTCCAGTAGGGCAAAACGACATGTTCTTTATTTTGGACAATACTCCAATTGACTTTCAACTAATAGCCGAAGACTCAGATCAAGTTGCAGGACAAACATTAGAATATTTTATAGGTTCAGGCGACGGCGAACTTCCTCCCGGCATTACATTAACTGCTGATGGTAAACTAGTAGGAATAGTTGATCCTATACTTGCTCTTGAAAAAAGATTAGATACAGGAAATTATGATGGTATACAATATGATAATGTTGGATACGACTTTGGCCTAAGAAGTAATAACGGTTTTGATAGTTTCTTTTACGATACTACAATTTATGACTTATCAGTTCCTACAAGATCACCAAGAAAATTAAATAGAAATTATGAATTTATTGTTTCTGTTAATGACGGTGATACTATTGCTAGAAGAAAATTTAAAATTTTTGTAGTAGGTGATGATTTTGTAAGATCTGATAATACAATAATGCAAGTAGACACTGGTGTGTTTACAGCAGACAATACACATATTAGGGTTCCTATATGGTTAACTCCTAGAAACTTTGGATATCGACGAGCTAATAATTATGTTACATTATTTTTAGATGTACTAGATACTAACGAACTATTAGGAGTTATTACATATACATTACAAGAAGTTAACGACGACGGGTCAACTAGTGTAATACCTGAAGGATTACACTTAGATAGTACTACAGGAGAAATTGCTGGTAGAGTACCTTATCAACCAAACGTTACAAAAGAATACAAATTTACAATTAAAGCAAGTAGATTTGGTCCAGCAACAAATAAACAATATGTAAATCTAGCAATTTACGAAGACATTCCTGTAGGATCTAACACGTTAAAAGTTACAAAAAATCAAGATGTATCTTTATTAGTTGGTAGACAAATTGAAATTGACGAAAGATCCTTTACAATTACAAAAGTTGATACAACAGAGTCAGAAAACTATGATGTAATTTACTTAGGTCAAAATATAACTGTTACAGTATTTGAAAATGCATTACCAAATCAGACAGAAATTAAAATTAATAAAATAGGTAATCCTTATCTTACAAATATTATAGGAAAACAACTTACATTTGGTGACTTTAACTATACCGTTGCTAGTGTTGATCCAAACGAAAAAGTGTACAGATGTAAAATGAATCATACATCAAGTACATTTGCTTCAGATTTTAATAAAGTTCGCTGGGAAGAAGTTGTAGGAGCATCAACTACTGGAATAACAAATTGGAATTCAGAAGCTGAATATGTTGTAGATCAACAAGTAAAACATAATGCAACAAACTTTGAAAAAATTAATGTTACTGCAAACATATCAACAACTGTTTATGCTGGCGCAATTACGCCAATTGAGCTAATACCTTTATATACAACAAGAATAGTAAAACAAAGTGAACCTTTTGAATTTAATTTATATACTACCCTTGATAGTGAAAGAGCAGAATCTAATAAGACATTTACAGTTAGTACACTAGGAGATATAGATTCTACAATAACTTGGATAACTCCTGCAACGTTTACAAGTATAAGTGCTAATTACATTTCAAATTTATCAGTAGTAGCATCATCTAATCTTCCAAATGCAAAATTAATATATGCTTTATCTGGTGGCAAACTTCCGCCGGGACTAACTCTTTTACTTGACGGATCAATATCAGGAAAGATTACAACGTTTGGTAGTAATGCATTAACACAATTTGATACAGGAACGTTTATTTTAGATGGTAATAAATCAACAGTAGATAGAAAATTTGCATTTGAAGTTTCTGTACAAGATCAATTCAAATATAGTGTTACTAAGAAAGAATTTAATATTACTATAGGTGACCCTGATAACAAAACATACAGTAATATTTTTGCTCGACCAATGTTAAAGCAAACACAAAGATCTTTATTCAATACTTTTATTAGTAACACAGAAGTATTTAATCCAGAATACATTTATCGTCCTAACGATCCAAATTTTGGAATACAAGAAAAAATTAACATGCTTGTATATTCTGGAATTGAAACTAAAACTATAGACCATTACGTAGCTGCAATAGCAAAGAATCATAAAAGAAAAAGTTTTAAACTAGGTTCTGTAAAAACAGCAGTAGCAAAACTACCAGGAACACAAAATATTGTTTATGAAGTAGTTTACTTAGAAGTGTTAGATCCTTATTTGCCTGCAAAAGGTGATGTGCGTAAACATATTAGAATAGATAACAAAGCAAAGATTCTAGCAAGTGAAGCTCAGTTTGGTGATAAGCCTGCACCGTTTATTAGCTTTAGTTTACAATCAAGAACACTAGGAGATAGTACAGAAGGGATTGTTAATGTTATTCCAGGGCAAGGTAATATCTCTGTGCTACAAAGATCAGGAATTGAAGTTATATCCGGAACTAATAACGAACTTCTTTTAGGATTAAGAGATCTATCTACAGTGACTTTTCCAGCAACAATAAGTTCTTATATTGCAGATGAAACAGCTACTAGCCCATGGTACTTAGAGTCAGTAAATACTAATACTATTAAAGTTGACTCTAATGCAATTAGTAGTGATCAAAGAAACGATACTAAGAAATATATCACAAATATTAAGAACATGCGAGATAACATAGCTGAAAGCGGCACTACTGTACGTAACTTTTTACCTCTTTGGATGAGGACTGCCCAAGAAGGACAGTTACAAGAATTAGGTTATGTGGCAGCTATACCACTATGCTACACAATAGCTGGTAAGAGTAAAATTATTAAAAATGCAATAGACTTCCAAAATTTCAACTTTACTCAGTTAGATTTTGATATAGATCGCTATATAATAGATAATACAACAGGAAACACTAATGAGCAATACTTACTATTCGCAAATTACCAGTTTAACATTTAAAAGCAATAAATACTATATAAATAAAGATAGGAGAGATCATTAATGGCTAGTAACATACTTACAAGTGATATAAACGAATTATATCCAGTCGCCGGTGCTGATAACGACAGTCAGGGATTTAGAGATAACTTCCGTCTGGTTAAAACAGGATTAGCAACTGCTGGGACTGAAATTACTACTTTGCAAACTACAACAGCAAAGTTAAATGCAGAAAACGACTTTAACGGAAACTTTATAAGAGAAGCAAATTTTATTGCTAATTCTGAAGAAGTTTATACAACAGATGAAATTACATCAAGTCAAAACATAAGATTTGTAAACGGAAATTATCAAATTATTACATTAGGCGCTGATGTAACATTAACAACATCGGATTGGCCTGCAACTGGTAGAATGGGTAAAATTCGTTGTGCAGTAAAGGGCGACGGTATTTCAAGGTTACTTGAAATTTCCGCAGGACCTAACAATGTATTTAAAAAGGACTCTAACTGGCCTGCTAGTTTCTTAGCTATTAGTACTACAGATCCAATTATTATTGACCTTTGGTCATCTGATGGTGGGTTAACTGTATACGGACAGTACCATGGCCAGTTTACCGCTTAATCCATTCGTAGACGATTTATCAGATCTTTCAACTAACGAACTATCTGACAAAATAAACGATCTTTCAAACAAGTACTTTATGACTAGTAATCCTCAAGTACAAGACCAAATTAGAGCAGTCTTAGAGATGTATAGAATCGAAGCTGCTTCAAGACAAGCCAGTGAATTAAAAAATCAAAACGTTGATAAAGAAAATGGCGAAAATAGTCTTGACAATCTGATTAATATCAGTTAAACTATAAAGATGCTTATGAAAACAGATTCTCTTGGTATACCCAGATTCTCAAATAAAGATCTAGTCGATATGATCTATAGTGGACATGTCGATAAATGCCATGTGGTATTATGCGACAAAACTGACGAAATTGATAAATTTAATAATGCAATGAAACAAGAAGGCTTATCTGAGCTTTCAACATATATCCCATTAGATGTAGATCAAAAGACTTTTGACGGTGTTTGTCAAGGTGAATGGTTTATGCCTGATGAATATAAAACGCTTAATGTACACAACTATATTTTGACAAAATGTACTACACAAGAAGAAACCGCAAGATGTGCAGAAGAACTAGCAGAATTTGATGGTAGAGGTATGATGCCTTTACTACAGTATATGATCTATCTTGTAGACTTTATGCGTGAAAACGACATTATATGGGGTGTAGGACGTGGATCAAGTGTTGCTAGTTATGTGCTATATTTGATAGGTGTCCATAGAATAGATTCAATCCAGTATGGCCTGGATTGGAGGGAGTTCCTGAGATAAGTAAGTATATAACTAAGGAGATATAATTATGCCAATGAAACAACAAGGTAGAACAGTTTACAAATCAATGCAAGGTAAAGCAATTGATATGGATATGTTACGCCAAAGAAATGAACTTACTCCAGCAGTAGGTAATGCGAAGGTTAATGCACGTGGAGACGAATTAGGTCCAGGTGGTAAAATTATTCGTAAAAAAGAAGACTTACTTAAAGAATATTATGAAAATTCTTCTAGTATGCCAGAAGAGGTAGCAGTAAAACGTGCTCCAAAACAAGAAGTAGCACAAGAAACTGTTACTGAAAAGAAAACTAAAACTAGAACTGCAACGCCAAAAATACCTGATGTTGCTTCTGTTGTGCCGGAAGGTAAAGACCTAACTGATGATTGGGTTGAAGATGCTGATGGCAATTTTGTAAAACCTGAAGATTTAGATAAGAAAGAAGACTAAGAATGGCAAACCATTTAACAACTTATAAAGGAAAACCACGAGCAGTTGGTAACAGAGTTCTTGTAAGTGATATGTACTTTGGAGAACAAAAGACCAAAGGCGGTATAATCCTAAATGATGATGACGGTAAAGTACATGGAATTTATCCTAGATGGGGTAAAGTATTTTCTAAAGGTCCTCGCAACAAAGATGATTATAACGAAGGTGACTGGATTTTAATCGAACACGGACGTTGGACTAGAAGTATGCAAGTAGAATTTGATGACTCAGTACACGAATTGCGTATGATTGAATCTGAAAGTGTATTAGCATACTCTGATGAAAAACCAAGCGATACTTATATTGGAAAAGAGTATAGTAACGGTGACTCAGTTGACACAAATTTTCATGCCGACGCAATGGCTAGCTAATAGGAGTTTTTAATGCCACAAATTGATCTTAACAAATACAAAGAATTTGTAGATGCAGTCACAAGCGATCAAAGCAAAGATAATAACGCATTTATAGATAACTGGAACGAACTTAACAGAGATGTTGAAATGCCACGTTTGCTAACTGCAAGTTGTGGACTCGGTGCAGAAGCAGGCGAGTTTACAGAAATAGTAAAGAAATGTATGTTCCAAGGTAAGCCAATGAACGATGACAACATCTATCACATGAAGCGTGAGCTAGGTGATGTTATGTGGTACTGGATGCAAGGGTGCATGGCACTTAATATTGATCCTAATGAAGTTATTCAGATGAATATTGATAAGCTAAAAGCACGTTATCCAGGCGGCGACTTTGATGCATATTATAGTGAAAATCGCAAAGAAGGCGATCTTTAAATAGTGCTAACTCCTGGAGAGATATATAACCTGTTTGGAGATGTGTTTGCTTTAAATCTATATGCCCCTGAAGAACCATTAATTGAATCCTTAGTTACTGAAAAAAGATATGTAGATTCTATGGGGAACAAAACTGTATACAAATATAGTACGGCTCCGGAATCTTGGAATTTAAAAGGTAAAATATCTAAACCAATAAGAGTAGAGCATCAACTTGGAAGTTTCTTTGCTCCACATAAAGATCATATTGGAGATGGTGCAAACGAAAGACTTATAAGACTTAACTGTCATCCTGATTACACACATCCAGAAGACTGTACATACATAATTGATGGTAAAATACAACACTGGCGTAAAGGACAATGGATGGTAATGAATCCAAACAAGACACATTATAGTATGTGCTTTGTTGATAAAGCAGTACATTATGTTGCAGATTTAAATATTTCAGATAAAGACACATACGAATGGTTTATGAATTCTATAGAACATAGAACAAAAGTAGGAGATCGGCAAGGCACCAAATGAAGTGTTTAACAATTTTAACTTTTATAAGTGGCGCTGGCGGACATGGTATAGCTAGATCATTATTTGAAAAGAATCCACTTTACAGATGGTATGATCATCCTAAAAATAATAACTCTAATAAAAACAAATTTTCTAAATTAAATATTGCAGAAAAGCACTTTCAAAAAGTGTTTGCTAACGGACAACGATTTCCGCATTTATTTGATAGAATAGAACCCTACTTAAACGATATTAACTTATATTATAATTTAGTACAACCTGAGATTGAAAAGTGTTCTAACGGGAAAAGATTAGTATACACTTGTCATGCTACTCCTAAAACTATAAGAGAAAGATATCCTAACTGTTTAATATATCAAATACTTCCAAAAGAAACTAACCGTATAGAATATTTTAACAGACATATGGAGACAGCAATGTTCTTTCCATTACAAACAAATATTGATAAACTTCCTAATAGAAAAGAATTACTTAACGAACTGTATTGGACACAAAAAGAATTTGTAGAATTATATCCTCAAAAGAACTCTTTAATTGAATTCTATAAACACAAAGGTTACTCAAAAGATCAAATATATAATGCAGAATATGCAAATCAAACCGAATTATATATTGAACATCAATCTACTAAAGAGTTTGCAGACGAAACGATAGAGTTTTCTTCAATAAACGAACTTAATAATAAGTTAGAAAATTATACCAAAAAAAACACTTGACCTTTTAGTAATTTTACGTTATAATAAACATAAAGTTAAGGAGTATATTTTGGCTACACACGGAATGATTGATTTAGAGACACTAGGGGTTGAGCCTGATAGTGTTATAATCACTTTAGGTGCAGTTAAATTTAATCCGTTTAGCGATGAAGAGCCAAACCGTGGATTATATTTACGGTGTGACGTAGAAGAACAATCAGAAAAGTACGGTCGTAGCATTGATGATAATACACTTGCATGGTGGAGTAAACAAAAGCAAGAAATCCAAGACGAAGCATTTGGAGATCATGAACGTGTAAATATGGATAGCTTAACAAAACAACTCAACAAATGGTGTGTTGGAGTTGATTATCTATGGTGTCAAGGTCCGTTATTTGATTATGCAATTCTACAAAACTTATATAAAAACGTTGGTAAGCCTTGTCCTTGGAACTTCTGGCAGATTAGAGACAGTAGAACAGTATTTGCAATGATGCCGAGTGATCCGCGTAAAGCAATACAAGAACAACTACACAATGCTCTAGCAGACTGTTACTACCAAGCAAAATGCTTACAACAAACATACAAACACTTTGGAGTTACTAGATGAACACTATAGTATTAGTTACATTAATTGCAGGGAACATTGTAAGTTCAGCAACATTTTCTGATCTTAATACTTGTAAACAAGCTAGAGATCAAATATTAGAACAGACAGATGTTAGTGCTTTTTGTATTTACAAAGAAGTTAAGCCCGATCGCAGTAAAGAAATGTTTAAAATCTTTGGCGACATGATTAAAGAACTAGGAGAATTAGAACAATAATGAAAAACTTATGGGTAGAAAAATACCGTCCAACAACAGTACAAGGTTATGTGTTTAGAGACGATGCACAACGCAATCAAGTAAATACTTGGATCAAAGAAAAAACTATTCCGCATTTACTGTTTAGTGGTAATGCTGGTATTGGTAAAACAACACTTGCAAAACTTTTATTAAATGAGCTAGATATAAATGACTTAGATGTATTAGAGATTAATGCTAGTCGTACAAATAGTGTAGATGATGTGAGAGATAAGATTGTAAACTTTGTTCAAATGATACCGTTTGGAGAGTTTAAGGTTGTACTACTTGATGAAGCTGATTATCTTAGTCCTAACGCCCAAGCGGCATTACGAGGTGTTATGGAGGAATATCACACCACTGCAAGGTTTATTCTTACTTGTAATTACCCCAACCGTATTATCCCTGCTTTGCATAGCCGTTGTCAAGGCTTTCACATTGCTAAGATAGATCAAACAGAGTTTACTGCTCGTGTTGCTGAGATCTTAATTACAGAAGGTGTTACTCCAGACTTAGATATCTTAGACACTTATGTAAAAGCAACATATCCTGACTTACGTAAATGTATTAACACAGTACAAATGAATGTACAAGATAAAAGTTTACTTAGACCAAACGAAGGTGACACAGGTGAAACAGACTGGAAACTTGAAATGGTTGAACTGTTTAAAGCAGGCAAAATAAAAGAAGCACGTAAGCTATTATGTGGAGCAGTTCGTCCCGAAGAAATGGAAGAAATTTATCGTTGGTTATATGACAACATTGAATTGTTTGGTGACGAAGAAAAACAAGATACTGCGGTATTAACTATTAAACAAGGACTAGTTGATCATACACTTGTTGCAGATCCAGAAATTAATTTGGCTGCTACATTGATTCGATTAGCAAGGATCTAAATACAATATGACTTATCTAGTAAACGAAAATTGCATTAAGTGTAAACATATGGATTGTGTAGAAGTATGTCCAGTAGACTGTTTTTATGAAGGTGAAAACATGCTTGTAATTAATCCAGACGAATGTATTGACTGCGGAGTATGTGAACCTGAATGTCCAGTAGATGCTATTTTAGCAGACAACGCATTTTCTTCTCCGGAAGAATCTGAAAAATGGTTAGACATTAATACAAAGTATTCAGCATTATGGCCAAATATTACGGAATTTGATCCTGACGACGTTCCTGCAGACGCAGAAGAATGGGCTGGAGTACCTAATAAATTTGAGGAGCACTTTAGTGAAAAACCAGGTAGCGGCGACTAATACACAATTAATAAACGATATCGTAAGATTAGACGTTTTAAAAGAAGAAGTAGAATACTACAAAACCCTGATACGTGAACACGACACAGGACATATACATACAACAATAGGCTTTATACGTAGACGTATTGAAGAATTAGAAGGGAAAGCACCATGGCCGCTAGATTAGTAAGTTATAGCAAAGCAACAGACGAATTTCAAACAGAAGGTTTAACAGACCTTCAAGAACTAATTGCGTTTTGTGCAAAGGTATCAAACCCTGCCGCACAAATTAATACAGAAACAAGCGAACGTTTAATTAAGTATTTGATTAAACACCAACATTGGTCACCTTTAGAAATGGTTAACGCAGTATTAGAGATTAATACCACAAGAGATATTGCACA
>Ga0209425_10003691_pt1 | contig 16062 bp, 13 predicted proteins | sample COG_05_FD_184749 | JGI IMG/M metagenome (GOLD analysis project Ga0209425, IMG submission 184749) | Pelagic Microbial community sample from North Sea - COGITO 998_met_05 (SPAdes) (version 2) | ecosystem: Environmental > Aquatic > Marine > Neritic zone/Coastal water | place: Helgoland, sampling...
CACATCACCAAGTGACTGAAAGTGTTGATTTATGCCAATAAATATCAATGACGTTGTCATATCCAACGTCACACAGTGGTTGGTAATCGATAATGTTTGCAAAACTTGTCCTTCCCACCAGCCACTTCTCATTCTTATAAATATTTGTGGCACTGATTGTTAGTAAAATAACAATCATTAATAACCAAACACATAGGTGTTTGGGAATAATGCATTCTGTTTATTGCTGTTTCTTTAAAATAGTCAGTGCCGTAACAACAAAGGAGATAACAATGCCACAAGTAGGAAAGAAAAAGTTCAGTTATTCAAAAACTGGCAAAGCCAAAGCAAAAGCATACGCAAAGAAAACTGGTTACAGAGTCAAAAGAAAAAAATAGTTTATGAAAAAAGGTTTTCATAAAACAAAAGATGGAAGAACGGCACGTAAAGGATTGTATTTCTACGCAAACAAAAGAAGGAAAGCTGGCAAAGCACCTATCGCAAAAGGTAAAAAAGGTTTCGTCACACGTGCTTCTATAATGCGTAGTGCAAAAACAGCAAAGAGATAATGGCAAATTACAAGAATAGAACAGTAAATTTAAACAAACCATTTAGAACACCTAAACAGTCTAAAAAATTTGCAGTGTATGTAAAGAATCCAAAAACAAGTAATGTCATTAAAGTCCGTTTTGGTGATCCAAATATGTCAATTAAGAAAAACCAACCAGCACGTAAGAAAAGTTTTTTAGCACGTCACAAATGTTCAACTGCTAAAAACAGAACCACTGCTAGGTATTGGAGTTGTAAGGCGTGGAAGTGAATGAAGATGAAAGACTTTTTTCTAAATCTATCAAAGATGCAAAAGAGTTAGAAGTTCTTTACAACAAGAAGATGTCAGAAGTCGTTGATAAGTTGAAAACATTTCACAATCACGCAATACACCCATCAATCAAATGTTATGTTGTAGGCAACGGATTAAGTCGTAAAGGGTTGAACCTCAACAATATTACAAGAAAATATGCCAACAGTAGAGCTACCAAAAAAAGTTTCGTAATTGGTTGTAATTATCTGTACAGAGAATTTGAACCAGACTTGTTAATTGCACAAGACACAAAAGTTCTATTTGATATGGTAAAAGACAATGTTGAAATACCAGTTGTTGCACCTTTATTGAAATACAATTGGGCTCGTCAAAATGGTAGTGCAGAACTTAAAAACTTTTATGCTTTACGTTTTCCTTCATTTCAAATGACACGTTGGAACAGTGGCGATGTAGCAATCTATGTTGCGGCTTTGTTAGGATTTCATCTAATTGAGTATATTGGTTTTGATGGTGGTGCTAGCAGCATTTACAGAAAAGACGATGGAGTGAGTTTTGTAAAGCAAGTAACAACGAACAGAAGAATAACTGCTGTACGAAAAAGTTTTGATAACATAAAAATAAATAGATACGAAGATAAACTGCAAAGTCCTTCTTTGTAACAAACAAGATTTTGTTAGAGTGGTGCTCTTAAAAAACAAGTTCGAACGTTAAATGTTATTAGAGAACTTAAATGCCTAAAAACTTTTAAACATAATTCAGCATTTTATTTTTAAATTAATAATAATAAAGGAGTAAGCTAAATGGCTTTATCTAACGCAGGCTCAACTGTATCAAACGCATTCGTAACACAATTTGCTGATGACGTAATACACGCAAGCCAACAAAAAACATCTAAACTTGCGAATAGTATTAGAATTGTAAGAAACGTAACTGGTTCTACTTACAAGTTCAACACTATGTCAAAAGGTGGATATATGACTAACAAAAGTAGATTTGAAGATATTACAGTAATGTCTGACAGTTCAAAATCAATGGGTGGCTCTGCTACTTACACTGGTGGTGTTGCTGCACACGCAACTGTAACTGCTACTTTAAACAACTACGTTGCTGGTGAATATGTTGACGACTTCGATCAATTGAAAACTAATTTTGATTTTAGACAAACATACGCAGAAGCAATTGGTGGAGCACTAGCAAGAGCATATGATTCAGAAATCATTGCACAGCTAGATGCATCTTCACCTACAACAACAGTAACTGCAAGTGGCGGTTTAACTAAAGCAAAATTTTTAGAAATTGCTGAAGGATTAAACTCTAACGATGTAGACACTGCTGACAGATATTTGGTTATGTCACCAGCAGCACTTACTGACTTACTAGCTGACTCTGGTGTTACTACTGCGGCTGATGGTGCAATCTCAAATGTTGCTCTTTCAACTGGTTTCATACCAAACTTTTTAGGATTCAATTTAATTGTTTCTAACTTGTTAAGTCTAGCATCAACTGGTGTAAGGAGATGTTTCGCATTCCAAAAAAACTCAGTTGGTTTGGCAGTTGGTAAAGAAGTTACTGCATCAATTAACTACGTTCCACAAAAAGTTTCACACTTAATTGCTGGTGAATTTTCTGCTGGTGCGGCGGTTATCGATGCAACTGGTGTAGTACAAATCAACGTTACTGAATAAGGAGTAATCCTCGTTCATTTTGAAAGCCGTTGTCATTGCGATGACGGCTTTCTTCTTTTGTACTCTACATAAATATTAAAAAAGGAATTGAACAATGGCATTAACAAAAATCGATATTTGCTCACAAGCATTAACTAAATGTGGTGCAGACACTATTTCATCATTTTCAGACGGAACACACGAAAGTAATGTTTGTTCTGTTATGTACGACACAATTAAAAAATCTTTACTTTATTACACGTTTTGGAACTTTGCTATTATTAAAGTTCAAATGAACAGATTGGTAGAAACACCAACTGATAAAAAATTTATATACGTTTTTAGTTTACCAGCAGACGTAATTAGAATTAGAAGTGTTTTTGATAAAGATGGACATTCAGATTTTACATATAAGAAAGAAGGACAAAAAATTTATTCTAACAATCAAATTGCATTTGTTGAATACGTGCAAAATATGGAAGAAACTTATATGCCTTCATTTTTCGTTGAAGCTTTGGTTTCAAAAATTGCAACAGAAATTAACGAAGCAATTACATCAAATGGTTCATTAACAGATAGACTTGCAAGTGACTTTCAACAAAAATTACGTGCGGCTCGTATTGCTGATGGACAAGAAAATCCACCTCAAAACATTATGCCAGCTGGCAGATTAATAGAAGCTCATTTAAACAGCAGTACATCAGACAGATTTAGACACGAGCAAAATTAGATATGGGAATACAAAGGTATACACAGACTACCTTCACACAAGGCGAAGTTGGTAGCTTTATTAAAGGCAGAGCAGAACTTGGCATTTATAGAGCTGGTTTAGAAACTTGTGAAAATTTTATATTACTACCACAAGGTGGAATAGACAGAAGACGTGGGTTTGAGTTTATATCTGCAAATTTAGACACTTCAACTTTAGCAGACGGAAGTACAGATGTAACGACTGGTTCATTTCATACACAAAGTAGATTAATTCCTTTTAAGTTTGGTGACGGACAAGAATACGTTTTAGTTGTTGAACCAGCAGACACAACAATTTCAACACAAGCAAAAATTCACGTTTATTACACTGGCAGTAGAGTTGCAGTATTAACTAATGGTGTTGATGGGAATAGTTTTAATATCACAACTTCAAATATAGCAGACATAAGAGTTGCACAAACGTTTGATGTAATGATTATGGTTGAAGAAACAATGCCGCCATTGCAGATTGTTAGAGGTACTTCACACACAGATTGGGCTGTGAGTGATTTAAATTTTGACTTTTATCCAATGGTTAATTTTAGTTTCGCAACAACATTAACACCTTCGGCAAAAACTGGAACTGGAATTAATTTAACTTTAAGTGATGGAAATTATACGTGGATACAAGATAACTTTCCAAATGGACACGTTGGTGCACACGTAAGATTAAATGCTGGTTTATGTAAAATTACATCTATTAATTCAGACAGTGTTACTGCTGTTGCTGATGTAATAGAAGATTTAGCAGACACAGTTGCATCTACTGGCAATGAATGGGAACTGACTGCATTCTCAAATTTTGATTCAACAATAGGTGGTGGTTACCCTCGTTCAATATCTTTTCATCAAAACAGATTAATTTTTGGTGGAAGCAGAGATAAACCACAAACTATTTTTGCATCTCAATCTGGTGACTTCTTTAATTTCAAACCAACAACAAGAGTTGTAAGTGGTAGTGACACAACTGGTGAAGTTACAGATGATGCTGGTTTTGTTTTTACTATTGCGTCTGATGAATTAAACATAATCAAACATTTAGTTTCACAGCAAGCATTGTTCATTTTTACAACTGATGGTGAGTTTGATATGAGTGGTGAACCAGTAACTCCTACTAACGTTTTAATAAGACAACAAACAAGATACGGAATTAAAGCTGGCACAGCAGAACCAAAAGTTGTTGATAATGAAACTATGTTTATCGACAAGTCTGGCAAACAATTAAGAGCATTTGTTTATAATTTTAATACTGATGCGTTCAGTGCAAAAAATTATTCATTAGTCCATCACACTATGTTGTCTGATGCCACACAGATTGAATATTTAAAAAATTACAAAGATACAAACACAAACTATGTTGTCGTTGTTAATAATGGTGACTTGTGTGTTATGGGTGTTAATGTTGAAAGAGATGTTGTTGGTTGGAGTAGATGGACAACAGAAGGTTCATTTTTACAAGTGTGTGAAGTAGATGATAGTTTGTATGCTTTAGTTACACGAGCAAATGGAACTTTTTTAGAAAGACTTACAACAGAAGATATATTTTTAGACTGTTTTTTATCATCATCTAGTACAGCTTCTACGTATGCTGGTGCAAATGGATTACAGTCACAAACAGTTTCTGTACTGGCAGATGGCACAGTACACGCAGATGTGACAGTCAATGCAAAAGGTAATTTCTCACTGACAAGAACTTCGCCTTCTACACAGATTGGATACAATTATACATCAACTGCAAAAACTTTACCTATTACATTTCAAGTTGGAAACAGTCTTGTAAGTGGTGAAAGGATTAGAAAGATGTTTGCAGAATTACAATTTTATAACAGTAAGAGTGCAAAAGTAGATGGACGTGTTGTTCCATTTAGATTTTTAGGCAATAACCTTTTAGACAATCCAATAACTGGATTTAACGGAATAAAAAGAATTAGATTAAATGGCATAGCACAACAACCGCAAGTTACAGTAACAGTAGATGAGCCTCTACCAATGACACTTTTATCGTTATCAACAGAATGCAAATTTTCGACTGGCAAGTTTCAACAAAGATAAAGCCAACTAGACACAAACTCAATTTACCACATTTTGAATACGTGGTGAATAATTGTCGTATAGCAGACAACAAAGAGATTGAACTAACTGGTTATACTAAAAAAAGTTTAATCAACATTTATCCAAATTTGGAAGATGGATTAACTGGTACACAAGAACACGACATACCTTTTTTAGTGGCTGGCACACAACTTGTTGATGATGCTGTTTGGTATTGGTTTTTAGCAACACCATTAGTAAATCATTATTGGATAAGAGTAACACGTGAAGCAAAAAATTTAATAAAGAAAAAGAAAAAACAATACCAAAATAAAAGACATCTTGTGCAAGTATGGAGTGGACACAAAGCAAGCATAAGTTGGCTAAATATTTTAAAATTTAAAGAAGTCAGTCATTACTACGTAGGAAATGAAAAGATTTTAATTGTGGAGAATCGAATTTAATGTGTGCACCACGTAAAGTATTAACAATTGCGGCAATAGCTGGTTTAGCAGTAGCAACTGGTGGATTATCAGTTGGAGCAACAGCTGGTGCGGCTAGTGCTACAACAGCAGCATCTTCGGCAGCAGTAGCAACTGGTGGTGGGGCTTCGTATGCTGCCACTACTTCAACATTATCATCATTAACAACTGCATTAAAAGTTGGTTTAAAATATGCAAACGTAGCCGCACCACTTATTGGTGCAAGTGGTATGGTTTATAGTGGACAAGTTCAAAAAGGAATTTTAGAACAACAAGCCGCCTTCTCTAACTTTCAAGCTTCACAAGAATCAGAAACTTATGCTTTAAGAAAAGATCAACGAAGACGAGAACTTGCACGAGCACTTGGTAAACAAAGAGCACTTTACGGAACAAGTGGTGTTGCATTAGAAAATACACCAACAGATATTTTGGCTTCTACCGCACGTTCATTTTCGGAAGATGATTTTTATGACAGATATGGAACAAGTGGCAGAATGGTTAGTGCAAATATAAGTGCAGACAATTTACGTATGAGTGGTGAACAAGCACAGTTAGGCGGATTGCTTAATGCTGAAATGACACTAGCACAAAGAGGTACAATTTAATGGCAAAAATACCTACCTATAATTCTAAACTTTCTGCACAGCCTACGTTTACAAAACCAGTTGCACCACGTGGTTTAGCAGAAAATATTAATTTAGTTGCCAACTACGCCAACAACATTGCTGATAAGAATGCAGAGATAAAAGGATATGAACAAGGCTTTAAACAACAATCAGAAAGTGTTGGAAACAACTTTGTTACATCTAATGCACCAAAAACTTCTTTTGCTGGTAGTGCTTTTAACAAAGGTGCACAAGCCGCATATATGTCAAACTTTAAAACAAAAGCTGAAAATGAGTTAAATGATTTTGCTGTACAACATCAGTATGAACCAGAAAAATATAGGAAAAAATTTGAAGCTTACAAACTAAAAAATTTAAGCAATGTACCTTCTTCATTACTTCCTTCAACTACACAATGGTTAGATAGTATTGGGAATAGATTAAACAGAGGTGTTATCAATAATAAACTTACATATGATAAACAGACAGCAGTAGTAGATATTACTAATAGATTTGAATTACTTTTACCGCAACTATCAGATTCTATTAAAACAAATGGTTTTGACACAAATACATCAATAAACACATATGCGGAATTACTGTCTTCTATTACAGCATTAGAAGACGATAATGTTAATCCAGTTACAATTAATAATCTAAAATTAAAATTAAAAGACGAAGTAATAAACAGTTCAGTTATAGATGCATTTAATAAATCTGATGACAAACAGTCTTTTATTGCACAAGTACAAAAAGGCGAAATAAAAGAAATTTTAGAAGATGTTAATGAAACTTATAAAGTAAAAGGTTTTGAATTTAACACTTCACTTTCAGCAGTTGACAGCTCTAACCTTTCTTCAAAATTAAACACAATCTTAAAATATGATATGACTGAAAAGAAAGTTGAAAGACAATCTTTTGTAAATGATTTTAATACGTGGTACTCAACAAGCATAAGTGGTTTAGATGCTGGCGAAACACCTAATTTAGAAACAGCAAAAAATTTATATTTTGATGATGTTAAAATAAATGAAATGCAAAATAAAATGGATATCATCACAAGCATTGCACCATCGATTAATGAAAGTAGATTTGGAACAGTAAGTGAAAGTCAAAATTTATTGACAGAAGCAAAAGCAGAATATTCAATTATATTACAAGCACCAGCTGGTACAGAAAGAAATAAAGATATAGAAATTGCTGAAGCAAAAGTAGATGCAATTACAAAAAATGTGAAATTTAAACAAGATGCCATTGCAGAAGGCAATCCATATAAAATTTTATCACTACAAGGAATAACTTATAATTTTGATAACGAACAAGAAATTACAAAAGCACACGAACTTGTCAAAAGTAACGTGGGTATATCAGCTGATAGATTGCTTATTATGCCTAAATCAAATTTAGAAACATACAAAGGAGAATTAGAAACAGCTGACACACAAGCTAGTGCATTGGCAATTGTTGCAAAACAAAAAGCACAATTTGGAAAGTACACTGAAAAATTTTTGTTAGATGCAGAATTAGATGATGGTTATCGAGTAGTTTTTGATATGGTTGAAAAAGAACCAGCTACTGCTGGCACAATATGGCAGTCATTAAAAGACAAAGAACAAAATAAAAATGCATTAAAAGATAGCAGAACAACTTTTGCTGATGATGAGAAAGCATTTGCAACCTCTTTTAAAGAAAATTTTGGTTCATCATTTAGAGGTAATGAAGATTTATATAACGACATTTACGAAGGTGCTTATGCATATTATCTTAAAAATTTAGCAACGATTGGCGATAACGAAAAAGCTATTAACAACACCATTGGTAAGTTTGGCAATGAAGGCGGTATCTATCAGTATGTAGATATTAATGAACAAAGTGTTTTCGTTCCACAAAATTTAGATGCTGTTGCAATTAAAAACAATGTTGAAGATATGTTAGAAAATCCACATAGGTACAGCATTACAAGTTCGGCAAATTTCACATTACAAGATGTTGTTGAAAACAAAGATGAGTACACTGTTGTGGTTGAAGGTGGTAGTGCAAAAATTATACAGAATTCAAATATTTTATTCGCAGCAGAAATTTATCAAAAATTACCAAGTGGCTCAAAACAGTTTGTTTATTCAGATGTAATGGTTAATACAGATGATGCATACAACACAGAAACTTCAATAATTGATTTTGATGAAACGTGGAGTTATGACAAAAAACAAAATTTAAATAAAAATATTAATAGTCAAATTAAAGATACGAAAATAGTTGAAGTACCTACTAGCACATTTGAAGTTGGGACAGCAACAGTCAACACTTCTACATTTGAAAAAATAACTCAACTAAAAGAAATTGTTTATAAAGAAACTGCTGATGCTGATGGTATGAACTATGTTGATGTTTTTTCTGGCGACATTGGTGTTACTGGTAGAGATATGCAAAACTTAAATGCAATCAGTTTGTATATGAAAGATGGTGAACTTAAACCTTACATTTTAGATTATCTGTCAGAGTTTGATTATCTTTCAAAACTTAAAAATTTAGAAGTGCAAAAAGAAGTTTTAGAAAAATGGAAAGTTAAAGAACAAAGAATTAGAACAACTTCAAACGTTGAAAGTGTTTTGATGACTCCATTACAAAGTTTAACAGATATTGTTAGAAGTATCAGTGTCGAACAAGATAACAAAACATATGAAAGTGGCGAAGCTCCATTAGTACCATAATGAGTGCACTTACACCCCCATCGAAGTTTGGAAAAATCCAATCGGTAAATGATATTCAAATACCAAAAAGTTCTGTGTTTGATAATTTGGGTGTTGGTACGAAACAAGGTTTTGAAGAAACAACTTTAAGTTACGCAAAAGATTACAATTTGCTTTTAAGAGCACGTAGTGGTGCAGATGATGTAATCCCATTTGAAGAATGGAATGAAAGCAATCCGTATTACAGAGAAGATATAAGTTGGAGTGAAGATTTGAGTTGGGAGGTTGCTCGTAACATACAAGACGAAATGTCATTACAAGAAGAAGCACAAGCAATAACAGAACGTGCAACTGGTTTAGGTAAGGTTGCAAGGTTTGGTGGAATGTTTGCTGGTGCGGCACTCGATCCAGTTAATTTTATTCCATTTACATTTGGTGCTGGCAAAGCTGTAAGTTTTTTGAATCGTGCGGCGAGAGTTGGTGCGGCAAACGCAATTATAGAAGGAACAACAATTACTCCACTTGCACTGGCGGCTGAAAAGGCACGTGGTGTTGATATGGAAGTTTCAGATGTTGCGTTGAACATTGGTTTTGCTTTTGGTGCTGGCTTTGGTTTATCTTCACTGGCAGATGGAGTTAAAGGTGCATACAAGATGGCACGTTCTGCACAAATTAAAACAGATAAAGAAGTGTTAGATGTTGTTGACACAATTAAAAGTCCGTTAGATGAAGGTAAAATTTCAACAGACGTAGACTTGGTTGCTACAAAAACACTGTTGGGTGCAAATAGACTGACTGGCACAGCAGATGCATTAGACACCAATCTACTCAAAAACACCAATATAACCAATCTAACCGAAACACCCATCATCGTTAAAACAGACGGAACTGTATCAAAAAATATAAAAGACAGAGGTGCAAAACTTTATAAGGAAGATAATTTTTTAGTAGTTGAAGGAAGTAGATACGACATTGTTAAAATAACCCCCACCCTACAAACAAGAATTACAAAAGAAAATTTTCCACAAATATTGTTTAAATTTACAGACACTTTAAATGATGAAGTCATTGCCATTGAAAGAATTACACAAAGAGTAAAAGCATTAGAAAAAGAAATAGGCAGAAAGGCAGTTTTAGACGAAACACAAGTTGAAAGAACACGTGTTAAAATAGAAGAAGAAAGTTTTGACATCGAATTAGATGATGCTACTGGCAAGGTAAAAGAAATTTACAATGTTAAAAATGGTAGACGTACAACCAAACTACCAAAAAAAGAATTAAAACAAAAAATTAAAACTCTTTCAGAAACAGTTGAATTAAAGAAAAAAGTATTAAACACAGAATTACAAGACAGCTCTGTTGAAAAGATTAACGAACAGCTTATTTCAAATAGAGGTGGCAGACTTATGTCAGATGAACTTCTAAAAACAAAAGAAGTTTACAGAACTAAAAACATTATAGAAGCAGCAGATGAAAGCAGAGGAACATTATATAATTCTGCAAGTAAAGAAATTGACACGATGATAAGTGCAGTTCTCTCACAACCGATATTTAAAACAAGACAATTAAAAGATTTAGGTATTACGTGGAACGCAAAAAGTGGAACGTTAATTATAAAAGATTCAGCAGAAGCAAGTAAAGATGCATTAGGCAGAATACTTGTTGATTTGAGAAACAAACAGCAAGCATTAAAAAAAGAAAGAAAAGCAATAGAAGATTTACATATCTGTTTGCCAAAAGGAAGTTAAAATGACTAAAAAATGTTTTGATGATTTTGCAAGTACAGTAGGCAAAGTTTTAGATAATAGTGAAAAAGAAAACTTATTACAAAAAGTTCGTTCTAACAAAGAACAATTAAGAATTGATGGAAAAGAAATTGACACCACTGTTGGTGATAAAACTGCCTTACAAGTAAAATTAGACAGAGAGTTTCAAATTAAAACAAAGAATACAGTTGATAACACAATAAGAAGATTAAGCACAGAAACACAACTTAAAACAAGATTTGAAGAACTTGATAGTGTTGCAGATTCAATCATTGCAAAAGATGGCAGAGTTACAAAACAGAAAGCATACCAACGTGCATTTATAAGTTTGATATACAACACAAACGATACGACGGATATTCCATTAGAAAGTATTGAAAAGAGTTTATTTCAAAATTCGTTAGGTGAGTTCTTGTCAAAAACTACAAGCCAAATTGGAAGTGATCCAATTAAGTTTATACAGAAACAAGAAAACTTTGACGATATGTTGACGGAGTTTTTTGTGTTCTTCAAAAATCCAAACAACGTTAATTCAGTCACAAAGAATGTTAATGCATACAAAATGGCAAAAGAGTTTTTTGATGCAAAATATAAGCTGTTTGAAAGACGTAAACAAAATGGTGATAACAACATACTTTTAGACAACAATATTAAAATTAGATGGGCACAAAATAAGATTAAAAATGTTGATAAAGATAGTTTTGTAAATGAGATAGCTGATGGGTTAGATATGGCGGTACACGGCGACATAGATGCACGTAGACTGGTGGCTACACGAATTTACGACAACTATACACAAAAGAGTTCACCAGATTGGCGAGAACAAGGCGATACAAATTTAAAAGGTATTTTCGATGGTGATGAAGCAAAACCAATTGATGATATGCCACAAGACAGAGTACCAAGTTTAACATTTAAAGATGGTGCAACTTTTAATTCATTGTCACGTAAATTTTCAGACGTAGACAGTCGTGTGTTACTAATGAATTATTTTAATAACACAACGAGAGAACTTTCGTTGGTACAGTTTTTTGGTGCTGATTATAAAAATGGTGTAAGCAGATTTATTAAAGAATTAGAGAACAATCAAAAGTACGACAATGCATTTAGAAGCAAAGGTAGATTAGGTGAAGTTGATGCTGTTAAAAGATATTTGGATAGAAAAATAAATCCAATCATTGGTGAAACTTCTAAACTTGCAAGTGCGTTTACTACATTAAGAAATTTTGAAGCTGCATCTAAACTTGGTGGAGCATTCATTACTGCACTGATGGACACACCTATTATGATTACTGCTGGCAGTAGATTGTTTGGCTTACCTACCCCACAACTTCTTTCTACAATTTTTAGATTTGGAAAAAATGGTTCGCCAAAAGATATGAATGACTACGCACGTTATATGTTAGAAGGCTGTGAAAGTTATTTGGGTGCATTACAAGAACGTTTTAACGTATCAGATAGTTTAACAAATTTTGGAAAAATGGAAGGTGTAAGTGTTAAGACTGCACACGCAGTTTTTAAGTTGAGTGGTTTGAATTGGTGGACAGAAGGACGTAAGGCAATGGCGGCTGGTGTTTACGGACAAGAACTTGGTAGACTTATTAAAGCTAAAGTTCCATTTGAAGAACTTAATCCAAAATTTAGAAAACAATTAGAAAAGTTTGGAATTAGAGGTTCAAAAAAAGGTGGTGAAAGTGAATGGACAAAATTGTTAAGAGAACAACCACTTGATGAACGTGGAAGAATTGATCCGTATGCAATAACAGAAGGCACATATGAATTTGCTTACGGCAAAGCAAGTACAAGACAAAAAGTGAGTTCGGCTTTGCACGATGCTGTTGACACAATGGTGATGACTCCTTCACAATTTGATATTGATAGTGCCGCACTGTTCAACGATCCACTTGGTGTTGGCGGACAAGTTATAAAATCAATGACACAATTTAAAGCACACCCTATTTCAATGTTTAGAAAAGTTTATATGAGAATGTACAAACAAGAAGGTTTGTCAGCAACAATAAGCACTGCGGCTTCGTTGGTTGCTTCATTAACATTTATGGGTGGATTAATTGTTCAGCTGAAACAATTTTTAGCTGGCAAAACACAATACAAACCAAACAATGAATTTTTTGTGAGAGCAATACAACAAGGTGGTGCGATGGGTATTGCAACAGACTTGTTTATGATGGCTGGCGGTGACAACGTTTTAAGAGCAGTTTTTGGTGGAAAGACAAAATATCAATCACCAGACAAAAAGGCAATGAATGTATTAGGTGTGCTGTTTTCAGATTTCATAAAAGTAACTTCTGTTGCAACAGAAGTGCCAATCCAAACAGCAAAATATCTTTACGATGGCGATTATAATTTTAATAGGTTGATGCGTGATTCAACAAAAACTATTTTAGATTTAGTACCAGCACAATCGTTGTGGTACACGAAAATGCTTTATCGAAAATACCTACACGAATATATGGCACAGATGGTTGATGGCAAAGGTTACGCAGACAGAGAAAGAAATTTGAGAAGGTATGCACGTAAGAACAAAGGACAGTCAAAATATAATAATTTCATTTATGAATCACTGCCAAATTTTTTACCAAATCAAAAATAAATATTAGCATACGGGAATTCAATTTATGACAGTTACAACATACACAGACGGTGCAAATAGATTAACTTATACCGCAGATTCTTCAACTGCTGCTTTCAGTTTCAATTTTGAAATTGCTGACACAGACTCAATCGAAGTATACGTTGATAATGTTTTAAAATCTATTTCATCTGATTATTCAGTAACATTTAACAGTGGCGACAGTGGTACTGGTTCAGTTGTTTTCACATCTGCACCTTCCGCAAGTTCTACAATAATTTTAAAAAGAGATACGAGTATTGTAAGAGAGAGTGATTTTCAAACGAGTGGAAGTTTTTTAGCTTCAACTGTAAATGCTGAATTTGATAGGCTTACGCAAGCCATACAAGAAGTTGACGATAAGGTTGAACACAGAGTTATTAGAGTTGAACATTTTGATTCAGCACCAACAGATTTCGCATTACCTACAAGCAGAGCAAATCAATATTTAAAATTTGATAGCAGTGGTGACATTGTTGTTGCTGATAGTTTTGAAGGTTCGACAATTACTACAAGTGGCAACGTTTCAGTGGGCGGAAATTTGGCTGTAACTGGTACATTGTCATTGGCTTCACTATCAGTCAGTGGCAATATCAGTGGAACACTAACAACTGCCGCACAACCAAACGTTACATCATTAGGTACTCTGTCATCATTGACAGTGGACAACATAAATTTAAACGGCAACACTATTGTTTCTGACACTGGCACACTAGCAATAGATGATAACACTACTGTTAACGGCTCACTAACTGCAACTACGTTAGGTGGTACTTTATCAACTGCGGCTCAACCAAACATCACATCTACTGGCACACTTACCGCACTGACAGTGGACAACATAAATTTAAACGGCAACACGATTGTTTCATCGACTGGCACTTTAGCAATAGACGATAACACGACTGTTAACGGAAGTTTAACAGCAACCACTTTGGCTGGCACACTTTCAACAGCCGCACAAACAAACGTAACGTCATTGGGCACGTTGACTGCATTAACAGTAGACAACATAAATTTAAATGGAAACACGATTGTTTCTGACACTGGCACTTTGGCAATAGATGATAATACGACTGTTAACGGAAGTTTAACAGCAAGCACTTTAGCTGGCACACTCACTACTGCTGCACAACCAAACATCACAAGTTTGGGCACGTTATCAAGTCTACAAACAGACAACATCAATATAAACGGCAACACTATTTCTACAACAAGTGGTGATTTAACATTAAGCAACTTAACTTCCGTATCAATTGACGATATTAATTTTAAAGACAATGCTATTACGACGACTGCTTCAAATGCTGATTTAGAATTACAAGCAAATGGCACTGGCAATATTGATGTTACCAATCACCGAATTACTAATCTTGCTGATGCTGTTGACAACAAAGATGCTGTGTCAAAAGGTTTTATGAATACCACTTTAACCAATGCTGGTATTTCACCAACTGGACAAGTAACTTTCCAATCAACTATCGCAAGTGGAAGTAGCAATGTTGAAGTAGAAAGTGTGGACGGCGATGTACACATTACAAATGCAAGTTCATTGCTTTATAAATTTGAAGCAGATGAAATAGAATCTGTAAATCCGATTAGACTTACTGGTGATGGTGGATTTTATTCAATGAAAAATAGTGTAGACACCAGTCAATCAGTAAACACTGGCAGTGGATTTAACAGTGTAGTGTTTGGTGACTTGACGATAGCAAATGGTGCTGTCTTCACCATCGCCAACAATTCAAATTTACGAGTCATTTAAGTAAATACTATTAGGAGAAATAATAAATGAGTACATTAAAAGTAGACACATTAAACGGTTCAACTGGCAGTACAATTACTGTACCAAGTGGACAAACTTTAGCAGTTGCTGGCACGTTGACAACGACTGGAACTTTTAATCCAACTGCAGACATAACAGTCAGTGGTAATATTTCTAACGATGCAATTTCTATTGTAGATAATAAAATTTCAACAATTCGTACAAATGACAATTTGATATTAGATGCTAGTGGTACTGGCAAAGTGGATTTGAATGGATTGTTATTTCCTTCATCAGATGGAACTGCTGGACAAGTGATTAAAACAGATGGCAGTGGAAATTTAAGTTTCACAACAATATCCTCAACTGCGATTTCACAACTTAACACCAACGTGACTGTCACAGACAGTGGCACAAACGGAACTGTTACGATAGCTTGTGACGGCAACACAGAAATGACTGTTACCGATGAAGGAGTAAGAGTGCACGGCAATCTTACTGTTGATGGCGTAAACACTGTTATCAACACAACCACATTAAGTGTTGAGGACAACGTTATAGAGTTGAACAGAAATGTTTCAAACAATGCTGGTATGCCTTCGTACAGTGGACTGAAAGTAAACAGAGGTGAAGGTTCAAGTAATACTGAACAAGACTTGTTTTGGGTTTGGGATGAAACGTTTGGTGATGATGGAACAACAATTTATGGCAATGCTGGCGGTGCGTGGACAGCATTCAAAAGTGCCAATGACAATATGTCAGCAAACACACTTGTTGATATCAGAGCAAACATAGTACACGCAATCGCAACTGGTGCACAATATTCTGACGTTGCAGAAAGATATGCGGCTGACGATTATATGCAAAAAGGAACAGTT